>Ga0228711_1000655_pt1 | contig 44918 bp, 27 predicted proteins | sample MedpolnodulmetaG_2_FD_177996 | JGI IMG/M metagenome (GOLD analysis project Ga0228711, IMG submission 177996) | Root nodule microbial communities from Medicago polymorpha collected in Santa Monica, California, United States - brown nodules | ecosystem: Host-associated > Plants > Roots > Nodule...
TTATTATTTCTTTTTTTTTTTTTTTACCTTTTCTGTCATCGTATTAATATTCCTGAGCTGTTGTTTTTTTTTTTGAGAGAATTCCTGAGCTGTTTAATTTGTTAAAGTTTAATTTTTTTTTTGAGGGAGGGAAAAGTTTAATTGGAAGCATATATATAAGCGTTTTATATTTATTTTCTTTCCCACTTTCTTGATATTAAGGAGTCATATGTATTTGTTGATGATTTAGTGTCAACCCAATACTAAGCCAAAGAAGATTGTATTTTCTATGAAATATCAAAGGTAATAATAAAACTGTCAAAGTTATGCTTATGATGTATTTTTCCCAAAGACTTGCCATATTTTGATATGTCTACTTGGTTAGCCTTGCCATATTTTCATGTGCCTACTTTCTTAGATATTGTATTGCTATTTAGTAGTTCTTTTTTAATGGACATCTTAATGTTAATATTAGAGCTTCTTAAGATATCAAATCACACATGTCAAATTTTAAGGCTATCCAGCTAGTAATCATGCAATTTTTTTTTGTGGTGGTCGGGGTTTGAACCCTGGAGCTTCCATATATTATGCGTTGTCCATACCAACTGAGCTAAGCTCACGAGGACGTAATTATGCAAATTTAAAGGTGCAAGTTCTTAAACTAATTTAGCTTTCATTTCGCCTATCACTTTTTTTTAATAAAAAATGGAAAATTGATTTACTAGAAAAAGCTATATCCATTAAGGACTGGTCTTGAATTACAAAAGTAGTCTCCTCGACCCAAATTTTGTCAAGAGTTGCTCTTTAGGCACCCTCACATTGCTCAAAAATCCAACTACTATTGGCTAAACGGTAGTTAACTGTCGTTCGCTACAAAATGGTAGTTAAGTGTGGTTTAGAATTTTTTAGATCGATCAATTTAAAACATCCCTCAAATGGTAGTTAATTGTCGTTGGGAGTATTTTCATCTGAGAGCAAATCATGGGGGCCTAAATAGCAATTTACAATTTTGTGTTTGTTACTTAATATATATTGGGCCATTCTATGTGCAGTCCAATTACAAGTTCTACTAACATAAGTAACTCTAGTAGGGAGATTGCTTTTTAGGCACCTAGCAATTGCTAGCGGGTATCTACAACACCCCATAGTTAATTGATGTTTGAGCTTTTAAATTGATTTAAAAAGATATTTAACCGATTTTAAAAGTGTTGAACGCTAGTTAACTACTGTTGTTAGGTGCCTAAAGAACAACCCCCCCAATAGATGGTTGCTCAATAGACCATTTAAATTGCTCATATTTTATAAAAAAAAGTTGATCGGGGGGTTATAACCCGATCGGAGATTTACACACAAAAAAAGTTTTATGGGGTTAAGACCCAATTGTTGAGGGGCTTGTAAGCAATCCATGGGGCCAATTGAGCACTCATCACTTTAACATTCTTGAATAGACCTAAATCTATAACTTTCAGAATCTCAACCCAATATGTATAAGGGACCGCTTCATCTTCAAAGGGGATACACAATTTTTACAATTTGTTTCAAACACAATTGATTGTATGCACAATTCGCACGTGAGGGAAATTAACCTATCACTTTCACACATGAAGGAAATTAACAAAGCCCAACACACAAGGTTCATTCAACAAAAAAACCATGGAGAATATTTTTCCATTCTTCCATACCTTACTTTGACTTTCCATGTCATTTTTCCTATCATCGCAAAAGACACTCATTTTAACGAATAAAGATGTTTCTGCTTTCCAATTTTGCAGGGCATGAGCTTTGACTCAAGTTTGAAATTCAAATTTCAAATTCCCATAAAATGTCTTTCTCATTTCTCTATTTGCAACCTCTTATACTCTCTTCTTTCACGACTTTGTTTGTCATCTTCTTCCCCCTCTTCCGCGGTAAACCATTTTCCATCCACCGCGAGTTGTTTTTCTTCTCTCTCCTTCACGTTTATTCTCTAATGTTTTTTGTTCCTTTGTTTTTCTTTAGTTTATTTTTGGTTCAGGCTTCAATAGAATCACCGCGTTGGGGTCCTTTTTATCGCCATTCAGGATCTTCTCTTCTAAGGTGAGTCTTCTTCTTCAATTATTTTCTTAGTTTCTACATATATTCTTATTTCTGGCACATCCCCCTCTTCTTTCTGTTTTGTGTACGAGATTGGAGAAAGATTACGAGCTCAAGTGTGGTTGTAAAACTATTTCAGTTCACCTCTTTCTCTGTTGATGTTTACAACTCTAAATATCAAGCTTTTATTTTCATTTTTTAGGTTATTGTTTATGTTTGTAGACAAAGAAACATGGTTCTAATTTTTAATAAAAGAATTTATTGAATGAGAGATTGATGAGAAAAAATATTTACGTTTCAATATTGTTGGAAGATATAATCCTATACTATATGATTCTCTTGAAACTATATTTACTCAAACGGTGTAATAAATAGGTCATATGTTTTGATTACTATGCATGTCTAAGCATATATACGAAGTTGTGTTTTAATTTCTGTCATATTTGAGAAGAATCACAATAATTAAATTTTATAGGTTTAACTATTTCAAGAAAACATGGAGCTCCTTACCTTAGAAAGATAGACTTAAGAGTTTATGGAGGCTTCAAATAACACACCAAAGCTAACTGCTAGATTTTCGTGTTATTTGTCCTTCCTTACCTCATCGGTCTTCCGCAAGACCTAACCCCCTTCTTTAAAATTTTGAGGTTTAACCCTAAAATTGCTCGTATATAGTTTGATGATAAAGCTTGATGATACTGGCCTGTGTGTGACATTATGGGCATTAGAGATGTTACAGAAACAGTGAGGATACAATTGTTCCTTGAAGGGATAAAAAGAAGACTTTTCTTGCCATGATCTTACTTGACGAGAAGAAATGAACAGACAAGAATGAAGAGAAAAGGAGATGAAAGAAAAGGCCCAAAAGCGGTTGTGGTGAAAGGAAAAGAAAAGTCCAAGAAGCGGTTGTGGTGGAAGAAGTTTCATGCCTTTTGAAGTTACAATTTTAGGGTTACACTTTCACATTAGAAGGACTCAATATTATCTACATTGTGTCGAGAGGTGGAGTCATGGGCATCATTGCAGCGAAGTAATTAGCAGGAAAGGTTCCTCCAACTCCACTGTGGGAGGCATGGTTGACGATAATCAGAGTCGGTGAATTGTGGTTGTTATGCGACAGAGGTGGATCGCTGGAGTTTGACTTAGAGGGATTTTTGTGCCCTCCTTTCATGATTTTCTTGAACATTTTGTTGAAACGCCAAGAAACCTTAACCGTAGATATGATTCAGAATAAGTGATTAATTGTTAAGTTAGTGATTTTGTGAGATGCATGGGGAAAAGCAATTCATCGGTGTCGTTAATTCATGAATGGTTCTCGATTTTCAAATCGAATTGAAACATAATTGAAGGAGAAAACTAAGAAACAAGAGAAGAATGAGATGATGGGAAAAAAAGGTGAAGGAGTAAAAAAAATGGTTTTTTTTTTTTGGTTACGGAGTACAAAAAATGGTTGTGAGTGAGTAGAATGAATGTATGATATTTATGAATTTTTCTCAAATAACCTATTTTTAAAAGTAATATACCAACATACCTTACTTTCAAAATAAAGCTTCAAAACCCTATTTTTTTGGCGCAGAGAGAACATGTCATTCTCCTAAAGGAGCTATTTGTGGGCCTCTTCAAGGCCACGCCATATGAAATGGCGAGTTATTAAAAAAAACATAAATATATATTAATTTTTTTATTATTAATTAGTGTTATTTATTATTAAAAATAAGAGAATGTTAACGAGTGTCATTGATGCATTGGTTAAAGTTCTAAAATAAATAAATTTGCATTAAAATGTGATGTAATTATTGAAAAACAAAAGTAAAAATTTATATTTTTACCACAAGGTTTCTACTAAGGGATTCATTAACCAATGTCATTAGGACATACAAGACCCTTAAAAGTATACTCTATCCGTTTTAAAATAAATGTTGTTTAAGGTTTTTACACACATATTAAGAAATGCATTAATTAAAATAAATAGAGATGTTATTTTACCAAATTATCCTAATCAACTATTGGTTTGTTTTTCATTAAAGAAAAAATAATATTTTGGAAGTAGTGTATATAATATTAATTAAAGGGTACAATTGAAAAGAAAAAGTTATTATTGCATTGGAAAATGAAAATGACATTCATTATGAAACTTTTTTTTTTGTTGCTAAAACGACACTCATTTTAAAACGGATAGAGTGTAAAAAAACAATTATTACAAAACCACACGCAATTGGTTTAACATAGTTTCGCTGCTTCTTCAAGACCTAGTTGATTGGTTTGGCTTGAGTTTGTCGCACCTTCAAGACCTCGTTTATTGGTTTGTCATGGATATGTTGCTTCCTCGAGACCCCGCCTTTTGATACGGACGGATAAAGAGATAGATTAAAATAAAATAAAAAACAAAATAATCAAATGGCATGAAAAGGAATCGATGGGTGATATCTTTATAACAAAAATCTCGGAAAATCATTTGAAAGTAATTCTCAACACCTTTTGTATAAGGATTGTTTGTTTGGTTTTTATTCATTGTAAACAAGCTGCTTTTTCTAAAATATTGTCTGGTCTAGCTTTTCCTTTTAGATAAAAAAAAGTTGTGAATAAAGGCTGACCAAACAAGCTCTAAGTGACATCAAACAAATTATGAGAATTATATTCATATAAAAAAATCTATAACTATATGGGTCTCCTTTAAGTATAAATTCATCGTGTACACCTACAGTGTTCAAATACCTTCACCATTCTACCAAAGAATTCCTGCAGGAGAGAGCCAAATTAACTCCAATGTTTAAAAATGTTAATAGTCCCAAACAAGAACATGTACAGTTACTATAATAACACACTCCTATTCTTTTTAAATATTTATGTGCTTGAGACACTAAAATTCATGTAATTCAATTTTTTTTAAATAGTCTAGATTTTTCTTGCCATGTAAACCAAAACAATTTTTGAAGTTTCCTAATCCACACATGGCGCCTTTCTATTTTTTAGGGACCCTTCCTATCACAAAATGACATTGTTTGTGACCCTATCGAGCGATCCATGCAAAAGGAACTCAATTGTACGCACTACCTTTTAGCGGTAAAAACAAAATGCTAAAAATGACATTTCATCAAATCAGTATAATTGTTCTTTTACTTTATTATTGTTCTTTTACTTTATTATTGTACGGGTTAAATATGTTTTTAGTCACTACAAAATCATGAATTTTTTAAGTTTAGTCTCTATAAAATTTTAATGATAATTATAGTCCTCCATAATATTGAAGTTTATAAGAATAGTCCCTTTTTTTTTAAAAAAAAATACAAAAAATAGATATTTTTAGTCCTTCAAAATAATCTCCATAAAATGGAAATAGGGACAAAAAGTGAATAAATTTTTTATAGGAACTAAACTTGAAATCATGTAATTTTATAGGGACTAAATACATATTTAACCCTTATTATATTCATAACTAATCCTACACACTTTTTTTTGATTCAATAATGCTACACATATAGCGACATTGTTTTTTTTGTCTAGTAATTGAATATGCCACAAGTTTTTTTGGTGATTAATATACCACACAACTTTTATCATTTGATAAGACTAGCATGGTTTTATTTTTCCTTCAAAAAAAGAAAAATGACTAGCATGGTTTTTACTTAAAAAACAGATAGTAGCAATAATGTTTTTTTGTCGGATAATTGAATATGCCACAAGTTTTTTTTTGGTGATTAATATACCACACAGCTTTTATCATTTAAGACTAGCATGGTTTTTACTTTTACGTAAAAGCAATTCAAATTGATATTGATTCGAATATACCTAAGAATTTTTAATGTTTACAAATACTATATAAGAGAAGAGAAAGCACCGATTTTTTTCATTTTTGTGTTCTCTATAGCTTCTTTCATGGCAGCTTACTACTTCCTCTTAATTGTTCTTGTTGCTGCTTCTGCAATATCTGAAGCAGATGGCCAAAATGAGTTATGTACAGACTTCTACTGCAGCAGCTGCCCGGAACTGTTGTCTATAGTGAACCAAGGAGTCGTAAATGCTCTTAAAAAAGAAACTCGAATAGGAGCTTCTTTACTTCGATTGCATTTCCATGACTGCTTTGTAAATGTGAGTGTATATGATATGATATGATAATACATTATTGACTTGATTTTAATCCTTTGCTTCACTTAACTTGACTTCATTTAACGCAATGATCATTAAGGGCTGCGATGCATCGATTCTGTTGGATGATACAAGCAGTTTCATAGGAGAAAAAACAGCAGCAGCTAACAATAATTCCGCTAGAGGATTCAACGTGATTGATGACATCAAAGCCAGTGTGGAGAAAGCATGCCCCAAGGTTGTGTCCTGTGCTGATATTCTTGCTCTGGCTGCTCGAGACTCGGTTGTTAATGTGAGTTATATTATAAATTTGACATCAAAAGTTCACATCAATATAGTAGATGGTTAACACATTTTAAATATTTAAGTGGTTAATTACGTTCAGTATAGGTAATAAATAAAACAAGGTGTTGCGACTCATTAATTATCCATAAAACAAAATTAACCACCACTGTGATTGTCGTTAACCACGAATTTCCAGTGTTCAAATAAACATAATTTTTAGGTGTTTTAAAGAAATTGTGCTTAGTGATATTCCTTAAGCACAACTTGTATTCAAATATACACCTTGTTATATTGTGTTGAATGAGAGGTTAATGAATTGCAACACCTTGTTGTATTCATTAAACAACTCATTAAACACATTTAACCACATATGTGAACTGCAGTAACCATTTAAATTATTATCGAATTTTGATGTAAATTTGTGTATCAGAGTATTATTTCTGTCATATGTAATTTCATATCCCAATATGATACTATGCCCTTACTTAGAGAGATTTAATTAATCTATAAAGGGTTGAATGGTTGTTGGAATATACAGCTAGGAGGCCCTTCATGGGATGTAGGCTTGGGAAGAAGGGATTCAATCACAGCTAGTAGGGCTGATGCCAATAAATCAATTCCTGCACCCTTTCTCAATCTAGGTGCTCTCAAAACAAATTTTGCTAACCAAGGGCTCTCAGTTACGGACCTGGTGGCTCTTTCAGGTACCAAAGTATTCCTATTAATGCTTTATCATGATTCATGACCTCAACTTTATTAAAAAATTCTCAGGAAGAAGAATTTAGCATTCAATATTAGATCTATGTTTCAATTGAATTGAGTATATCTTGAATAACAGGTGCACATACAATTGGCCTAGCTAGATGTGTACAATTTCGAGCACACATCTACAATGACTCCAACGTCGACCCCTTGTTTAGAAAGTCTCTACAAAACAAGTGCCCCAGAAGTGGAAATGACAATGTGCTCGAACCTTTCGACTATCAAACACCAACTCACTTCGATAACCTATACTTCAAGCATTTACTAGCTAAAAAGGCTCTTCTCCATTCAGACCAAGAGTTGTTCAATATTGGAAGTTCTACTAATAATCTGGTAAAGAAATATGCTACTGATAATGCTGAATTTTTTAAAGCCTTTGCCGAGGGCATGGTCAAAATGAGTAGCATCAAACCCCTCACAGGAAGCAATGGACAGATCAGAACCAATTGTAGAAAAATCAACTGAAAATTAGTGAGTAATGTGTACGTATGCGTATACATATATTATATATATGTGTGTAATTATTCATATATCTGTTCAAAATGATGCCTAATAATGATATTGTATCTTTTTTCATTAGGCAAATAAATGTAAAATATGGCAAGATATTCATTTATAGCCAGGTTTGAATTGTAAGCATATATACTAATAAAGTCTCAAGCTACAAATTTATCACATGTGAAACAAGATAGTGTAGTAATTAATTGCCAAGGTTAAACAACTTTTCCCTTTATTACAACCTAATTTGGAAATTGAGAATTTTGAAGAGTATGGAAGATGGAGAAATACACTTATACACACATGCATGGGAAACACACAATCAATTAATGCATGTATGAAAGATGTAAAAATGTAACAAAGGGTGGTTAGTTAAAGACAATTTTTTGGGGGGGGGGGGGGGGGGAATTTGAATTTGAAATGTGTCTTGTAACGCGTGCAGATCATTAGCCATTGAAATAAACGGATGAGATGCATTGGCACCCAAAGTAAGTAGGTTTAAGGATTGCAATCAAGGTTTTAATGCTTGTCGCGATATGTGCCGATCAATTTGCATTGAAATCAACGGTCCAAATACTTTGACGCCCAAAATCTAGGGTTAGAGTTATAGAATTAGGGTAGGAATGTTAAGAAGGATTAAGATAATAAGGATAAGGATAATGATAAGGATAAGGATGACAAACAAGGCCCACTTTCTTCTCCATATAATATAATTATATTCATATAAGAAATCTATAATTATATGGTCTCCTTCAAGTATAAATTCGTCCTCTACACTTAGAGTGTTCAAATACCTTCAGATGAATTCTACTAGGGATGGCAATGGGTACCCAATGGACAGGTACTATATTACTCATCCCCATACCCGCGTTTGTAAAAAATATCCGTACCCTCGTGGGCAACAACTTAAGTGCCCTTCCCCATACCCTATGGGCACCTAAGTGCCCATACCCTCACCCATTACCCGCACTTTAACTATGAAACGACAATGAAAAAAAGCATCACAATTGAAATAAAACTATGATCCAATTTTTTTTAAATCAACTCATAAAATAGTATGAATCGTAGTATTTAGCCAGATAAAAAAACAGTGTGAATCATAGTATTTTGCGGGTACCTATCGGGCTTGGGTCCAATTTTCATCTCTTTAGAAGTATGAGATTCAAGAAATAGTTACATGAAAGCAAAAGAGAGGGATAACAAAAAGCAACGAAAGGTAATTAATATATATAAATTATTTATTCTATCATATAAATACATATATGCGGGTTGCGGGGCTGGGTAGTATAGTGTCCATACCTGTGCCCGTACCCTTTTAAGTTTGCGGGTAATCACCCGGACCCATGCCCATATCCATGAAAGTGGGGTTTTACCCTACCCATTGTAGGTATTTTTTGCGGGTACCCATCGGGCTTGGGTCCAATTGCCATCCCTAAATTCTACCAAGAATTCCTACGGGATAATAAAAGCAAAAGTTAAATGTTTATCAATCTTTTCTTCTTCTTCTTTTTTTCTTACAAAAAGAGCATAATTAACTCCAATGTTTATCAATGTTAATTAGAATAACACACTCCTATGAAACACGGATATAGACAACACCAGACACGACACGAACACTGACACTTCAACACCGCTAATAATTTAAAAAAATCACATAATTCAGTACAATTGTAAGTTTCGGTGTTGTGTCGGTGTTGGACACCGGAATACATCTAATCGGAGGAGTATCCGTACTTCATAGTCATACTCCTATTCTTTTTAAATATTTATGTGCTTGAGACACTAAAATTCATGTAATTCAATTTTTTTTAAGAATAGTCTGCATTTTTCTTGCGATGTAAACCAAAACAATTTTTGAAGTTTCCTTATCCACCCATGGCGCCTTTCTATTTTTTAGGGACCATTCCTATCACAATATCATATTGATTGAGCTCTTGTCGAGGAATCCATGCAAAAGGAACTCAATGATAGGCACTACTTTTAAGCGGTAATTAAAAACAAAATGCTAAAAATGACATTTCAACCAACCAGTCAATAATTGTTCCTTTAGTTTATTATTATATTCATAACTAATGCTACACATTTTTTTTTTGTCGCTCTCTCAAAAAAAAAATATTTTTTTTTGTCGGGTAATTGAATAGGCCACAAGTTTTTTTTTGGTGATTAATATTCCACACAACTTTTATCATTTGATAAGACTAGCATGGTTTTTTTTCCTTAAAAAAAGACTAGCATGGTTTTTACTTTAAAAAAGTTAGATAGGAGCAACATTGGTTTTTTGTCGGGTAATTGAATATACCACAAGTTTTTTTGGTGATTAATATACTACACAACTTTAATCATTTGATAAGACTAGCATGGTCTTTACTTTTACGTAAGTAATTCAAATTGGATATTGGTTCGATTAAGTAATAATTATAACCAACTCTTCCTTCATGTATACTAGTACTATAAAAGAGAAGGCACAAATTTTGTTCATTTTTGTGTTCTCTATATAGCTTACATGGCTTCTTACTACTTGCTCTTATTTGTTCTTGTTGCTGCTTCTGCAATATCTGAAGCAGATGGCAAAAAGAAGTTACCTACAGACTTCTACTGCAGCAGCTGTCCGGAACTGTTGTCTATAGTGAACCAAGGAGTCATAAATGCCATTAAGAAAGAAACTCGCATAGGAGCTTCTTTACTTCGATTGCATTTCCATGACTGCTTTGTAAACGTGAGTATATACTATATGAACTATATATACTAATTTAACTTGATTTTAATTCTCTTCTTCACTTAATTTGGTCCCATTTAACGCAATGATCATTAAGGGGTGTGATGCATCAATACTTTTGGATGATACAAGCAGTTTCATAGGAGAAAAAACAGCAGCAGCTAACAATAATTCAGCTAGAGGGTTCAACGTGATTGATGACATCAAAGCCAATGTGGAAAAAGCATGCCCAGGGGTTGTGTCCTGTGCTGATATTCTTACCCTAGCTGCCCGAGACTCTGTTGTTCATGTGAGTTATTTTGTTTTGTCATCAAAATTCAACAACAATTTAGATGGTTAATTAAATTTACTATATACACTATATAGTTAATAAATATGACAGAAGGTATCACAACTCATTGATTACCTATAAAACACAATAAACATGTCATTCACCATAACTTTTTAAGTGTTCAAATAAACATACATATTTAGTAACCATTCAAATTGTATTCAAATATACATAATTTTTAGGGATTTGGATTCTCTCCAAATTTCTCTCAAGTGGAATCTCAACCATCAAACATGAGAGAGAATTTTCAATGGAGAGAATCCAAATTCAATTTTTAGGTGTTCAAATTTAATGACATTCATTAACCACGATTTGTATTCAAATATACATCTGAAACCGTCGTCAATTGTGTTAAGTGGATGGTTAGTGAATTGGAACACATTGTTATATTCATTAACCATCCACTAAACTCAATTAACCACATATGTGAACCATGTTAGCCATCTAGGCTACTGTGGGATTTTGATGTAAATTTGTGTACCAAAATATATAATGTATATTATGCAACATCATATCCCAAAAGCATAATGATGCAATACTATCCTCTTCATTAGAGTGATTTAATTAATCTATAGAGTTAAATGGTTGTTGGAATTTACAGCTAGGAGGCCCTTCATGGAATGTTGGCTTGGGAAGAAGGGATTCAATCACAGCTAGTAGGTCTGATGCCAATAACTCAATTCCTGCACCCTTTATGAATCTAAGCACTCTCAAAACAAATTTTGCTAACCAAGGGCTCTCAGCTAAGGACTTGGTGGCTCTTTCAGGTACCATAGTATTCCTACTAATGCTCTATCATGATTCATGATCACAACTTTATTAAAAAATTATCAGGAAGAAGAATTTCACACTCAATTAATGTTCAATATTAGTACTATGTTTCAATTGAATTGAGAGTACATATCTTGAATAACAGGTGCACATACAATTGGCCTAGCTAGATGTGTACAATTTCGAGCACACATCTACAATGACTCCAACGTTGACTCCTTATTTAGAAAGTCTCTACAAAACAAATGCCCCAGAAGTGGAAACGACAATGTGCTTGAACCCCTCGACCATCAAACACCGACTCATTTCGATAACCTATACTTCAAGAATTTACTAGCTAAAAAGGTTCTTCTCCATTCAGACCAGGAGCTATTCAATGGAAGCTCTACAGATAATCTGGTAAAGAAATATGCTACTGATAATGCTAAATTTTTTAAAGCATTTGCCAAGGGTATGGTCAAAATGAGTAGCATCAAACCCCTCACAGGAAGCAATGGACAAATAAGAACCAATTGCAGAAAAATCAACTGAAAATTAGTGAGTAATGTGTATCTATAATAATACATATATGTATGAGTGTGTAATTATCCATCTACATTTTGAAAATTATGCCTAATGATATTGTATCTTTTTTCATTAGGTTTGAATTGTAAGCATATATACTAAAAAAAGTCTGAAACTACAAATTTATCACAAAAGTAAAACAAGATAGTGTAATTAATTGCCAGAGTTAAACAACTTTTCCCTTGATTACAACCTAATTAGGAAATTGAGATTTTTGAAGAGTACTGTACTATATATGAAGTTATCAACAATTAATTGACTACATTTACATATTAGCCTCAATTAAGTACTCAAATGTTATATCAATCACTCATCAACAGATTCAACCTCTTCTTCCTCGAGTTCGAACTCATCAATCTCCTTATAGTATGCCTTCTGTTTGTCAATGAAATCTTCAAACTCAACTTGTTCATTAGGCACAACACGCTGCTTCTGAAAAACAAATTAAACCAAATTCAATCAAACATAGCAAAATATGCATTAAATTTGGGGAAATTATACCTTTTTGCATCGAACAGTTAATGGAGTGCGGAGTGCTAGTTCCTTCTTTGGATTCTGAAAACATAAAAAACAAATTAAGCAAATTCAATGAAATGATTAAGGGGAGGTTATACCTTTGTGGAAGGAAGTGTTAATGGCTTAACAACATCAAGTGGATTGAAACGGGTTTTCCTAAGAAGATGAGAAATTAAGGTAAGGTAATTAATTAGTATTAGATTAGATGTAAATGGATAAGGAAAAGTAATCAAATGTTACCGAATTGGTTGAACGGTGGAAGATGAAGAAACAGAGGAAGATGAAAAATGGGTTGAAGAGTTATTAGTGAGATCTGAAAGTGGGTTTCGTTTTCCATTCTTCATTTTCTTCTTCTTTTTTCTTTCTTGTGTTTCTTTTATAGTAGCGTGTTTTTTTGGCGGGAAATTTTAGTTAATTTGTTGCCAACGAACTTGCTATGCGTGTGACTTGTGAGTTGAGTTTGTTATGATATCATATACATATATTCAAAGCATGGCAAATTAATGTTGGAAGCATAGCTTGATGTATGTATGTATGTGATGACTGATGATACGTACAGTACAATATCAAAAATGGTTGGGAGTAGAATTTGTCATTTTATCTCAAATCTAAATGTAATTAAAAATTATTACTAGAGATAAAGAACTTGTGATTCGACGGTATATTCATTTATCCACCGTCAAATGGTTGGATAAATCTTAGAAAATGTCATTGCACATTGCTTAAAATAACATGGCATGTACTATACAGTTTTTTATTCACTCGTCTTTAAATATAAAAACTGCCAAAGTACGAACAAAACCACCAGCTTACCAAAAGCAGTTTCATGGCCTAATTTATTTACAGTTTTTAAGTTCACTGTATATGCAGTCGGGTCATCTGATCTTGAACTGATGGTTTAGATTTAATTTTGGTATTTTAAATTATAAAATGAAGAATCAAATATGCATTTTCTTTAAACCATCAAATCAAGATCGTCCCACATTAACATGACTATGTGAATGCGAGATCCTATTAACAGTAGGGTATCCCGGTCCAATAGCCATGTAGTTAGAATTCGAAAAAGTTGATCATAACAAACTTTAAAATAAAACTATTAGAGGAATCCTAAAATCTAATGTCATCTAAATGCTTAGTTTAGCGCAACATTGCAACATATTCATATGTTGTACTGTTGGTTGGTCATGCTCATGCTCCTTACAAACATATTTATAAGTGGGAGCAACCATTATCTTACAAACAGATTTTGTAAGATTGAGAGACATAACCCAAATTATAAGACATGCCTCCAGCATCATTCATGAACCACCACTCGACATTTTGCTTTAATACTCGAAATGTTAGATTTTTTCAATGAGTAGTTTCTTAATTTAGAATCTTTAAAGAGTGTCTTTAAAACACTCGTTAGCAAAACCCTTAATTAAATTATCAATTATGAAATATATTTACATTTTGGCAGTTCACTCTTATCACTCCTTGATCATGAATATAATAATAAAATAAATTTGATTTTGAAAAATATAAATATATCTTACCAAATAGGAGCATCACTCTAATGATATATAATTAATGAAAAGTTCAATTAATTTATAATTAAGATTTGTACTTGTTGTAAGTATGATGGTTCCCAACCCCGCTAGTGTTTTGTGTTGGTAAGGACGGTGATGTTTTTGTGTCATGTGAAAAGCCTCCTTTTTTTTCCTCAAAGCCTTCCTTCCCTTTTATAGAAATGTTCTTGGGAGTTTAGGAAAGTTACCGGGAGTTAGAGATGTTTGGGTGGATCGGAGCATAATGGGCCATTTGACGTGTAAGGGCGACCTATGTTAAATCAACTGACGGGTCGATGTCGCTTGCCTAGGGCCAAATATTATTTTAACTCCTTATTTAGGACGGGGGTATAGAGCTATATGTCTTATAATGTTCTACAGCCCTCGAAGCACGAGGCTAAGACATTAGCCGAAGTGTTTTATAGCATAACATTAAAATGCACATTTGATGATAGTTCACGGTCATGTTGAGGGCATGGAGCAATATTCCTTTTGATGGTCCAAGATTTTACAGTCCAATTTATTTCTGTAAAATATAGGTTCTAATGAATGGAAATATGTAAACTGCAATAACATTTTTTATTATATTAAAAAAAAAACTAACTTAATTTCTTCACATATATTCAAGATGATTTTATTATTCTCACTACTTTTTAAAGTGTCTTTGTGATCACTTTTGTTGCAGTAAGATGTGATGTGCACCGAATGAAATATAATGATACTTTTGAAAAAGGACGATCTTGTAGTTCTTATATTATATTATCACGATCTCAAAAGAGTTTTGATTTCCATAATGAAGCTAAGCTAGCATTTCTTTTGAATCCTGGCAAAACATTTTACCATACTTTTTTTATTAAAATATTTTTTAATTTAATCCCTTTTAGAAACACACACCTCTAGTTTAATTTAATCCGTTGGCTCCACTATATGTACTTTCCACATGAGAGTAAAGCAAATCAATAAAATGACCAAAGTAGACACATACTCACAATCTCACATGGAGAACAAAACCAGAGTAAAGTAGGCCTCTAGTTTAAATTTTCCCGTGTTCCAAACTCCGATTAAACACACTAACCCCGCTAAACCTAGGGGCCAATTCAAGTACCAATAAGTCACAATTTTCAACTTCAACCATCTATAAATATTCCCCATCACAACTTAGCATAAATAACAATTACTCAAAAAGAAAAAAAAATTAAGAGAATCACAAAAACACAACATCAACATGGAAGGAATTCAATCATGGGTTTCAAAGAACAAACTCGCCAGCATTGGTAAGTTACTATGTGTAACTTAATATATTGTGTATGAACTTATAACAAAATGGTGTTAATTACATTTGAATGCAGGGGCACTATGGGCATCTGGAATTGGAGCATCACTTGTAGCTTATTCACGAGTTAAATCTCCAATGAAGCCAAGTCTAAGGCTTATCCATGCTAGGTAAAATTTTCACTACAATCTTCAGTAACAATTTTATTTTGTTTTCCATTTTTAAGTGCTGAAATGTGTGTTGTATCGAATAAAGTGTAACGAATGTTTTGGTTTGAAGGATGCACGCGCAGGCGCTAACTCTAGCAGTGCTATCGGGTGCAGCTGCTTATCACTATTATGAGAATCGTGATCGTGATGTTCATCAAATTACAGTGGTAGAAGATAGTTCAGCTCCAAATGTCACTGAGCTAGTTGAATGGGAGCTCCATAGTCCTTTTTAAGAATACAAGAAGAATTTAATTTCTATCTATTGATTAATTTATCAATGTTATCATTATGTTATTTCGATCATTGTGTTTTTTTATGTATGATGAGTATGATCAGACTCAGAATATGGTTGTTGGGTGTGCATTAGTGCATGCGTATGTTGTGCTGAAAGACTTTCTAATTTTCTAACACGTACATACAAGTTCTCCGTTAGTTTCGGTTTTGAACATCTCTAAACTAGAATTTAAAAAGTTTCAGTTTGAAATTTCTTATCAAAAATAAAATACTGGGAAAAAACATAGTGAATCAGGTGCAACATTTGGACTTCATCTATTTCATTTTGTTTGGACTAACGAATAAGGAGTTTGAGTTTATTGGTTCAAATCTGGACAAAAGAGAAAAAATTAATCTAAAACTAATTATTAACATTTGTCATTAAAAGAAAAATGATACCTAAGATGGTATGAGAGCCCAAAAAGACTTAACGGCGGCTGATCTATCGGACTGCCAAGACTTGAAATGATGCAAGATGATTGCTCTATAGGCCCCTCTGATTGCTTGACCTATGAAATAAGTTGACCAAGAGTTACGTCAATGATCGGATGATAACTCCTAATAAAGTTTGTGCTACTGAAAATATCGATTCGATAAATTTGAGTGGCTTTTTGAGTCAGGGGCCTATGAATCAATTACCAAGATGCATAAGCCTAGATCGGAAAGATAGTAGCAATGCAATTTGGCAAGAAATCAAATATTTGAGGATTAGTTGTATATATAGCCATTTTAGCTAATTTATAAGCGACAGTATTGGTTTGTCTCTTAGAGAATCCATCTAACGAGTTTTAACATAAACTTGAAAAATGGAGAATAATCTCTAATGATAAAATCAAAAGGAGACAAATTCAAACATAGGTTATTGAAACCATCGACCACTAATTTTGCGTCAAGATCATATGTAACATTTTCAAGACCCAATTGACCAATTCATTTGATAAAGTGCTAATTATATATATAATTATTTCCTTAATTCTTGTAAAATAACCTTCAACCTCACATAATTTAGGACAGAGTAGTAGTTGACGCTAGGTTCAATCCTTCTTGCTGTTGCATTACCAAATAACAAGTGAACATGATTGAACAATTAATCATACCATCAAAATGCTATTGCAGCTTGGGCCATCAACTATCCAGGCTGGCCTTAAATACACGATCACACTGTTTATATTAAATTAACCTTGATATATTAATAATTAATAGTGGTTACGGCCTTCCAAGAACTATAGGAAAGGAATGATAAATACAAAAGTGGTTACAACTTACAAGGATAGGGAATTTGCTATGCTCATTTTTTATTATGTATGGTTGGAAAGTCGTCTTCTTTCCTAACTGCTTATTCTTTTTGTTAAGTATTTCACTAACAACTACTCTAAAGAGATACCCTACCAAACCACTTCCTAATTTACCAATCTCATTCTCAAATTCACTTTCATCTACTATTTAATTTCCTATAAAAAAAAAAAGCAACCGATGCACAAAACCTACCGCATACGCAGAGTCTGGGAAGGGGGTCCCATCACTTTTTGTGTATTGTACACAGTCTTAATCCGATTGTTTACACAAGAGGTTGTCTCCTGAACTTAAATCTTGATATTTCGGTCACATGACAACAATTTTACCTGTTACGCCAAGATTATCCCTCACAAAAAGATAATGATTGGACATCTACATATTGTTATGTGGTTACATCCAGCCTACTATTCTCTTTTAATTATATGAAATATATGTGCAAGCTATTAATAAAGGATAATGTCACAATTAATTCTCACTAAATTAATTAGGCATGAGACTGGAATCATTTCTAATAGGGTCAAATGAACATATATTATGTAATATAAAGGTAGATGACAACTATTTATATACCTTTTGTCAACACCAAAAAAACTATTTATATATACCAAGTTCAGAAAAGTTATATACATATTATCTCCTTCATTTCCCTCTTCATAAGAAAGCAGAGGAGGGAAATTCTAAGAAGCAAAAATGGATTGTTGTGTGTGTACAACTATGCCATTAATATTAAGGCCTCCAAGGAATACAATATGTGGGGCATGTTATGAAGGAGTTAGAAGCCTCATCAACATGATGAATGGTCTTGAAAGTGAGAAAGCAAAAACAATCACTACTCCAAATGGTTCTCCTATTTCGCGGCGAAATTCGAGTAAGGCAAGCTCTAATTCTTTTTATAATTCTATGGTTGATTTGAAAATAAGTTTATAATCAAGTGTATAATCTAAAGGAGGCAATGAATAATATATTTTTTTCCTCTGCAGACACTTGATGATTGCATAAGATGGTGTTCTGAGCAAATAGACCAATTTAATCAACAAAAACAAGATTTGGCTTATCTCAGAGGTTTTGCTGCTGCTTTCAAAGAACAAATTCATACAGATATACTAATAAGTCCTGGCAATCATGGTCCACCTATACCTGCACATAAATCCGTTTTGGTGAGTTCTTGTTGTTTTTCTCACTAAATATTTTCCATAACTATTCTTTAAAAATTACAATCATTCTTTTGCCCTGTTTGGATAAGCAGCATAGGTAAGTGCTTATCGTATAAATGCTTATCATATAAGTGTTCATGCATAAGATAGGTTTCTGTCCAACGATTGATCTCGTTGTAGTTTTTTTTTGGGCGTTCAACCCTCTTTGTAAACCAAAAAAATAAAAAATAAAGTAATGATGTTACTATATAAAGTATAAGTTGTTTTAATAAGATATGCTAAAAAGCTTAAGAAAATAAGCTGGAACAACTTATGAATATGTGATAAGTTTTTTCCATAAATTATCTCAAACAATGTAATAAATATTTATGTTAAGTAGATAAACAAATAAATACTTATGTTAACATGTGATATTTATGTTATTGTAATGTAGTCTGCAAGATCAGAAATTTTCAAGAATATGCTAGAGATTGATGAATGTAAAGCTGCACCAACTTGTAACACAATAACTATACCTGACCTGAACCATGAAGAACTAGAATGTCTCTTAGAATTTCTCTACAGTGGGACATTGCCTTTGGAAAAATTGGAGAAACATGTGTATGCCTTGTCACAGGCAGCTGATAAGTATATTATCCCACATTTGCTGAAATATTGTGAAAGATACTTGTTCAGCTCACTTAGCACCTCTAATGCATTTGAGACACTAGAAATTGCTGATACTTGTTCAAACCAAGATTTGAAGGAGACAACCTTTAATTTCTTAGTCAAAAATATTGAGCATATGGTTTCTTCTCCTAAATTTGAAGCTTTTGTGCATAGGAGTCCACATTTAACTGTGCAATTAGTTTCAAGAGCATTTGTGAATGGTTCCAAATTATCAATTTCTCTATAAGTGGAAGAGTCTAAAGGCAATTAGTTTTTATTTTGAATTTCATTTTTTGATTATGTATCTATTGAAATGATATTTTGTGAAGCAGAATAATATAATTCATGCATTGTTCTCACCAAAGCTATTCCTTTAATGTTGGTCTCTGGTTGATTTGTAAACATGTTATCTCCCATTTTCTTTTCTTTTTTCTTGTTCTCTTAATTCTCAAATGTCATTTTTTTTAATTGAATAATCAATAAAAAGACTTTTGTAAATGATACAAATGAATTGAATTTAGCCTACACATTCATAAATAAAATTTAAGGACTTTTTCTCTTAACACATTTCGAACATGGTTAAGGACTTTTTTGACTCCATGTTTATTTTTTATTTTTATTTTATTTTGTTAGGTTGTCTGATGGTTAGAAATTCACTTTTGTGAATAAGTCAGGAATCTCTGGTTTGAACTTCAACCCCTATATAAATGGTAATGTCCTATCAACTGAGATAAACTCACAGAAAAGGTGTTGATTCAGTTACTTATTTCGTTAAGAAAATATTTTGGTCTCCCTATTGAGTGATTTAGTCGCTAAATAAGTTTGTGAACATTTAGATATAGATTTGAAAACAAAATTGTTTAACCACGAATTGCTAATGTTCGTGACTTATCTAACATTTTGTCTTTAAATTGGTTGCTAAATCCTATGTTTTTATCTCAAAATTATATTAAATCCTATTTTGTTTCATAGATATTGCTCAAATGAATCTTTTACTCTATGTAATGGGTAAAATTCCTTTTCACCTTTCTTTATTCAGAAGATTAAATAAAAAATAAAAGGTAATTAGTTCTCTTTGGTTGGAATTGGATGATTCTCTCCATCACCTTTCTCTTTTATAATTAGTTCTCAACATGATATCGTTAAATTTGACGCATTCATCCACGTTCAAATCCAAAACTTTATGGTGAGTGTCACTTCATCTATAGACAAAAAAAAAACCCGTAAATTAATTTTATTTTCCTTTTAAATAGTTGAGATTTAAATCTCAGAGAATATTTGTTTATAATTTCGACAAAAAAAACAACAAAGACTTTTAAACAACTTATGTTGTTGGAGATTAATGGATAAACAAAAAATTTCATCCTTGAATGTACTAGGAATATAGGAGCATAAAAAAGGAATATATTTCCGGTGGACTGAAAACCTGAAAAGGCGGTCCACGCAAAAGTTAGGGATTTTCAAAGAAAAATAAAACAAAAAAAAAAGCATGACTGCTGGAGCATACCAGTGGAAAGAACACTTTGCGCTGGTTTACAAATTGCGACTTCTTCCGAAAAGATTTTCTCCCCAGGAGGCATCAGTTGCTACCTTGTGCCAGGTTTTACACCGTCAACGGCTCAATTTGTTCCCAACGAGATCATCTCCAAGGAAGTTTGCCGAGTGTGTAGCACTGCAATGTCGGTCCACCTCCCATCTTACATGTCTTGTCTCGTTTCATCGAGTTCGCCAGTCATGGTGCAATTATACAGTTTATACAGTCATACAAGTTACATTCATACAGTCATACAAGTTACATTCATACATTCCTACATTTATACATTCGTACAATTTTACATTCATACATTCTTACTTTCACTTATTCATACATTCATGCATACACAACATATACACAACATCGATTCACACGTAATTGCATTAGTCATCTAGAATCTTTTTTCGGTCGTGTCGCCACGGTTCGGCCTTTACTTATCATTGTGTCAAGCTGCAAGTTTCTATAAACGGGCAGCTTGCATTTACCTTCTTATCATCAAAAGTGTCATCCCCAGCGTGTTTGGTCCAGAGATGTCGCTCATTATAAGCCCGGTGGATTTCGGCAAATTTTTTATGAAGCCCAGTGGATTCTGGCAAACTCCTATGCAACCTTATCAAAAGCCGAGTGGATTCTCGCAAACCTTATCAAAAGTCGAGTGGATTCTCGCAAACCTCTTATCAAAAGCCGAGTGGATTCTCGCAAACCCTTGCAAAAGCCGAGTGAATTCTCGCAAACATTTACCAAGTCAAGTGGATTCTCGCAAACCCTATCAAAGTCGAGTGGATTCTCGCAAATGTTTTATCAAAAGCCGAGTGGATTCTCGCAAATGTTTCCAAAGCCCGGTGGATTCCGGCAAACTTTCATAAGCCGAGTGGATAGCTTGCCAATTTCTTCTCTTATCACAAGTGTCATCCCAGTGTGTCTATTTTATCTTGACGTGTTGGTTCCATTTGAATATTTTTGTTTTATCTGTCTGAGGAATCAATGTTTCTTTCATTCATTCATCTTAAAGGTTTTTTCTTATTTATTAACAAAAAATTATTGAAACTATTTTGAATGTCAAATAAACATTTATCAATTTTGACTCAATTATCACAATGTTTGCATTATTCTTTGTATTCAATCAATACTTTTTTTTTTCTCTCTTTATACTTTGAAATTATTTTTTTTAATGGAAGTGTTACTTTATTATTATTTTTTATTATTATAATAATTTATACATCGCACCACAATTGCGGTGTTATCTTCAACCACGTGTGGATCAACACATGTTTGTATAGTAACTTGTTGCATGATTTGTTTTTGTGTCTATTCTGCTCTTCTTATATGGTTTGAACTTAATTTCTTACTCGTGCAAACTATTTCAGTTTTACTGTCAGATGATTTTATAATTAACAAAGTATAGGCAACTTGAATAGCAAAATTATGTTATTAGCCATGTGCTTATGATACAGGAATTAACAACCTACAATTATAGTGATTTGTTCCTTCCGGGTGGAAATTATCCATCTTGGTTAGCCTATACAGGTGAAGGACCTTCAGCACAATTTCAAGTTCCTGAGGATATTGATTATCAGATGAAAGGGAATAATCATATGTATTGTTTATTCATCATCTTCTGAAAACATGGGAGTTGAATGTCTTGCTGGTGTCTTGATCATTAATTACACAAAGTGCACCATCCAGATCATATACAAGCGAGACACGATAATGTCCATTAATGATGAAGATTGGAAGAATGTAAGATCAAATCCCGGACCTGGTGACGAAGTGGAGATCTTTGTAGCTTTTGAGCATGGATTGATTGTTAAGGAGATGGCTGTTTATCTGGTATATGGTCAGTCAATTACTATTGAAGTTGAATCATCAACTAACATGGAATTGGAGCCATTAGCCGAAGTGAACATGCAACCATCACCCAACGTGAAAGTAGAGGCATCATTTGACGTTGAAATGGATCTGTAGCCTGATGTGAAGGTGCAGTCATCACCTATCATGAAAATGGAACCATCACCAAAGTCCAATAAAAGGATGTTTACAATCCTTGCAAAAGGAATTGGGGCATGTTTATGCTTGAACCAACATGGAGATAAAGGTTTGAACAATCATTGATTGGACGTGGTTTTGTCATATAAACATTGAAGTCCAATCCTGTTTGTGACTTTTCTGCGTGTTTCCAAATCAAAGTGACAAATATACATCCAGATATTGTATATGCTTTGCTTTGACGCAAACTAAATGTAGCTCATCAACTCTCACCATTCCTATATGTACAAGTCATGTTATGTTTAACATAATCGTGTGATCTGCTCTTACATATTAATTCTTACATTGTTTATAGAATTCAATGACTATACCATTCTCAAAAACTTAATACGCTTGATATATTGGTTTAGTAATTCATTTTAGTTAGAATTAGTTTTATCTTTACTTAATAGTTTGTTTAGAAACTTGCATGTGAAGTAACTAACTCCAGTTACTTGCATGACAAGTTAAGAGTTTGTTTCAGATTTTTGTTACATCACTTGGTGTATAAATCCTTCATAGCTATTGTAAATAAGTATTCCAATTCATTCAATCAATAACAATTACAAGTTTTTAATCTCAACTCTCTCTCTCTCTCTTTCTCAAAGCAAGAAATCCTAAAAACCCTAATCTCAATCTTCTTCAATTCTATACACAGTTTTTGTTGTTTTCATTCAAGTCTTTACACATTGTTCCATCAAATTGGTATAGCAGAGTCTGGTTCGTTCATTGTTGTTAGAGAATTCGTTAAGAATGGCAACTCATAACGGCAATATTCCTGCGCATCTACCAGTTTTTGAAGGCAAGAATTTTAATCAATGGAACGTAAAGATGAAGGTAATTTTCAGGTTTCAAGATGTACTTGAAATTGTGAATGAAGGTGTGACAGCACTAGCAACGAATGCAACTGATGTACAACAGACATCTCATAGAGAATTGAAGAAAAAGGATGGGAAAGCAATGTTCTTGATGCATCAGAGTGTAAGTAATGATATCTTTGAGAAGATCATGCATTATGAAAGCGCAAAGGAGACATGGGATGCATTGGAGAAATTATATGCTGGTGATGGTAAATTGAAGAAAGTGAGGCTTCAAGCTTTGAGAAGACAATATGAGGTATTGACAATGGAAGAAGATGAAACAGTTAGTCAATATTTTGATAAGGTGATCAATCTTACAAATCAAATGACAATAAATGGTGAAACTGTCACTGATGTAATGAAGGTTGAAAAGGTTCTCAGAACCTTAACATCAAGATTTGATCACATTGTAGTGGCTCTAGAGGAATCTAAAGACTTAGATTCTATGAAGATAGAGGAACTGCAGGCAAGTCTTAAAGCACATGAGTTGAGGTTGATTGATAAGAACAGAGAAAGAGGAAAAAGTGTATCATCTGATCAAGCATTGCAAGCTCGGCATGTGAAGAAAGGAAAATTCAAGAAAGGGAAGAAACCCTGGATTGATTATTCTAAGGATGGTGAAGGTTCTAGCAAGAATCAAGAAAGCAATAAGAAAGAAGATGCAAAGCATGATCAGAAGAAGTAGAAAGATAAGAAAGACATTCAATGTTATAACTGTCAGAAGTGGGGACACTATGCATCTGAATGCAGATCAAAGAGAGTCCCAAGGAGCAAAGATGAAGCTCAATTTGCTCAGAATGAGGATTCTGATTCTGAAGAAGTACTCTTGATGGCAACAGTCAAGGAGGAAGAAGAAAGAAGTAATGAATGGTACTTGGACACTGGATGTTCAAATCATATGACCGGCAAGAAATCTTGGTCCTCTGAATTAGATGATTTAGTTAATAGAAAAATAAGATTTGCAAAAAATAGTATAGTTTGTGCAGCTGAAATTGGGAAGGTTTTGGTTCATATGAATGATGCAAGAAAGCTTGCATCACTGATGTGTTGTATGTACCAAACATGAAGAGTAATCTCATCAGTATTGGTCAATTACTGCTAAAGGGGTATACTATGAAGGTAGAAGCACAAACTATGAAGGTTTTTGATAGTAAGAATAGATTGATTCTGAAAGCTCCATTATCAAAGCAAAGAACTTTCAAAAGCAACATCAATGTGATTAAAGATCAATGCCTACTATCAGAAACTAAAAGTGATAACTAGCTATGGCATCAAAGATATGGGCATATCAATTTCAGGGACTTGAATATGCTTAGTGAGAAGAAAATGGTGCAAGGTTTACCAAAGATAAAGTTGCCTAAAGAAGTTTGTGATATGTGATGCACTGGAAAGCAAGCCAGAAATTCATACAATGCAACAGTATCATTCAATGCAACCAAAAAACTTGAGGTAATTCACTCTGATCGTTGTGGACCTTTTGAAGTAAAATCATAGTAGGATATAGATACTTTGTGACATTCATAGATGAATTTACTAGAAAGTTATGGATTTACTTGTTGGCTTAGAAAGATGAAGTATTTGGTGTGTTTAAGAAATTTAGACTGCTAGTTCAAAATGAAAGTGGTGAAGTGATTGGTAGGCTAAGAACTGACGGAGGAGTTGAGTATACTTCCACTGAGTTCAATGATTTTTCCTCATCAAATGGCATAAATCATGACGTTACTACACCATAGACACCCCAACACAATGGAATCTTAGAGAGGAAGAATAGAACATTGGTAAATATGATAAGAAGCATGTTGAAGTAAAAGCAGATGCCTCATTACTTGTAGGGAGAAGCAGCTGCTACTGCAGCATATCTCATCAATAGAAGTCTCACAAAGAAGCTGCATGACAAAATACCAGAAGAAGCATGGTGTGGAGTAAAACCAAGTGTTCAACATTTGAAGATCTTTAGCTCATTATGTTTCTCAGGTAATGATTATGGTGGGATATCACTCAACTGGTGCCTACAAACTATATGATCCAAACAATAAGAAAATAGTGTTCAGCAAAGATGTGAAGTTTGATGAAACAAAATGTTGGAATTGGAAAGACAAGGCATCAAATGAGTTTGACGGTCACCTCTATCTATCTGATTCAGAGACAGAAGAAGTTGAGATTGAAGAACAAGAGGAAATTGTTGAGGATACAAATGAAGAAGGTGCAGGAGTTTCTAATAGGCCAACAAGGAATACTAAACCACCAAGCAGGTTGAGAGATTATGAGAGGTTTCCTGATCAAGCAGTCACAAATGAAGGTGATTTTGTGCAACTGGCAATGCTTGCTGAAGTTGAACCAGTGTCTTTTGAGGAAGCTCTCAAACAAAATCATTGGAAGAAAGCAATGATTAAAGAACTAGACTCTATAGAGAAGAATGATACTTGGAGATTAGTTCAACTACCTACTGATAAGAAATGTATTGATTTTAAGTGGGTTTTCAAAACAAAACTGAAGCCAGATGGTCAAGTTGCAAAATACAAGGCCAGACTAGTTGCAAGAGGATTCCTACAGAAGTATGGTCAAGATTACTATGAAGTATATGCTCCAGTAGCAAGGATGGAAACAATCAGTTTTATTGTTGCTATAACAGTAAGAAAATAACTGGTTTATGTACCAGTTAGATGTAAAGTTTGCTTTTCTCAATGGTGAGTTAGAAGAAAAAGTATATGTGAATCAACCACCAAGATTTGAGATAAAGGGTAAGGAGGAGTATGTGTATAAGCTTGATAAAGCTCTGTATGGTTTGAAGCAAGCTCCAAGAGCTTGGAATAAGAAAATAGATAGTTTTCTTGTTCAGCAAGGTTTCCTAAAGTGTGTAACTGAACATGGAATTTACTGCAGAAACACCACTAATAAGCTCATAATATGCTTATATGTAGATGACATGATAGTTACCGGAAACAATGAAGAAGAAATGAAGGATTTTAAGAAGAGTATGATGAAGAAGTTTGAGATGTCTTATCTGGGCAATCTCACATATTTTCTGGGAATTGAGTTTGAAATGAATTCACAAGGAGTTCTGATTCATCAAAGAAAATATGCACAAGATGTTTTGAAGAGGTTCAATATGTTGAATTGCAAACCAATTTCAACTCCAGTTGACACAGGAGTGAAGTTATCTCTGGCAAATGATGAGAAAGAAGTGAATCCAACCTTATTCAAACAAATTGTGGGCTCTTTAAGGTATCTATGTCATACAAGACCTAATATTGCATATGGTGTAGGCTTGATAAGCAGATACATGGTGAAACCTACCACATCACATTTAGTTGCAGCAAAAAGGATTCTAAGATATGTGATGGGAACAAGCAATTATGGTATTCAATATTCTAAGAATCAAAGTGTAGGATATTCAGACTCTGATTGGAGTGGAGATAAAGATGACAGGAAAAGTACTGCAGCTTATGTGTTCATGATTGGAAATGCAGCTTTTCATGGAGTTCTAAGAAAGAATCAGTGGTTGCCTTATCTTCTTGTGAGGCAGAGTACATTGTAGCCTCCATGACAGCTTGTAAAGCTCAATGGATCAACATGCTACCGATGGAATTGCAACTGATGAAGGATGAGAAGATGGAACTCAGAATTGATAGCAAATCAGCTATAGACTTGGCAAAACATCCAGTAGCACATGGTAGAAGCAAGCATATAGAAACCAAATTATGTTTCTTAAGAGATCAGGTGAACAAGGGAAAGCTGGAAGTAAGGCATTGCAAAACAGATGAGCTGATAGCAAACTTGCTCACAAAACCCTTGAAGTCAAGTAGCTTTGATCACTTGAAGATGAAGTTGGGAATGGCTGAAGCATCTAACCAAATGAATTAAGGAGGTGTATTGGTTTAGTAATTCATTTTAGTTAGAATTAGTTTTATCTTTGCTTAATAGTTTGTTTAGAAACTTGCATGTGAAGTAACTAACTCAAGTTACTTGCATGACAAGTTATGAGTTTGTTAAGAGTTTGTTTCAGTTTTTTGTTACATCTCTCTCTTTCTCAAAGCAAGAAATCCTAAAAACCCTAATCTCAATCTTCTTCAATTCTATACACAGTTTTTATTGTTTTCATTCAAGTCTTTACACATTGTTCCATCATGATAAAGACTCCTGAGTCATGACCAATTTTTTTTTAGACTCATGGATCATGGCCAATATTTTTTTAACTATTAATCAGAATACACAGACATAGGATTGAATTATATGTATGCATAGATTAAAATGTGTACACGCAGACTCATAAGGACACGGATCTAAAATCATATCATAGTATATTTCTATTTAGAGTTGTTGCTTCTTGCTTCTAGTACTGTCACCATTCCACAAGGACAAAGCATGCACCTACCTCTATTCCCATGTGTGCTCGTAAATCATTTCAACAAAACAATGTCCTCTACACTACACATATAGCCTGCTACTACCTTGTCTCTTGCCTTCCATCAAAGTACATGTATAATTTGCTCTGGAATCTCCTATATAGTATTTCTTTTATAAGGTACTATAACTCATATACATAAATCTTGAAAACTCCTATCAAATGGAAGCAAAAAGATATGCTAGCTACGATAAGAAAAAGAGCAATTAGTTAACAGAAAAGAAGCCAATGGAATACAGATAATTCTTGGTGGTCAAAACCATAACATATAAAACATATAGTACAACATTTAAATAATTTAATAAAAGAAAAAATTGATTCCTCTCAACAAAAAATTGGCTATTCTTCCTTAAAAAAAAAAATTGGTTATTCTCTTTTTACCTTTTTTTTCATCTGTGGGCCTAAATGATTTTAATTTGGATTTCTGACCACATAAGCCATGCTCATGGAATACCGTATAACTTATTTTCAGGGATTCTACGTAATTAACTCATGAAAAATACATTCTTTTTTACAAATCATCGAAAATAATAAACGCTGCAAATCACAATTTCACACCCAAGAAGAGTCAACACGTGTGATTAGCTATGAAGCCCGAATAATCCAAACATGATGATGATGTATCTGTATAGGATACTGATATTTGCAAATACCTGCGAATACGTAACCATACTCACGAATACGTAAACACGAAGAATCAGAATTAATCTTTTAAATTTTTAAAAATATTTTAGCGGATACTTTACGAATACACACACGTATATTTTTAAGATATTTCACTAACATGTGTATCATAGAAAAGATGAAAGGTAAAAAAACGAGACAATGTTGTGAGAATTTAATGAGGATGTATGTTATTCAATTTAAGATCAGAATTGTTTGAATTGTCTTTCAATGAATCATACTTAAAGCAACGTGTTTTGTTGATGAATGTAACGAGAGAGGAGACTCAATCGACCAACGTTACACAAAACTTGTTTTAAATTTTTTTAGTGATACTTTAGTCTACGTATTTGTATCGTGCCCACACTCATAGTACGTATCCGAGCTTCCCAGTTAATTAGATATAATTCATATGATTTTTTTAATAACATATATCGGAGAAAAAAATTAATTTATATACTCATGGTCCATCGGGTATGGATTATCAACCCGATCCGGATATAACACGGATCCGGATCCTTCTTGTTCATATCGTGCCATTTTGTTGAAGAAATCTCGACACAGAGAATACTGTCATTTGCAATTTTCGAGCTTCACCACCTTTGCACAATGCGCGCCGTTGCAGCTCAATTCTCTAACGTAATATTCTCTTTGATCCTTCTCAATTTCGACCCTAACTTTACAATCTCTTTTTCATTCATTTACAAATTCAGCTCAATTTTTGTATTTGATTTTTGTTTTTGCAGTATTTATGTAGAAGAAGAGTTCCAATCAATCAACAATCTCGCAATTTTTCATCTTCCAATAGTAAAGGTATCACCTTTTCTTTACCCATGGTTTTGTTGAAAAATTGGTGCAGCTATGAAATCATTTTCTTGAGAACAAAAATGAATCCCTCAAGTTGAAGAACTAACTAATCTACTGTGTAAAAAATTGTACTTGTAGTAGTAAATGGTAGGCACTACTACTACTACTACTTAATGCTAATTTTGGGGAATTTGTGTGATTCAATCTCTGTACTACACTTGTGATCGAAGGCGTCTCTGGGTCCGACACGTGTCAATGTCCGGCATTAACACCGACACATCGGTACCATTACATTCATTTATGTCATTTTCTTAGATTACTACATGTGTCAGTGACGTGTCGGTGTCGGTGCTTCTCATTCATTATGTCAAAACATGGAACTATAAAATGCAAAGAAGTTGAACTATAAATGATTTTGGTTTCATTGTGTTGTGTGAATGAACTGCTCTATTGTGTTGCATGACCAGATGAGCACCTACTCTTGGAGCATGAAGTTGAGAGAAAATTTGGGTGGTTATTGAAGAGTATATTTTTCGGGTCTGCACTTTATGCGGGATACCAGTTCTTTCCTTATATGGGTATTGATCATCCATCTTTCAACAGTTTTGCTGCAACGATTTCTTGCTCATGAACCTAACAGTTTTGTTGGAATAAAAATTTCAGGGGAAAATTTGATGCATCAGTCGGTATCTCTTTTGCGTGTCAAGGATCCCTTGTTTAAAAGGATGGGAGCTTCTAGATTGGCCCGTTTTGCAAAAGATGGTAATTTGAACTATCTATATTTTTCTTCACAAATCACTTGGTATCAGCATTTTAATTATTTATAACCATGACCCTGTTTGGAATTTGGATAAACAACTTAATTTGCAGCTTACAATATAAGTGCTTACATGATAACTGATAAACACTTGTGTATAAGCTATTTTTGTAACAAATGATAAAATAAAGTTAAATTGTTTTTGGCACTTTGTGGTGTATTATATATTGAAGCACTTTGTGGTGTATTGGTCATTTGAATGTTAAGGCATTTGTTCTGCTAAACAAGTTTTATTCATTTTTCTTGTGCTTGATTTGAGTACTATAGAGTTTTAATCTCAGCTTGCTGATGTTATGACAAAATTCTGGTTAAAGGGGAGAGTTTATGGGAGATTTCGAACTTGAATTGTTCCTGAAAGGCTGAAACAATTACTTAGATTTTGATTCCTCTGGATATTGAAATAAGAGTTTCCTTGTTGTTACGACCTTTTTTTAATGACAAAGCACAGATGCAGCAACGATCGAAAATTGAGTTATGTTCCGTAACCAGCAAATAGCCTTTTTTTGGTTTTAGCTAGTTTGAGTGTTCAATTATATTTTCTATGCTCACAATATTTTGTAATTATATCCATAGTTTTTCAATGTAAGGTAAAGCTACGATGCTTGCATGTGTATATTCAAATTGTTCACTTTCCTTTTGCTCAAAGATGAAAGCAGGATGAAGATAGTTGAGTTAGGTGGAGATAAAGAGCTCATAAATATGTTAAGCACAGCTAAAGATGACCGTACACGGAAAGCAGCACTGAACGCTCTGGCTCAGTTGGCACACTCAGGTTGAACTTTAAAGTCTTAATTTAAATATCATTTGTGTATTACTTACCAGATTTTCGTTTCTAAGTTGACCGTTTCTTTTTAATATGCTTATCAATATGCTGGTAGATATTCAGATCAATAGTAGTGAGTAGTAACTCTATGGTTCTAAATAGTAAACCAGAAATGTTCATCCATTGTAATATATTGGTACAATATTCTAGCTAAAAATGAACTGGAAGATTGAAGCATAATAAGATACTTCAGAAACTATTGTTTAAGTGTTTGTCATCTTTATTCAATCAATATGGGCATTATAAAATTGAAAAGGAACATAAATATTTGTCAATTGATTTCGGGACATTATATGCATGAGACCTCATGTGTATTTTAGCGGGAGTTTAACCCACAACCCCTTATCTCTCCAACCCTTATGTTGCTCACAAACTACTAAAGCTCCTTATCAGTAGTCCTTATATGATGATAAATTACCAACACATGCATCTTGCCCTATGAGCATATTGGATAAGAATCCAGCTGCTCTTACAATATTACAAGGTCGAAAGAATATGTAGCTGTAACAGGGCAGTGCTTAAAGGGGGGTGATTGTTGATTCGAACCCGCGCCCCAGCATATCAAATGTCTTTGCGGTCTTTACAGCATATGAAATGTCTCTGCAGTCTTTTAACCTATGAACTGTACTTACAGGACTCTCTTCAGTTTTCTATTGACATGAGTTATTTTATTTGTTATAGATGAAGTTCTTGCATCCTTGCATCGTGCTGGGGCCATTTCAGTTATTAAGTCTGCTCCAAGTTCACTTGAGGATGCAGATGTTGAGAAATTCAAGTTGAGCTTGATGAAAAGGTTCCAAGATCATAAGTATGATGTGTCTTCATGACTTTTTTACTAGAGGTTCTTGCCTTTTTTCCCCCTTTTTGGCCTGGAGCATGAAATATGATGATATAAGAGTAAGCTGGCCGTGAAAGCATAAATCTAATAAAAGATTAGAAATGATTGCTCAATTTCTCATATGTTAAGTCACTATTTATATGTATTTTGTAATTTTATATCTATTAAACTAAACATAAACAAACTAATGTGTATCATTTTGGTGTGCATGTCTGATTTTTTGGTTTTTTGAAAGTCCTAAACAACAGTTAGTAAAGCTCGTCTTGAGAGCTAAACGATCACATGGAATTTTGATTAGATCCGCAACAAAACATAATAGTGTTGTTTGGCAAAGCCATAGCTTGTAGCTGACAATTAATAACATAAGTATGTATCATCAAAGTAAAGTTGTTGATAATTGTCTCTGTCTCACTAACTTGCAACATCTTTTTAACAAGTTATACTCTACTTCAAGAAATGTTTGAGTTTATTATGCATGAACAACCTCTTCAACCTAAAAGTGGGCCTTCCCCTAACGTATTAATCACTTTAAAGTATACGGATCATTGCTCTTTTAAAGTATTTCAATATGTTATAACATACAGTATATAGCTCTTTCAAAACAAAAACAAAAAACAGTTATAACATACAGTATATAGCTCTTTCAAAACAAAAACAAAAAACATACTGTATATAGCTAAAGTGCTCTTTGTCTATTATGCAATGTGCAAACATTTGATTAATTACAACAAAATATTTGATCAGCCTTCTAAATCTCATTGAGTCAACTCAAATAATAGATTAACAAAAAAAAAAATTAAAGAAAAAATATAATAGTAGAAAGCAACAATCTGATAAGAAAATGTAAATTTTATATAAAATAATCAGAAGAAAACATCTGCTGCGTAGAGAGGGTCATCATCACAATAATAGATATAGATAGTAGATACAAATCGGAAGACGTAAGTTAACTTAACATCGGGAATTTTCTCTCTAAAAAAACAACCCCGCCCATTCTCTGAATTGTTTTTTTTTTACAAGTTTTCGTTTTTATATTTTTATATATTTTTTATAATAGCTTCGGTTTTTTTGTTGTTGTTGACTAAACATGTTTTGTTTTGTTGTTATCATATCTGATTCCACCCACCCCCAAAAAGCATTGTATCTATCTGATTTCAGATAAAGCCACATATCTGTGTCATCGAATCGTATCGTATAAAATACACTTACCAACTGGTCTTTGGACCTTAAAATAATACCACCACCACATACATACGTCACTTTTATACTATTTTTTCAATAATAATCTTCCTTTTACAATATTCTAAACTTTTATTTTTAGAGATCTAAACATTGTTCTTTTGGATAAAAATTGCACGACATGGTTCTCATACCGTTCCTGGAGAATTTCTTTCTTAAGGACAAACCTAAAAATTGAACACACTCACACAAATGTTTTATTTTTAAAGATCAAATAGTTTAATAATGTTGAATGATGTGATTATTTATTACTTTTTAATTTTCTTCATAATTGTGCATGTTCAAATAATTTTATTTAAATTTGTGTCTATGTAAGATTATCTCCCGAGCCCAACAAGTTCATTGACATGGGGTTCATTGACATGGGACATAATAGAAATTTACCAAACAGATGAGTCACACGGAAGTAACTTATTCAACTAGACTATTGAATTTCATTGTTTTGATACTTTAATATTATACACAACAATTCCTTGCAAGATTTTTACAACAAGGCATCCAAAAAATTCAAAGACAGACAAGGGGCCAAAGCAAATAAACTCGCCTTGAAATTTTGCCCCTTCCACGCCCCAACTCCCCTAATCAAACTTTCTGTAGTAGAAAGCAACAACAAAAGAATGGGAAAAGAGAGCACTATCTTTATGACTTGCTACTTAATGCATTGTAAATGTTGGTGGAAATTGCAATTACACTTGTCACTACAGCTAGTATAATCATAACCAGTGCTATAATTTTGTCCTGTCTTGTTGATATGCCAAGAGCATCCCTGTCATTGGAAACAAAGAAAATTTAGAAGCCTGGCTTTATTCATTCATGATTTCATTCCTTTATTCTGTTTCCAATTCGTCACCTTTAATTGGATAATAATTAACAAGGGTATGAAAGAAATGTTACCTTAAAACAATAGTGCCAGGGAAAACAAAGGCAAGGCACAGTGCAGTTGTTGATCCTAGAAACTGAAAAAAGTACCAAATATCTGGGATTGCTATAGCAGCAAGATAGGAGAATACTAAGAGCACAAGAGTGATAATCACAAATCTCTTGTTGTCTGTGGCAAGCAGAGGCTTCTTAGGGAATAGGAGTTCATCAATGTTGGCTCTCAAAGAGAAATTTATAAGAGGGAATACCAACATAATGTGGAGTGCGTAGCTTACACGTATTAAACTATTGAACAAGGAACCAACGGCAGAATCAGCATTCTGATCAAAATTGATTAGAATGTCTGATTGTGTTGAATCTCCAAACAAAAGGTAGCCAAATAGACCGATTGTAAAGTAGACAACAGCACAGAACATTATTGCTAATCGAACTGCTGTTTTCATATCAGATGGCTTTGCAAGCTCAAACCCAATTGGATGCACTACAAATAAAATAAAATGACTCATCAGCACAAAACAAAATGAACAAACTCTTATCCACCACTAAATAATTCAAGCTAGCTATGTACCATTGAAATGAAATGTGAATGCTGTGACTACAACAGGAACTGCGGTGAATAAATCAAAGAATGATGTTTGGTAATCTAATCGAGGAACCAGTTTAGGGGTTTGTGTTTTTCCTTGCACCAAAGCAACAATAGCCAAACCAGAACAGATGGCAACAAATGCCACAGCAAGAAGAGTTGATATTCCTGAACTGTACTTCAAGGATTCTGAAAAATTTCAAAACAGCATAAAACAAAAAACAATAATCATCAATCTCTGCCACTTAATCTCCTCAATTCAAAACGAAAAAAGTGCATGTTCGGAATCACGGTGAATATGACAAAATCACAATGGCACCTTGATTTAGATCAAACTTCAAAGTATATCTTTTATCAAAATAACATTAGCACACCGTGATTCTAACGAATTCACTGCCAATCTGAACATGGACTTAGTATATTTTGGTCTCAAAGTGACTCATTGTGATTCCGATAAAACCCCTGTCAAACCAAACAAGCAATAAGAATTAAGAAATCATGGAAGAACATTAGAACACTGACCTACACGTTTGTACAAGACCAAAGGAAGCATAACAAGAACCAAGGTGATGAAAAGAGCAACTTCCCTTGAATTCCACCAATGAACCCCAAACCACTGTTGCAAAAGTCCCAAGTGCACTTCACCTCCACTTTCCTTTCCAGATAAAACATCCCCTGTTGTTCCATCACACACAAACATCAACAAATGAATACAAGCAACTAACTGCCCATCATTCAAAAACATATCTTTTCAACATCACAAACATAAAAAACCAAACTTTAAAGTGCAAAACTTCACCAATCAACTTGGTTTTGCTCAAAAACCAAATCCCATAAATAACAAAGAAACAAAAAATTAATCCAAAAGGTGTATATTTAGCTATCTTAATTAATGATTTAGAATTTGATTAAGAATAAAAGAAAGAGATTAAATTGGTTCTAACCAATGATAATTAGGAAGAGAACTAAACCCCCAAAGTTGGTGATTATAACACAAACTTGAGCGCTTAAAGCTCCAACGGACCCAAAAGCTTCCTTCATAACACCAGAGTACGTCGTGGTTACACCGGCATGTGTAAAACGCATGAGAAAATCAACAGAAACTTCGGCGAGCACGGCGACGATAAGAATCAAGGCGAAAGAAGGAAGCACGCCGAGAACTTTGAGAATCGCCGGAATTGACATGATTCCAGAGCCGATTATGCTGGTGGCGACATTAAATACGGCGCCGGGGATTGAACCAGGAACCGCCGCCGGATTTGATCCGGTCAAGAGAGGGACGTTGACTCCGGCAGACGGTGTTGGTGACATCCGGGCGGTGAGATTTTTTGGAGAGTTTGAGAAAGGAAATGAATGTGGAGTTCCTTACGTGCAAAACACTATATATGTTACCATCCTTTTTATGAATTTTGTATATTAAATTTTTTTGACCAAACATTTTTGTATTACTAATTTTGAAAAATAAATACGGCAGATTATTTGGTTGGATATGCGTCCACATCCATAAATACCTTTTCATGAAACATATGAATATCTCTTTTGGATAAAGCATCGACTTAAATGCACTTTTCACTCTTATGTTTTAAAAAGTTACGGTTTTGGTCCTCTTTAAAAAATAATGGATATTTTGACCCCTTAACTTTTAGCCCTCTTTTGATTAGCTGATTTTGATGAAGATTATGACAATTTCTCAGTCTCTGATGGTGTAAACTGACATGAGGATAGAAGGATGCTGATAAGTGGAGTCCAAACTGGCATGGTGTAACTTTTGGCCCCCTAAAGAAGGATCCACTTATCAGATTGGACTTCACTTACAATGTCAGTTTAGACACCATGCAAGTTTGGACTCCACTTATCAGCATCATTCTAATCAAAAGAGGGTCAAAACTTAGGGGTCAAAATATCCATTTTTTTAAAAGGGGGCTAAAATCACCACTTTTTGAAACATAGGGGTGAAAAGTGCATTTAAGCCTAAAGCATTTTAAGGAAGTAGTTATATTTTTCAATTTTCTTCTATAAAAACAATTTGATTAGATGATTATAAAGCCAAACATTAATTAGATTAGATAAGCTAGCTTAATGGTGAGGTGTACAAACACATTTGTTTACACTCAGCAGTGTGAAATCCCGAGTAAAATGGAACCATAAGTGTATGTTAACTTCGGGATGACAAAAGTTGATTTTGAGGAAATTGATTTTGTAAAATTGATTTTTACTATAAATGAGTTAGGCGTAAAATGATTTGTGTTTTGATACGTTAATGTAAAAGTGCATCAAACATTAAATAAGTCATAGTTTAACGGGCAAAAATGCCGAAATTGTTAGTCCGGACGTCATGACCGATGTTCGAACTTCGGCACCTCTACTTTATGTGTGTGAGTTTATAATGGTTTTGTCATCTCGTCTATCTACCCAAAAAAAAAATTTAAATGTGTAAAAATCAATTCTATAAACAAAAAATTCTAACTTCAAGTGTATTGAATTTTTTAGGCAAATCAATTATATTTGAAAGCAACTAAACATACCAAAATCAAATACACAACTCCAAAATCTATTTTGGTCACTATAAAAGTGGAATCAAATATACACCGATCTTCAAATAATTTCACTAGTATTAACTATTTTTTCCTTTAATTGGCGATGAGTGATAGGAACACTCTCTTTTTAGCACTTTCTTTATCACTCATTCTCTGATTGGTTGAAATCAATGTGAGGTCCATGCTTTAAAAATGAATCTAACGTAAAATGGTGAGACCCACATGAATTCATCCAATAAAAGATGAGTCTTAGAAAGAGTGTTAAAAGTCCCGTGAGCATAGCTCAGTTGGTAGGACAATGCATTATAGCAGGGTCGGATTCGAACCCCGAACATCCCACTTATTCACCCTATAAGGTGAATTTTAGCCACTAGACTACCTGACCCAAAAAAAAAGTGTTAAAAAAAGACTCCTAATATTTCTCTTAATTGAGATGCATTGTCGGTGTAAAATAGTTTTATATTCATATATAAAGAAACCATTATTTTTCCATTATAAACCACTAATTTTAATATAGTATTTACATGAATGGGTATTAGTCTTTATCTCTGAAAAAGGAAAAAAACGTGAAACTCAGTTTAGCCATTGAAAAAAGGTAACTTTCATAAATACCAGAAGCAACTTTAAAAATAAAAATGTCATGTTTAATCTCTTGTTACGTTTCCCTTAAAGAAAATCTCTTAATTAAGTTAGTAAAAAAAGCTGTCCTAATTAATGATACAGAATTTAAATAAGAAGAAGAAAGCAACTAAGAATGAGATTAAATTAGTTCTAACTAACCGATGATAATAAGCAAGAGAATTAAACCCCCAAAGTTGTTGATTATGACAATAACTTTAGTGGTTAATCCTCCAACAGATCCAAAAGCTTCCCTCATCACACTAGCATACGTTGTCTTTACACCAGCATCTGTAAAACGCATGAGAAAATCCACTGAAACTTCAGCAAGCACAGCCACGATTAGAATTAACGCCATGGCGGGAAACACTCCAAGAACTTTTAGAATTGCTGGAATTGACATGATTCCAGAGCCAATTATGCTTGTGGCGACATTGAGCACTGCACCGGGGACGGTACCTGGCGCCGGCACCAATTTTGATCCGGTCAAGAGAGGAATGTGGACTCCGGCAGACGGTGTCATTCCGGCGGACGGTGGTGAAATTATGGTGGGAGAGTTTGAGAAGGAAATGTGGAGTTGGTCACATTACATTAGCATTTATGTTACCATCCATTTATATTTACTTAGAAAAAATTAATACAGGTTCATTTGGTTGGATTTGCGTCCACATGCATGAATTTCTTTTCATGAAACACATGATTGTATATATTACTAATTTTTAAAGTAAATACAAGATCATTGGTTGGATTTGCGTCCACATTCATAAACTTGTTTTCATGAACACATATGGTTATTTTGTTGGTACATCTACTAGATGAGAATCCAAGAGTAATTTTTTGACTAGTGACTGAGATCTATCTAAGGAAGTACAACTGATATATTTCCACAAATATTCTTTTAGAAATACATTACTACTTTCTTAAAAAAAATAAAGAAATACATTACTACTTTTTTTAAGGAAAAGAAATACATTACTACTATTAAACATTATTAATCATATTTTTATTTTATTTTTCTACAAAAGATCAGTTTAAGATATTTTATCAAATATAAAATCATAATTTAAAAATCAAACAAGACAACTCTCTCCAAAAAAAAAAATCAAACAAACATTGAATATGGACAAAACAACGATGGACCATCAATCAAAATAATTAAATTGTAGTTCAACTATTTGATCCAATTTTTAAAACATTATTTAAAATATAAGGAAATTTTTGAAAAATTTGTTTATCCCAATTTATATGACTTCATTCAAATTGTCGATGGTATTAGTCATTATTTATCCCAATACATTTATTTAACAAGATTAATGAAAATCCATTGTCAATGTAAAATAGTCTTACAACGAACTTTGGAGAAATATAAGCATCCTCATAGGAAGAAGAAGAAATGGTATCCTCCAATGCCTCTCCACATTAAGTTTAATTTGAAAATTGATAATTAGGACGAGTTTGGGGGTTGAGTAGCTCGGGTGATGTGAGTTATAGGACAAGTAGTTGGAGGTCTTGGATTTAAATTTAGAGAAATGAGTCAAGATTAATCTATACAGGCATTGTACTAATTTTCACCTTCCTTCGGTAGGATTCCATATTGTAATTGCTATTCTCTCTAAGCAAACTAATTGCAGTACCCTCAAAAGTCCTTCCAACAACATGTATTATGACCAATCAATTTTTTTTAATGTTAAGGATGTCTTCCCTTGATAGATTAACTTACCTTATTTCATTCATGATTCTTTTAAGGTATGATAGTCCAAAATAATCATTGGTGGTTTTAGACATATATCTTCACCGACTATACCAAGATGATCCATATCCTTGGGTCTTAAACTCGACATATGCATCCCTAATCCCTTCCTTTACATACGCTAGTGTAGGCCAATTACTGTTACGCACTACTTGAGGTTCCTTCCAAGTAGTCTTTCAGTGTGATGGGTCAACCAGTGGGAGGTGACATAGTGATATGTTACTCGTTAGTTCCTCCTTGTGTTGTAATAGGTTCCTCTTACACCCTTCTCTACCATCATCATGGGTTTTGTTAGCATTGCTAAAATTTTGAAGCACTTTATGCTTTTGACTTACTTTGATTGGGTTATGTTGCTTGTCGGTGTCCCCCTTGGGGTTTTGTTGTAGTTGTTAAGATTTTGGCATCCTTTTTATTGAGATTTATGATTAGCCCGTGTATGCTGGTCCTTTAAGATAACTATCATTGAATTAGTATGTGAGACGCTAACTATATCTAGGGAGTGTGCAACCTTCAATAAGGATGATCCACTCACCTTTACAAGTATGTTAATCATGACATATGATCTGACACTTATAAGATAGGTCCTGGATCTTTCATATTTTAAGAATATCCATATATTTGGCAGGTTGGAGATAAGTCTGGAAAATGTATAGCTTCTGCCTAAGCAGAAGCAAAACATATGTATTAAATGTAATTTTATCAAAAGGCAAAACGATTATAACTTATAGATGACAATTAAAGATCATATCATACCACAAGTAACACATATTAAATATCTTGGATCCATAGTACAAAAAGATCGAGAAAAGGAGGAAGCCTCAAGCTAATCATCGCTACTCACATTGTCTCAAACGCCTTCAACCTGCACGTCTACACCATTTTACAATGTCGAGTCAATCAACCAAACAACCATTGTTAGATAAGTGTACATTTAACATTAAGAAACTATGAATTCAAGTATAGTATAATAGGATTTCAAATATCACATATATATACTTTCATAAATCAACAACATTAATCATACAAGAGTTTCTAGCATTAATCTTAATTCATCTTAATCATCAAATTACACCAACATCGTCATTTAGAAAATATAGATATATACTCATCTCCGTTTATATTCACATAAAGCATATATTCCACATCATTCACATGCATGCAATGCTCTAGACACGACTCTACATGCATGTGGTACCGTTTTAGGTGTCAGAGTTATTTTACCGATTGATCCCATCCACACTGGACTTTACCATGTATGCATGAACATATGACTCAACACCGCATATATTCATACACTATAACACATGTCATCAACACCCATCAACACTTTATACATACATATATATATGTACGTATGTGTTCATCGTCACTATTCAACATCATTGCATTTCATCATTATTTCATACATATACATACCGTCATGAATTTATTATCATTGATTAATCATCTTCATCAAAATCATCATCAAACATTTATCACATCAAGAAACAACAATCATTCATTTAGCACAATTTGCATTTAAAGACGATTAAGTATTTTCACATAGTTAATCAATTCAACATATGCATATCAATCACTAATTCAACCATTATTCATCACAAGCGAAAGGACGGGCACTCACGGGCCATCTTTTCCTTCTTTTTATTGCTCTAACGTTTGAAAATTATGAACGGTGTTTTTTTTTTTTATGAAATTTTGATTTTGATTAAAACTAAGAATATAAATGTTTGTTGCTTTCAAGTTATATCAAACCAAACAAACAATGATTATCTATCTCAATGACATAAACAATATAACAAAAAATATAATTTCAATTTTTTTTTAATGACACCAACAACAATCTTTATTATGGAAAAAATTGTTTAAGGGTATAATTGGGATAATGAAAAAGGAAGTATAAATATACTTATCTAGTTTGTTACATTTTTTAAATGGTAGAGGAAAAAAAACCAAACATATATATTCATATCATGTTTGTTACATTTTTTTTAATATTTAAATTTATTCTTATCTTTTTATTACATGTGTTATTTGTATAGAAAATTTAGGGTATTTTTAAAAAGAGAATCAGCCAACTCAAAAGAGCTGAAAGAAGTTGTTTTCTTTATATATAGTATAGATATTTTCATGAACATAAAATCATTTGCAAGCTATCATGTCATAATTCATCATTTTTCCAAAGTTCGTATATTTTCCCAAAGTTCTTCTATTTTCACATAACTCATTCAATTTCAAGCAAGTATGGTTACACAACTTCAGTTAATCAAAACATCACATAAGGAACACTCATGGATGGATGAAAAAATCCCCAAAAGGTCGAAATTCACAAAACAACATGCGCTGTTTTGCACATCTCGTTGTGGCGAGATACTTGCTCGCCCAATGAGCTCTGATCCCCTGGGTGCCCAGAAAAATGGATTCCTTCTCAGGAAACCCTCTAAAAACTCTCTCAAAATCTCTTTTTTTTTTTTTTTTATCCCAATTGTCCCAAAATCGTTGTATACACATCACTCATACTTAATACAGTTGAAAAGAACATTTAAAACACATCAAAACATAATTCCACTTTCAAATTCATGATTAATCACTCAATTTTTTAAAACTCAAAAACATCACAAAAATCACTTTTAAACCATGAATTCATCACTTAAGTTGCATACAGACAACACCCACACATACCCAATCATTTATCAAGAACATACATGAATTTAACAACATTCAACAACAACGTCATATTTTCACACATTTAAGTCAAAATCTCAAGAACAATTCATTCTATATCATCAAATATGAATTTAAGCACATAAACAACTTAATTTCACAAAGTTCAACATACTCATAATTAACATAATCAATTAGCACGAAAATCAGCTTAACATAACACCAATTTCATGAAAATCACATAAACATAACTCATAACCACTCTATCACTCATAATCTCTAAATGATAAATATAAACTTTCATCTTACCTTAACCTTCCAAAAGCTACTTTAATCTTCAATCTAATCTCCCTCTTGAGCTTTCCCTCAAACTAGATCTCCCTCCCCCCCACTAATCTCTAATATTGTTCTCTTATATATTCTTTAACGAGCTCAGTAACTTTCTACCATTTATAAAATGTTACTACACAACTACTTTATTAAAACCATCAATATTACTCACACACTCTATTAATTACCCCAAGTTACTACCATTTTCATTAGATAACTCTTCATACCCAAAAATACTAAAATACACTTAATTTATCTAAAACTCAATTAACCAACAAATATAACACACCAAAAAATTAAATAATTTATAAATCAATTAAATAAATAAAATCCTAAAATCCGGTCGTTACCGAGACAAGTTTAATAAAAAATATCGTTAATAATTGTTAAAAGTTAGCGTAAGAAAAAAACGGAAAGAATATTGATGGTTGGAAAGAAAGATACATATGTTTTTTTTAAGGGGAAAGTCGGAAAAATATATGTTTTTTTTTTGAGAGGATATGTTTTGTTATCATGCCTTAAGTGATAAGAAAATAAATATTTTTCCATAGAAGAAAAGTAAAAAAACAAAAAACAAAAAATTGACAAATATTTGTTCCACTTTTTCGTTTGCAGTTTATGGGTTTAGATTAGACCTGGTCCTCATTCTTCAACAGAGTCTCTCTATTCTCTTCCCTTTTCTTACGATTCTTCTTCTTCTTCATCTCAATTTTTCCATAACACAGTGAATCGATCCATTCCTTTCTTCAAATCTCTGAAATGGCCGATCATTTAGCGAAAGCAGAAGATTTCGAGAAGAAAGCCGAGAAGAAGCTCAGCAGTTGGGGCTTATTCAGCTCCAAATACGAAGACGCCGGCGATCTCTTCGATAAATCTGCTAATTCCTTCAAACTCGCTAAATCTTGTAATTCAATCTTTCTTTCTCTTTACATTTTCCTTTTTCCTCAATCGATGAATGCTAAATTTACTGAATTTGTTGTTATTATTATGATCGGCGAGTTTTATTTTAGGTTTTCGATTCTTGATTTCAAATGCGGAATTATTGATGTAGAAATTTAATTTGATTTTAGTTGAAAAATTTCTTGACCTAATTTATTTTTTAATCGATTAGTTGTGATGGAATTGAATTTTGGATTTTTTTTTTTTTTTGAGATACATGAAATTAGTATCGTTTTTCATTGTGGATGAGATTTTCCGATGAGATAAGCGGATACTGTGTATTATGAATGTGATTATCAATTTTTGTTGCATATTTTTGGTTGTGATCTTTGTAGCACCGACACTTCTGATTGAACGTGTGTCGACACGTGTCACGATACCGAGACACATAATTACATTCAATCATGTCATTTTCTCAAGTTATTACGCGTGTCGATGTGTCGGTGTTTGTTTGTATCTAAATGATTAACCATAGTCTTCCCTGTATTTTGGCTGCCTACATTAAATTTGGTGACTGATCATTTTAATTTGTTGTAAATAAATGCGATTAACTTTATAATCATGGATGGAATGGTTTTGTATGTTGTTTTGATTCGATCTGTTTGGCATTTTAGGGGACAAAGCGGGAGCAACCTACCTAAAGTTGGCGAATTGTCATTTGAAGGTAACATACAGGATTAGTTTTTTGGCATGTTTATCATGATGTATTTCTTTTAAGCATGCAATAACATTGTAGTCTTCTGTTTTTAGCTGGAAAGCAAGCATGAGGCTGCACAGGCTTATGTTGATGCTTCACATTGCTATAAAAAGACTAATATAAGTGGTATGTATCTAAGTTGTTACCAATGTGTGCACTAGAATTCTTTTATGGTTGTTATTGCGCTTATTTCATTTCAAACATGCTACTGCATTGGAATTTTACGGAAAGGAAACATTTCTGTTGAATAAAAACTAGGTTTAAAATAAATGTTAGTCCCTGTGTTTCCACAGAAAGTTGAGTTTTCTATTCATCAAAAGTAAATGTTTCCTATTTTGCAGAAAGGACTGTTTCCTATTTATAAATCAGATACTGTATTCGTATATCCTTTGAATAAGTTTTAACTTGAGGTTCATTACATACTCTTATATCTAGACTTGTTTAAGTTATAGAAAATTATTTGTGCAAGTTGCTGACTTTTGAGTTCCATCTGATCTGATTGGTTTCTTTTAAATCAAATACTTTATTTGCATATGCTTTGAACAAGTTTTAACTTCAAGTTCATTTCATACTCTTATATCTAGACTTGTTTAAGTTATTGAAAATTATTTGTGCAAGTTGCTGTCATTTGAGTTCCATCTGATCTGATTGGTTTCTTTTACAGATGTCTTTATTCCGTATTTTGATTATTTATTTGCTGCCTATTGCTAGATTGGTATTCATGATTGCGTAGCTTAGCTGGAATGAAATATAAATCAGTCTAGCGTGTGTTGGAATGTTAGTCGCTTGCATAGTGTGAAAATGATAGCATTTCTAATGTTAAGTTCCGTTTTCTCTTTTGTGTTACAGAGGCTGTATCTTGCCTAGACCATGCTGTGAATCTTTTCTGTGATATTGGCAGACTCTCTATGGCTGCTAGATATTTGAAGGTA
>Ga0228711_1000656_pt1 | contig 44894 bp, 23 predicted proteins | sample MedpolnodulmetaG_2_FD_177996 | JGI IMG/M metagenome (GOLD analysis project Ga0228711, IMG submission 177996) | Root nodule microbial communities from Medicago polymorpha collected in Santa Monica, California, United States - brown nodules | ecosystem: Host-associated > Plants > Roots > Nodule...
ATATTATAAGCAAAAAAAAAAAAAAAATAAACTTATTAAAAAAACTAAAACATAGTAGTTTGCAACATAGTTTATTGTGTTATCCTTGAAATAAGTTTTATAGGAAGATGTAAAAAACAATTTTCATTGGTTATTGGCTATTGAAAAAATGAAAGAGAGAGCAAATTGAATGCACTTTGCATTTAATTTTCCTTTGGAAAAGATAATTTTTTGAAACAATATAATTAAATATGATAAAAGTTGGTCTTTTTTGCTTATAATTTGGGACAAAGAAAATGAGTTTTTTTTGCTTATAACTTGGGACGGAGGGAGTACCTACTTCTAGGACCATGGTCAGTAATTTTTAAAGTGATTTAGACCCTGTATTAATGAAAATTTAATAAGCCATCAAAATGCCAAATAAAATATTGGGACCGTTTCTTCATTTGTCTTGGTTGCAAAAACCAGAAAAGTGTAAATTGTTACCTGTTCTCTTTCCGACACAAACCTTTTTCCCCTAATTGTTTTCTACTTTGATCTATTGTCGAGCAACTTTTCTTATGTTAGTATTTTAATAATGCACTTTTTTAATCATGTATATAAATATTAACTATCATTTAACTGTTTTGTGTACTCTTTTATGTCAAGGTCCATTCAGCGAATATTGAAGTATCCACCAACAAGGACTTTGAGTGGAGATGATAGGCAGCTCTTGTGGAAATTCCGTTTTTCTTTGATGTCTGAGAAGAGGGCTCTAACAAAATTTCTTCGTTGTGTTGAATGGAGTGATGTACAGGTGAGCCAATTGTCATGTTTTTGAAGTTATTAATAGATATTATGATATATCGCTTTGGGTTTTTTTAAAAAAATATTATGATATATGGCTTTTGGTGTGTTATAGACGTGGTACTTCAAGTTTAATGAGGTATTCTCATAACAATTTACCAAAACCTGAAGCATTGCTTCCTCCATCCTGCTCTTATTCGTCAATGGGTATAAAAGAATTCTGTTATTTAGTGAAATAAATTATGCATTGCCCAATGTTTTATAAATGAATTGGAAATCCTAGCGCATTCGATAGGTAAATCTTAGTCGGTGGGTGGATTAATCAGGGAAATAGTAAGGAAAAATTAGGCATGTTGCCTGTAGATAAATAAGAGGATTGAAAATGAGGGGTCTCTTATCAATTGTTATAATGCCGGGTTCTTTCGGCATTAGGGGTAGCAGACCGTCAAAGCCCTGCAGCATTGTAAGTTGTAATCAGGGAACTTTCCTCTGTTTTCTTATGTTGGAAATTCCACCTTTATTGCAGTCTGCCCCTAGTCGCCTAAATTGCGGCCTTTGGTTTTCCTTCATTGCAGCCTCCAACACCTTCATTGTGTTGGCTTTGAGGGGGTGAATTTAGTCCCACATAGGATAGATAGGACTCTTGAGAAGAGTTTATAAAGAGGAGGCACTACTCACCTTACAAGCCAAATTTAAACATATTATAATAAGATACCAGTTCCTATCAACATCCTTCATCACGAGTCAAATTTATTTTCTAAAGAGTTTCTACTCCTGTAGTGTTTGACCTTCTGTTCTGCAGGAGATGTTGTGGAAAGTATATAGAAAGGGACCCTTCTAATCATTTGCTTATAAACGTGAATTTAGGGCATTGCCTGCTATCTTTTTTGGGATTTCATATAATCAAATGCTTTTATCTCCTATAATGGGAAAAAACTTTTCCAATTGTTGTTGTTCATTGATTTTTTTTGTTTCTTGAATAATCTTGTTATCTCTCTTTGTTTTTCTCCATATTCTTCAGTTCTTATTACTTAATAACAGCTGTAGAAATTTGAATACTGGTTTCATAACAGGAAGCAAAACAAGCACTAGAATTGATGGGCAAGTGGGAAATGATTGACGTTTGTGATGCACTGGAACTTTTGTCTCCGGTTTTTGAAAGTGAAGAGGTAATTGTAGAGTAGAAATATTTTGGGAAACTGTACCAGTGTGGGTGTAGGTCTTTTATTTATAGTCAGTAAGTTAGGCTAGTAGTGCAATATAGTGCAGAAGACATCAACACCTTCCACATATCAATCATTATCATAATTTTCTCTGCAAATTAATCATGTGTGTAATACATTTTACTCTCAGCAGACATATAGAGAAGCAGGTTTCTTTTCAATTTTCCTACATATAGTCTTAAATATAAATGCTGAAAAAGATCATTTGATAGACAAGGAAAATTATGAAGGACTGAGGCGAGGATTGAATAAGATATTTGCACTGCAGTTACAACTAGATTCAACAAGGAATAGCAAATCAACCCTATTTGTCTGTTAGTTATAAGGTGTAGCTCCCTTGATATAGCTATGAGTTTAACACCATTGGGGTCATAAACATAACCCTATATCCCACAGATAATGTAGGGGCAAGGATGCCAAACTGCCAATGCACACTTAAGTCTAAGCCTTAAAGTTGGTATAAATTTATCAGTTGCAACTTGTTTTTCACAAGGAGAAATTTGTACACCTGTTTTCAGGTCCGTGCTTATGCAGTGAGTGTTCTTGAAAGAGCTGATGATGAAGAGCTTCAATGTTACTTGCTTCAATTGGTTCAGGCTCTTCGGTTCGAGCGATCTGACAAATCTCGGCTTTCTCATTTTCTTGTCCAGCGTGGTATGTGCATGGGGTAGTAAGTGCTAGTTCAGGTGCTGTTTCTGGTTGTATTTGGCTCTTAGTCTGAAAGAAACTTGTAATTTTTTACAGCATTAAGCAATATTGAATTGGCAAGCTTTCTTCGCTGGTATGTGGCTGTTGAACTTTATGACCCTACATATGCAAAAAGGTTTTACTGCACATATGAAATTCTGGAGGAGTATATGATGAAGGTGTGAACTTGCAAAAATTTCTTAATACTTGAGTATTTGCTTATTATCATGATAACTGTTTTACCTGCTAGCTGTATTTGGAAAATATGTTTGATGGGATATTATGTGTTCCTTTAATGTTGCAAGTCTGGCAATATAGCTAAGCCGTTTCTGCTTCATTTGTATTGCCACAGTAGAAATATTTTCCTATTTTAACATAAGAGATTCGTTCTTGAACCAGAAAAGTTGCGTATGTAACCTGGCTTATGCACTTTCACATCTCAGATGGGAGCTGGTGCGAACGGAGAGGAAGATGGATTTAAACGTTGGCAGAGTTTAGTACGACAGACAGAAGTAACTGCTCAGTTGTGTTCAATCACTAGAGATGTCAGGAATGTCCGAGGTAATACACAGAAGAAGATTGAAAAGCTTAGACAGCTACTCTCTGGTCTTCTTAGTGAACTTACCTATTTTGATGAGGTATTGGTCTAAGATGATGCTGTGGAGTCATTTATTGTTCATCTTCTTTTATTTTCCAAGCTTAAATGAATGATACATCTGGAGAAACTATTTAACGTCAACAATTATTGATGCTATGTTTCTTCTGTAGCCAATACGATCACCTCTGACACCAGATGTGCTCATCACTGGGATTGTGCCCTCAGAGTCAACAATATTTAAAAGTGCATTGCATCCTTTGCGCCTTACTTTTAAAACAGCAAATGGTGGAACCTGTAAAATTATATTTAAGAAGGGGGATGATCTTCGCCAGGACCAATTGGTATTCCTGCAAAACCTTCTTCTTATATTCTGTGTGTATGCTTGCAATTGGATATCTGTCTACATGTGTGTAATGGTGCACCAAAACACATTCCTGCCCATGTGCTTTGACAAACACACAAACTCTATCTCATGAATTTGGAGATAGATGTTCAGGAAACACGAGTTTAGTTACATAAATATTTTTCTTTTTGTAGGTTGTTCAAATGGTATCATTAATGGATCGATTGCTAAAGTTAGAAAATCTTGACCTGCATTTAACGCCATACAAGGTTCTAGCAACTGGGCAAGATGAAGGCATGTTGGAGTTCATTCCATCCCGTTCGTTGGCGCAGGTAGAGCCATTTTTTTTAACGCTTTTTCTTTATTAGTATGCAGTCACTGCTTTGTCTTTTTGTAACTTGAATTTTCTTCTATATTGTTATTTTTTAGTTTTAAGTGTTTTAGTTTCTTCCATATTGATATTTCTTGTCAAAGACTTGGTTTTATTATTGTTGTATAATTTAAATGTGAAATATTTGATATATAGTAGTAAATCTATTTACTTTGATAACTTTCAATGGCTTAGAAGCTGATATCTCGGTCTGCATGTCATGAATAATGATTTTTTTACCTTTATTTCATATCTGCTTACTTTTTTAAATAATTTGAAATTATTAGATTGGATTAATATTTATTCATTATCTTTAAGCATTTAACTTATCACTTACAGAAAATGTTAAAAAACCTCTGGAATTTTGTAAAGCAGTGTTTTTCAAATGGACAGTTGATTAATGTATTTGCAAAATTTTATTGGAGAAAGTTTTAAGTTTACTTGCTAGTATTTTTATGAAAGATTTTATTTTTATCATTTACTTTTTTTTATTTAGAGGAGGGTGTTTACAAAATGCATGTCAGTTGGTAGTTTCTTTTTAGGGTTGCTTTGATATTATTGGGTACTGAAGTTTATTAATTGCATTTTTTAGCTGTATCCTCAACTCTCTTTTCCTCCCTTTATTGGACAATTATTTTGATGATCCGTACATGATCATGTTGACTTTAGCATATTCAATCTTCCAGTTGCTTGACTAATATGTAACCCTCTCATGTCTAGATTTTATCGGAGCATCGCAGCATCATAAGCTATTTGCAGAATTTTCATCCCGATGATCATGGACCTTTTGGAATTACAGCCAACTGTCTTGAAACGTTTATAAAAAGTTGTGCTGGCTACTCCGTTATTACATATATACTTGGTATTGGAGACAGGTGGGTGATTGTTGATTTTATTCATATTTTTTGTCTAATAGTGATATTCATATGTTGTTTTGGTACTTCTTATTTTGTGTTGGTAATATGATGCTGTGTTATTTGCACAGTTGCACCAATATCTTCCAAGGCCCCCACACCCTGTAAAATGGTGGTGGCGTTGGTTGTTACGATTGGGTAGATTTGGACCAGGGATATAGTCAATCAGAAAATGGGGGAGTTTGTCTGTTTGGTGTTGAAATTTAACATACCTTGTGTTGTCAAAAAGAAATTTCTACAGTCAGGATTTGAATAGTTTCTGATGTGTCATCATAAAATTTTCTGCTTTGTTTAGTTCAGTGATTTGAACATCTTTATGAATATGTGTATCCTTTTCCCTTGTTCTTGGATAGGGTCGTCTTCATTGCTTTTTGGCAATCTACTTAATGAAAATTTTCCCGTTTCCTTTAGAAAATGAATTATGCTTACTGACCGTGTTTATATCTTATATGTTACTTCTTTGATTTTCTTTTTACCTGTTTTACTTTTTTCAGCTTCTGAGGAAGATGTCTCTTTCTCTGTTGGTGTTGTTTCTATTTTTCTCTTGGTAATAAAATTTAATTGATTAAAAATAGATACATAAACTTAGTTTGGTAATGTCAAAATCTTCACTCAATACTCTAAGAAAAAATTATCTCAACTGTTTCGAGTTTTTCTCAAATTGAGTTGTTAAATTTAGGGAAAATTGCATTCACCTCCTTGGAGTATGCTGAAATGACACATACACTATATATTGTAAGAGATAACGATCTCCACTCAATTACACAAACCTTCTCTCTACTATGTAAAAGTAGAGGTGGTGTCACTAAACAGAATTGAGGAGAGGTGTGTGCAATTTCTCCAACAAATAAGGGTGGTGAGCATTCTCATTTAAAAAATAGGAAGGCTACTGTTTTGTTTAAACATACCTCATAGAAGGTGAGTGTAATTTTCCTTAAATTTATAAAGTATGTAACTCATAAAAGGCATCCAAGTCCTCCCCTCACAACTTTTAGTTAAGAAATTGACATGTTATTCTATAATTTATGAAATTGGCATGTTACATTGTTCACTTAATCTATAATTTCTCCCAATTTGAAGTGATAGTTTGCTATTGTTAGGCACTTGGACAACCTCCTCCTAAGAGACGATGGAAGCCTTTTCCATGTTGATTTTGGTTTTATTCTTGGGCGAGATCCTAAGCCATTTCCACCACCAATGAAGCTCTGCAAGGAAATGGTTGAGGCTATGGGTGGAGCTGAAAGGTAAAGTTTCCATGATTCACTTCAGATTTCAACACATTGCTTGTGTGATTTGTGGCTTAAATTATGAGACGGTGTTTTTTTTTTCCTTGTGCTCTTGCAGCCAATATTATACAAGGTTCAAATCCTATTGTTGTGAAGCATACAACATTCTTCGGAAATCCAGTAACCTAATTTTAAATCTATTTTACTTAATGGCGGGTTCCAATATTCCTGACATAGCTTCTGATCCTGAAAAAGGGATTCTTAAAGTGAGTTATCTCCTGTTTCAGTAAATAGGTTACAACTGTGCTTTTGTTCTTATACCAAGACTTTCTTGTTGTACAGCTCCAGGAAAAGTTTCGGTTGGACTTGGATGATGAAGCCTGCATACATTTCTTCCAGGATCTTATCAACGAAAGCGTGAGTGCATTGTTCCCTCAGATGGTTGAGACCATTCATCGTTGGGCTCAATATTGGAGATAACCCCGATATCTGTATCTGTTGGGTTTCATTAAGTTATTGTTATTAACCAGGTAAGCTCTAGTTACATTCAGTATACACCTATAATTTTGATGGATTTCATTGCTTTTTCTGGCAATTGTATGGCATGACTTAGAACTTCAAATTAAAACTTAATCACTGCTTGTCCTTGCTTTTTGAAAACAAGATACCAACATGATCATTGGCACTATTTGGAACATAATAATACTGTGCATTTTTCATTCCTATTTGAGTGGATCTACAACATTTTCTATTCTTTATAGTTGTTTCCTTAAAACAGAATGATCTTATCTACTGAAAATCTCTCAATGCTTGACAAATTGAAAATGGATGTTTCCCTCGGGCTTCTTCCTCATATTTTCTCACTTTTTTCCACTTTACAGCATCTGATGCTGTCTGGAGGCTTCTGAAGCAGGTGTATAACGTGTGCAGCTTTATCTTCTCTTGGAAGTCCATAAGGAGAGTGAGACATCAGACACAAGTCGCAGCTGTGATGTCAGCTGTTAGCACAACTAATTATCCTGTTGGCAGTGAGGTTGTCTGCAAATGTGTAGATAAATTAATACTTTTCCATTCTTTTGGATATAGTTGTATTAAGATACATCATAACTTGTAAAACTTTTATCCTTTGCAAACTAATGGTCGTTTAGGGTAAACTAGCCTTTTGCCATTCGTATAGAAGCCCACTTACCTACCTAGTCACTAACCAACATATATTATGTAAATAACTTCAGCTATGATCCCATACTTTTTGCCAAATAGGCCAGAGATAAATTACCAAAATTGCATCTGTTTGGATTGTGAATATTGAAAAGTGCGACTCTTTTTTAATTCATGTACATTCTGTATACCTTGATTTGATACATCATGCACTTGAATTGAATGGAAGTTTATATCTGCTATAGAGTATATGGGGATAAGGGGCACATTTATTAACACTGGGAAACTTGCAATGTAGGTTAGAGAGCTTCTTTTTCCATCTTCATGGTTCTTAAAAACAGCTCCCGTCTGAGTTTATCCCATCCAGAAAGAAAAAAAAAACCATTCTTTTTATTTACCCGTCTGGACACTAGAAAGAAAGAAAAAAACAGTATTTTTTCCACTTCCGGATGGGTAAAATCTAGAGGTGCGATTATTTGTTTTTGAAGTGTGTGTACATACATGAACGTCCTCAATGAGAATGATGAATGTAAGATACTGGGTTAGGTTTGGGTCTAGAACCAACCAGTGTGTTGAGTATTGAAAAGTCTACGACTATTGATGTGGCTGGTTTATAGAGAGGAAAATGTGGATAAGGGGGAGATGCCTTGTGAACTTGAGCAGAGAGAGATAGTATGGCATCTCTCCTCCGAGGAGCTCTTGCTTTGCGAGTATAGAAATCATTCCCTGTAATAGTTCTTATTTCGACTAATAATATAATGTGTCGCTTGAATTTGGGTTCCTATCAATAAACTTATGGTATTGACATGTATGGTCAGATATTCATTTAAATACAAGGAACATAAATATCAAATCCACTTGTGTTGGATAATATATACCCTCCTAAAAATAAGTTGAGCTGCGTAAACTATCTAAGTGATTTTTTTTTTTTGCTACATCTAAGTGAATGCTTGGATACACATTTTCAATGTGAATGTAGCTTCAGAAGCTCCTATTTATAGCTTCAGCTTCAATGTGAATTTCCGTCGTGAATTTAGAACCTCTCACCGCGTTTCCAAACATTTGCTAAATTGCTTTCGAACTTCGTTTCGAAATAACACATATTTAGATATAGTACAGGCTTTAAAAAAAAAAAAGTTCAACTTGACAATCTATCACATTATTTAGCTTATGAATATAATTTTTTTTAAGAAGCTAAACTAGCCCATTTAAATTGACACTAGAGAGGAGGGGCACACTCCCAAATCTCAAAACAGTACCGCTAAAAATATATTTTGTTTATAATAGTGACCTTAGGTGTAGTTGATTAACAAATAAATATTGCAATCAATTTTGTTTATTAAAACAAAAAACAGAAGGTTCGAAAGCAGAATCTTGATGAAGGGTCTTTTTCGTTATTTTCAACCAAGGGAATGAAATAAATAAATAATCCCGGTGCTATCCTTTTTTTTCCTCTCTTTCTTTTCCCATATTAAGCGTTGGAACAAAGCTTCCTTCATCTCTGTACGTACCCGAAGCTTTCATCTCCAAGGTAAATTCAAATCTCAGATCCATTCCCTTCATTCAAATCGGTTTTAGATTTTCACTTTGTTTTTCAATAGCACTTCAATTTCAAACGAAATCGGTATTTTTTCTCAATGCTTTGATCTGAGGGTTTTCGGATCAAACCGTTTAGATCCTTCCGTTTCTATACTTTTTCCGATCCATTTTCATTCTGTTCTCTTATTGTTTTGTTCTTATTTCATTTCTTTCATTGCGATCGGTTTCCAAATTGTTACCGTGCGATCGATTTGCATGCTACTTTTTTTTTCTTTCAAATTTTTCATTTAGTTTAGTAGATTTACGTGAAGAAATTGTGAATAATTTTATAAGATTCTCTTTTTGTTTTTTGTTACTGAAATTTTGATTTGACTGTGAAATTAGGTCGGATCAAGGAAGTGAAGGAGAAATGGGGTTAACATTCACGAAGCTGTTCAGTCGGTTATTCGCAAAGAAGGAAATGCGAATTCTGATGGTTGGTCTCGATGCAGCTGGTAAGACAACCATCCTTTACAAGCTCAAGCTTGGAGAGATCGTCACCACCATCCCTACCATTGGTAAGTTTCTGTTACTATATGCTTTTTATATGTAGATGTGAGAATATGTGTTTGTTCAGTATCAGTTTGATCTACATGTTTGATATCATAGTGGGAATGCCAGGCATGTTTGGTGTCACAGTAGGTTTGTCAAAGTCACTATGGCTCGTTGTGATTTTGGCGTACCAACTATTATACCAAACATAGATTAAAGTTATCTTCATGTTTTAATTATCTAGGACATGCCATATATAATTGAGTTCTAGGCCAATTACCTCAGTGATCTTTGAAATGGAACTATATATATGAAGAAACCTTTAAATTTTATGTTTTTAACTCTGAGATCCCAAAGTATGTTGGTCATTTTAGATGCCAATGCCATGTACTCCCTTAGTTCGTATATGCTTGTCTTTTAAGTTTGTTTTACACAAACCAAGAATTAACTTTAATTTACAATTTAATAAGCAACTTTCAAATGATCATTACCTTTTATTGGCCCACCCATTCATTTAGTGTTTTGTCTATTTTTCATTAATGTAAGTGGAATTTCATTGATAAGATAATGGTATGATCGACAAAAAGTAGTTATGTAACCATCAAAATGGTAGATAAATAAGAACTATTTTTTCCTCTAAAAAATTAACAATCAAAATGGAATGGAGGAAGTAATGTGTGATGCTTTGAGACCTGATGTCTATACTGTGTTGTTAAATAGCAGCTATAGCATAGCAGAAATTGAACAAACACTATTGTTCTACGGTTAATACCTTATTTAGTATAAAATGTTATCAAACAGCGGTTACAGTTGTGCTATAGCACAAAGTGGAATTTAACAATCCACTATTTTCTGCTATCCACGATTGACAACACTTTCCAAATACTCCTCAACAACTACAATATTACTTTTGACAATGCTTTCTATGATGGATTATTGGTCATTATTATAATACTATTGTGCATTGTGTCAGATTGCTGAATTATTGTGACGCTGTTGTGTAGATGCTTGAACATTTATTTATTGATTTGTTTTAGGGTTCAATGTGGAGACTGTGGAGTACAAGAACATTAGCTTCACCGTTTGGGATGTTGGAGGCCAAGACAAGGTGTAAATTTTTGCAGTACATTATGTTTAGTTGCAATTTACAAGATTTCAGTGTAAATAACTGAACATATCTCTGAGAATTGTCTTGGAAATCAGTGGCTGAATACTTGTGTTTTCTTCTACAGATTCGCCCCCTATGGAGGCACTACTTCCAGAACACTCAGGGTCTTATATTTGTTGTAGACAGCAATGACAGGGATAGAGTTGTTGAGGCCAGAGATGAGTTACATAGGATGTTGAATGAGGTACTTTAGTTTTATTTGAATTATTTGGGCCTTTGATGCCATGTCTTCACATTCATATTTGTTCATGTTAGATGCTCCTATGACAAATTTAGGGAATTCATTAATATAGACCATGTTTAGGATCACTCGTATGTGGCTGAAAGGAAGCACCTTTAACTAGAGTAGTTAATTTTGACTGGTCTAAGAATCATATCGTCGACCTATGAAGAATATTTTTTTATGTAGTCTCAACATATTCAAAGATCTCTTTTTGGGTTTTGTGTAAGCAATACTCTGTTTTAATAAGGAAATGTCAAACATTTTCCTGTATCTACTACCACTGTGACTTTGATACTCATGAGTTTAATACAAGATGCTATCTGTTGCTGGATCATAATTTCTGATAACTCTTATCTGTTGTGATTTTGTTGTACATATTAGGAGTTGAATCACCAGTTCTTGTAAATTTCCTAGGATGTTTAGTGCTTCTAATTTTGAATGAGCTTCTATCTCAACTTTAATGTGTACAAGTATCACGAAAAGAATCATCAGTCTCCTTGCTCTTTTGCTTTCTGTTTTTTTATGTTTGTGAATGAGATAAAATGAGACGTTTTGAAAACGTTTATTTTAATTATCTTTTCAGGACGAACTGAGAGATGCAGTATTGCTTGTGTTCGCCAACAAACAAGATCTTCCAAATGCAATGAATGCTGCCGAAATTACTGACAAGTTGGGTCTTCACTCTCTGAGACAGCGCCACTGGTAAGTATTTTGATGATGAAGCACTTCGTGTCCAGTATTGATTGGAGTCTTTTGAGATCTAACATACTCTTCTGGTTCTTCCAGGTACATCCAGAGCACCTGTGCAACTTCTGGGGAGGGTCTTTATGAAGGTTTGGACTGGCTTTCCAACAACATAGCCAATAAGGTAATAATTGGTTTACTCCCTTTTTGTACAAATGTTGATTTGAATATAATGCTTACCAAATGAAAAATGTAAAGCTTTAGCTCATTGAAAGTGTATGCAAAAGTGCACTGTGCAATGTGTCTTTGTGGTTCTTACCCTATTCTTGTATTCTTTAAAACAAAAAAAGCATTAATAGTACTTGTCCTTACTAGTTCCTCTAATTCATTCCAGAAAAAGTAAGTGTGATCTCTGGAATCACTTGGGTGAATTTTTTTCCTAATTCTTTTTGCCTTACAGGCTTAATGCTTATCGGGAGTATTGTGGATTGGTGATTCTGGATGCAGGGGTGAATATTATCTAGCTTTGCTTCTTGGGTCTTGTGGAGTGGTAATTCTGGATGCAGAGGAAAATATTATCTAGCTTTTATTTCTTGGTTGTCTTCTGAAACAACTTGAATTTGTGTTTATGACTTTATGTATTGTGGTTTAGGATGGTGCCTAAAATTGTAGTGGAAATTTGTTTCATGGGCTTTATAATACTTATGCGCTATCTATTGGTTTTCAATGCAATGCCCATAGTTGTAGTTGAGATACAACTAAATGTGCCTCGAGTTCTACTTATAGTTTTCATACATAATATATAATGAGTTTTTGATGGGGAATTTGTTTATATTTATATTGTTTGCAAGATAGCAGGGTAATTTGATTACTGTTAATGTTTTATCTGTGGATGGGATGGGGGGTAATGCATAGGGCTTAACTGGATTTATTTGGAAAGAATAAATTGTGTTGTTTAGATGGAACTGGCCAGCTGGGTAATGTTTCCTGGTGTCAAAAGTATGCATTTAGTTATACAGTTATGCAAGATTGGATTTGAAAAAACAGTCCAATTTTTTTTTTTTTAAACTTTCACAAATGATGGGAAGGGTCAACCTTATACTAAGATTGTATAACTGGCAATCTGGCATCAGTCGTTTATAAACTAAAAGTGCAATGGAATAATTCAAAACAATCACTAAATAATATCTGAACAAAAAAAGCGCCCTGAAACCTGTACCCTCACCCCCACCAACATCATGGCTACTGCAACCACAAATCTGAATGTGTTGCCCACCACCGATGATTTGCTGTTTGACATATCGCGTATTATCCTATTTAAGCTTTACATTTTGTGTAATTGTTTTTTGTTGTGTTCAAGTTTAGTTTGAACCTGTGAGAGTTGTTGAAAAGCATCAATGTTAGTGTTCTCTCTCCACCCTTCAAATGACATCAAATAACATGGTAAAGATAGCTAAATTTGAGGAAAATTGTTGTATACACATTTGTATAGGCTGAAAAACACATGTAAATTACTCAAATGTTCTTCGGCAGTTAACTGCTGAATTATGGAACCGGCTGCAGTTAATTACCGAGGAAAACTTCGGCACTAAACTACCGAGGAAAACTTCGGCAGTTAACTGCCGAGGAAACTTCCTTCAAACCTGTTTTTTTTTACAAAAACCATAAATTGTCATTATTAATATTTATTGATTTTGAATGTTTCAATCATTATTTTTGTACGTTTCAAACAATTGCAGTATTATAGTTATGCATATATATCTTGATAAGAATAGCATTTAAATCAATGTAAAAATTAAGCATTTGAATATTGTTTTGCACATTACTTAAATAAAAATAAAAAAATCGTTAAAATAATTGTGCACAACGATTTTTTTTTTAAGGTATAGTATGTTGTTATATTTTCACCATTAAAATAATTGTGCACAACGATTTTTTTATTTAAGTAATTTGCAAAACAATATTCAAATGCTTAATTTTTACACTCATTGAAATGTTTTTTGAGGACTTAAATGCTATTTATTTTTTTGGTCAAGATTTAAATGATATTCATATTAAAATATATATGCATAAGTATAATATTGCAATCGTTTGAAACGTACCAAAATAATGATTGAAACATTCAAAATCAATAAATATTAATAATGACAATTTAAGGTTTTTGTCAAAAAAAAAGTTTGAAGTTTCCTCGGCAGTTAACTACCGAAGTTTTCCTCGGTAGTTTTACTACCGAAATTTTCCTCGATAGTTAACTGCAGCCGGTTCCATAATTCGGCAGTTAACTGTCAAAGGACATTTGAGTAATTTATGTGTTTTTCAACCCAAACAAATGTGTATACAACAATCTTCAAATTTGAGACCACTTATGGTCAATCCGTTTTTGGATCATCCTTTTGTCCTACTCATTGTCTGTGTATATGGAGGTATTTAATTTGATCGTTAGACTTCATATTTAGGTCTGATAATGCCCTCTTATTTATCATTTTTTTTTTTTGGGAATATGCCCTTATAATATTAAAAATAGTTTTTGATTAATTTTTAATATTTTAACATATTTTTTTAATAAATATAATTATTTCATCATAATCCAATTTTAAATAATATTATATAATTATTTTATCTTTTCTGTACACATGTCACTCCTATTATATTTTTTTTTGAGAGAACTCCTATTATATTTTTGTTTACCTCTTTTCTATTTTTTAAAAATTTATTTTCTATTTAGGATAAATATCTCAGAAAAATACATACACTATTGTATATTATCCGTTAAATATTTCATTTGATGTTATAACTATTTCTAAAATTTTAGGTGGCATAAACATCTAAATAAAATACACATAAATTTTTGTCATATTTAATCAGGACTTTAATAAATTACATTTGTTTTAACATATGTTTTCAACGAACTTAATTATTTACTCATAATTCAAACATAAAAAATTATACTTTATTTTGTTTTTTGTGCACTTGCCTTCTCCTTGTTAATTTTCATAATTTTTTTTACAAAATTATTATTTTTTATCTAGAAAAAACATATCAACAAACTACACCAAATTTATTTAAAGATATAATTTAAAGTTAAAAAGGCAGCTCAAAATCATATATTCTCTTTATATATAATATATATAACTCAAATAGTAAATATTATATATGCAACATGGCCAACACCGTAAAAATACATTAGTAATTTAAATGAAGAGATAAAATTGAAAACGACGACAAAAAAAATTGATATATTTTAGCACTTCAACAACATTAAAGTGGAAAATATGACGTACATTGACCAATTGAATTGTAACACATACGTAAATTCAACTAATTTTATATTTAAAAAACTATTTATAAAAAAAGTATGATTATCGCAATTGGATTGGTTAATATGATGCGACATTATGTCACAAAATGCAATCCATTATTTTGTTTTATTTTATTTTAAGCAAAAAAAATAAAAGTTATGGTACCCTTTTGACGTAATAAAATCAAATCTCGCACACTTCTCAATTCCTATTCCGCGTTGTTGCAAAGCATTCTTCTCACCCTTCTCTCTCTGTCTCTGCGATTTCTGCTACATCAACTTTTCTTCTTCCAAGGTAAATTCAAATCTCAGATCCAATCTCTTCATGCAAATCGATTCCTTTTCCATTCGTTCGATCTATTCAGATCCTTCTGTTTTTCATCGTTCAGTTAATTTTCTTCTTTTATCGATTTTTTCATTTGATCTTGTAATTTTATTCTGTGCGATCCGATCAACAGTCAAAATCGATTTTTCATGTTACTTTCTTTAATATTTTTCTTGTTTAGCGTGAGATCTGGTTGAATCTGATGATGTCGATGCACTTTGTTGTTGTATTAGCGTTTTGATTTAGGATTTAATTTGATTTGCGTGAAGAAATTATGAATAATGTTTATGTTTTGGTGATTTGTTATTGAAACTTTGATTGAAAATTAGGTTTGATCAAGGAAGTGAAGGAGAAATGGGGTTAACATTCACGAAGCTGTTCAGTCGGTTATTTGCGAAGAAGGAAATGCGAATTCTGATGGTTGGTCTCGATGCGGCTGGTAAGACCACCATTCTCTACAAGCTCAAGCTTGGAGAAATTGTCACCACCATCCCTACTATTGGTAAGTTTCTCGGTTCGACTTTTGTTGTTAGCTAGATTCATATATCATAATTGTTATTTACCTGTTTGAATTTTGATTTGCAAGTTTTGCTTTTGTATGGACACACAGACATGTTGACACCGATCATTATTTGAAAAAAATTACATAATTGAACGTAATCTCACTGGACACACATTTGGTCTGAAGTGTCGGTGCTATGTAGTTTACTATAGGTTTTATCCTGGTTGGCATTTGTAAAATTATCTGTATGTATTGATTGTTTTGGTCTTTTGCTATATAACCGACTTCTTTGCATGTTAACTCAATGATTGTTTAACATTGAATGTGATCTAGAGGTCCACACATTGTTAAATCTGTGAAGAAGTTTGCCTTTATATTTAACAATGAAATCCCTAACTTTATGTCATATATTGTTTAACATGTGTGCTTGATGTTAGATGTGCAAATATTGTTAAACAACTATAATGACATTGTTTGGATTATGTTCTACCTTACGAAAGCTTCTCAATTGAAATATGCATTTGGTTTGTAGATTGTTAAGTTCATTCGTGTTTATGGAGTAGTTACCTTAACATGTAATTTCATTCATGTTTATTTTAAACTTGATGGGAAACTTTATTTAAAATATTCATGTAATCAAAAGATTATTCTAAAATGATTATTCTGATTTTATTTTTGCAAGAGTGCTTCGTAGAAAGGTTTTGAATGCTGTTATTTGTATTCATTAATTTATTTTTTTTATATTTTAATTTAGGGTTCAATGTGGAGACTGTGGAATACAAGAACATTAGCTTCACTGTTTGGGATGTCGGAGGCCAGGACAAGGTATTTTATTCAAATTCATTTTGAAAATAGTGTACTTCACAAGATATTTTAGTATGTGGCTAAAGACTTGTGCTTTCTTCTACAGATTCGTCCCTTGTGGAGGCACTACTTCCAGAACACTCAGGGTCTTATATTTGTCGTTGACAGCAATGACAGGGATAGAGTTGTTGAGGCCAGAGATGAGCTACATAGGATGTTGAATGAGGTACTTTTCTTATATTCAGTTTGGCATGTTGTGCTATATTTTCTTTCCATCCACAAATTTGTTGAGAATTGTGATAGAAAGATACTCTGTCAATAGCGGCCGCGTTTTGGTGGAGCGAAATGGGAAAATCGGGTCAAAGCGGGCGCATAGTCCTTTTTACAGTCAAAATGAAGAAGGGGAAGAAGGAGAAGAATGAGTAGAGATCTGGGAATATAAATGATGAAGAGAAGATGATTGTGATTTCCATGCTTTTATTTATGTAGAAGAATCATGAGAAAAGTGAAGAAGGAAAGTAGATCTGAAAAAGTGAGGCTGCTGGGAGAGAGAGAGAGAAAGAAGCTAGGGTTAGTGTAGATTCTGTAGAAGAGTGTTGCCAAGGACTAAGTTAGGCCCAATGACTAAAGCTTACATATTTTATATAAGTAAATAACAATGGTATTAATACTAAATATTAATACAAAATAAATTTTCATTTAGATTAATATATGCTTCATTTATATTAATATTAATTATTAAATACATTTTATAATAGTATTTAATAATAAAAAAATTAATAATCTTTATTTTTTCATTTACTATTAATACTAAATATATTTTTTTCATACTTTTTTAATCCTTAATTAATAATATAATTTTTAATTTTAGTGTCCGTGTCATGAAATAGCGGCCGCTACGCGCCTGCATACCGCGCCGCTTTTCCGCTTTGACAACAGAGGAAAGATATAGGAATCACATTGATTTATGAAGATGCGTTGCTTGTACAACTCTGATTTGAGTAGAGATACTGATACATGATTCTAGATCATAATGTTCACTGGTTCAATGCGTGTCTCTGTGGATGAAGATGAATTTCTGTCGAGCTTCTTATGGGAAGCATTTCCCTTCATCATTGTTGCTGTTAATTAATCCATGTTTTTGCTGGATCATATTTTCTGATGACTGCTGGATATTAATCTGTCTTTTGGTAGTTGATGATCAGTTTTTCATAGTCAAATACCCTATGAATTTACTGCTTCTGATTTAATGTAGTTCTGTGTCTATTTCAATGTATAAAATGTTCATGGAAATAATTATCAGGGTCCTTGAGTCCATGTTCTTTGTTCTCTTTTGTGTTCTTGTAAAATGACAATGTTTTAAACCATTAATTTAATTATAATTTCAGGATGAACTGAGAGATGCAGTGTTGCTTGTGTTTGCCAACAAACAAGATCTTCCCAATGCAATGAATGCAGCTGAGATTACTGACAAGCTGGGTCTCCACTCTCTCAGACAGCGCCATTGGTAAATAATTTGATAATGCTACATGTAGTATTTGGTGTTAACAGACATCCTACTGTGTTCTAACAAACGCTTCCGGGTCTTCCAGGTACATACAGAGCACTTGTGCCACCTCTGGGGAGGGTCTTTATGAAGGTCTGGACTGGCTTTCCAACAACATTGCCAATAAGGTAGCTATTGGTTTTCTCCCTCCTCTATTTTTATTTTTTAACACTTAAAAATGTTCTTGTCCCAGAAAAATGTTGATTTTATCCAAGATGCAATAATTGAGTGCTTTTAGTCCCTGATTTGGGACTCGTGAGACTAATTTATTTACTTTTTGGTTAAATGCAAGTATGAAATTGTATAAATGTGTATATGGGACCAAAGTTAATATATTTCCAATTTTACAAGAACTAGAAATATATCTTGTGGTTTAGAATCTAAACCTTTTTGAAATGCACAATAAATGTTTTTTTTAAATGTAAATTTGTAGTTTGATAGACATGGTAGAGAAGTTAAGCTCACACCCATACTCTAGGCATCTAGATGATTCATTATTTTCCCATCATCCCTACTTATGCAATACTTATTAGGGGTTGGTTTACTTAGTAGTCTTTTTGTGGGGGACTTTCCCCCTTCTGAGCACCTAAACATATTCTACTTGCTTCTATTTCATCTTCATTCAAAATTTGCATTTTTTTAATTACATTATTCTAAATATTGTTTGCCAGCCTTCTTAGTTCTTGGCTATAAAACACGAGAAAGAATTGAGGTCGCTTATTATTTCCCTGGTTTTCTATCATTGCAGGCATAATACTTTTTGGGAGTATTTTGGGTCGGTATTTCTGGATGCAGGGGTGAATATTATCTAGCTTTTATTTCTGGGTCCTCTTCCGAAACAACTTAAATTTGTGTTTCATGTATTGTGGTTTAGGACGTAATGGTGACTACAATTGTAGTAGGAATTTATTTCGTGGGATGTTAAATACTTTTTGAGCTTTATATTGTGTTTGGATGCGTTGCCCTAATTGTAATGGAGACACTAATTCTATGCGCCATCAGTTTCAGCTTCTGATTTATACCTTTGTTATGCTCATATATACCCTTCCTATTATGTATTGGATGGAGATTTTGTTTTTTGTACGGTACCAAAGATAATACAATATTCATATGGTTTTTGGCGCTCATGTTTTCAACTTTGTGCGCCATGGGAATGCCCGGATTTTATGGTTAATTTGACTGGTTTGTAATACATAAATTTGAGTTTATGGCTTATAAGTTTGTAAAATTAAAAATGGCCTATTTGGTAGCAGTCAATTTTACATTTTTCACGAGTTTATAACATGTTTTCATGAGCTTATAACATATTTTTGAGAAGTCAATTTTACATGAGCTTATTACATATTGTCGTTTATGTTATTTTGTTAGCTAATATCATTTTTTATGTTAGCTCAATGTCATCTATTCTTCTTTTTTCTTGTCTATGATAATGTCTTGAAGAAATTTTAAGAAAGGTGCCATTTGCCGAACCACTTTTATTAAATTGCCATCTTCAGTAATTATGAATTTATATCTACGACATCTTTAAATTTTTGGGTGAGAGTTGTGGTTGGTAAGGTTCTTTTCCCCTGCCTTTTGTTGCTACATTCATCACTAGAGTTGTCTAAATTTTCCCTCTTGACCAAGTTGATAGCATTTAGATGGTTTATGAGGTTAGGTTCCGGTTGATCCCGAAAAGTACCAAATTTTTTAGAGGTAGTTTCTATTTGTTGTGCAATTTGCAAGATTAAGTCACAACCATCTTGTTATGTGTTGTCATATTAACTAAATATTTATATAAAAAAGAAGATTATCTAAATATATATTTATTTATAATATGAATTTAAATGGTTATTATTGTTCCCCCTAACTAACCCCTCAAGTCGGCTTAGCCACTAAACTAATGTGAAAAAACAAGAGTATGAACCGGACAAAAATAATCGGACTATGATTCTCTACATTTTTAAAAAAGATGGAAATTTTCATTTAAAGAAAAATAGACAGTTAAAAAAATTAAAAAAGATTAATGATCGCAAGATCCGCTTAGTAGTGGAAACCACTGGGGCCGATGTAACACCCGAAATTTCTATTTTATTAAATTAATGAGGTTAAATAGATGGAGTTTTATTTATTATTGTGATTTGATAGGTGATGAGGATTAATATAATGAGAAGATAGAAGTGGGAGGTGCAGAGTAGAAGTAATAAAATAACTGGGGGAGGAATAAGTAAAATTATGGTAAGTTAGGGAAAGGAAAATTAATAATTGTTGAATAGCCCAATTTCCTAGTATAAATTGAGAGATAAAAAATCAGAATAAACGCTCTTGCTGAATCAGAGAAAAGAAAAGAGGAGAAGAGAGGAGAGGAGGAAACCCTAGCTAAGGAGAAGAGAGACAAACGTCGCATTTTCGGAGAATTCGAGGTAAGGGGAGAATCTTTGCACTTTAGGGTATCTTAATATATGACAAGAGTGTTTAATTCTTAATATGATGTTGCTGTTATGATGTGAGATTTATGATGAACGAATTAAAAGATGAAGTTGAAAGATGAGAATTGAAGAAAACTAGTTTAGGTTTTTGAATTAAGTAAGGGTAATGTTAGAAATAATGATAATGGTAAAGTAACGACCTTAAGTTAAAATGAATAGTGTCATTGATTTAAGATGATGTTGAGAGAATCAAAAAGATGAATTAGAACGGGGATGGAATGTTGTGTGTTAAGTAATGAATGATGTTAGGGATAATAATAGTGAAGCGACAAGATAGTAAATCACCGGAGCAATAAGTACCTAAGTTAGAGTGAGGTAATGAATGATGAAGATAATTGAGGTCATAAATGACGATGAATGTAAGACAAAGTACTAGGTTATAATCTAGTCGGGATGAGGAGTAAAGAGTCTGTTAATGGTGATATGGATTAGTGTCCAATATGATCATTAATGATGAGACGAAGTAAGGTGATATAATGTTGTATTAGTAAGAGGAATAAAAGTGATAGGAAGAACGGTAGTTGGCGAGGTAAAAACCTTAAACTAGAAACGATGTATGAAGCGTTGCCATTAGAATGAAGTGCGTAGTAAATAAGAGGAGCCAATGTTAAGTGCAGGTTTTAATGACAATGTTGAGAAATGACAATGTTGAGTAATGACGATGTTGGGTAATGAAGAAAACATGATGTTGAATAATGTTGATTAATTATGACGTATATGATGAGTCTGACTAATGAAATTATGTTGTAATTGTGAGTTGTTGATGATGTGCTATATGTAGTATTTAGAGAGTCTCACCTCATGTATCAAATTATATTTTGGACCATGTTGAATGATGAATGTTGCATGTATTTTCAATAACACAACTCTGACATACAAATGTTGATTAGAATATATGTATGTTCAGTAACACAACTCTGACATACAAATATTGCATTAAAACATCTATAAGTGGTCCAACATTTATTCCAATTTCTAAATCCACGTTTGAGAAATGTGTCATAAGGGCACATGTTAAGAAATCTGAAAAAAGCAACTTTGCATTGAAAAACATAATATTTAAACTTTTAAGAAGTTGAATGCACGACTTTTGATACGTATATTTCTATAATTAGTTTCTTAACATTTGTCCTTGAAGGCACAAGTTAGCATTTGCCTTAATTTAAACATTTGTCATGTTTACATTCATTCAAACTGAAAAGATTTAAATCTTAATATTGAAAAACTTACATTGTTATTATTAGCATATGTTAGTTCAACTTTTGTTTTGCCTTCCACTCAAGCACCTCGAACTAATCCATTATCTAGTAAATAAAATTATAACCATGTCAATGAAATGTTGATTCATTAAAAACAAAATTAATATTTTTTCAATCAACCATTCCAAAAAATCCATGTGTTGTAAACTTGAACGCTGAGTTTTACTTTTTTTTATCAATTGTAATATGTAGTTAAATTATATTGAAAGTGGGATCTAATCATTAATGGATTATCTGAATTAAAAATTTATTTAAACCTGATGATACCCAACAATTATTCCAAGATTTAAGTCGGAGAAAAAACAATCATCTAAAGAACACATAGAATCTGATTCAACAAATAAAAAGTACGAACCATAAAATAATAAAAAAAAACTTGTTCCAATATTATTAATAATGTAGATAAACATAACAGTAACAATTAACGATCTCGAAAGTGAAAAGTATTGTAGATCTCTAAAACCCATTTTCACCCTAAAAAGTTAAACAAATGTATATGTCTTCATTACCTTGAGTTTTTTATAACGTGTTCTTTATCATTGATTTTCTTTCCAATTCTTTGAGTTGCTATGGAGCCATTTTTGATATGTTGAGGTTGATTTCCACCGGAAGCTTTGTGCACAACGACATGAAATTAAATGCTTTAATAATCGTTTTTTTTTTTTTTGCATTTCGAACAGATGTAGTATTATAAATAAGGATACATTTTTTTAACAGCGCTGCTATTTAGTACGGAAGATTGAGTACAAAATTTGACGAATAATAGTTTTCTTAACTAATATTACAATTATTATAAGAGTCTCACTTTCCACAATACATGGGGTGATTGGTTAATATTAATTTTTAATAAAAATAATAATCATACAACAGTGCTGCTTAATGAAATACATGGTTGGTGTGGTTAAAAACAATCCATTAACATATTCGTTAAAATCCGTCTTCCATTTATCTGTACTACTAAGCATTACTCTTTTTATAATAGTGTTATCTATAAGACAAATTATTCCAAAAAAATTATTTTGTAGAGAGAAATAATTTTTTTAATAATTTTTTAAATTCATTATTGCATTTGTCCTAAAAGATTTTGTTTACTTGTAATTTACAAAGTTAAATGCAACATTTACTGTTTTTTAATAATAGAATTTAATATTTATTACAAAGACAGATAAATGAAATGAGTTGGTATTATATTTAAATCTATTATAGGAAAAAGAGAAATAGTGGCATCAAAACTAATAAAATTTACTTGGTTTTTGGTATGAGTAAAAAAATTTAAAATGTCAAGTAAAAAGGAACAATGAGAGTATAAAAAAGGGACATTATCAATTGACACCATATTGTCAAACTTAATATTTGACAACTCTAATAATTCTTTACCGTAAAATTATATTACAAAATCGACCATTGGATTAAAATAAATTTTTATATATCTTATTGACATAATAAATTATCTCCGATATATTTCAATGGTTCAGGATCTCTACGACCTTTCAAAAGGAAGAGATGTTAAATTTAGAGCAGTTTGAAGGTTTCATAGGCAGCAACATATACTTCTCAAAGTGCATCAATGTAGTTTGGCTGTGTATTAGATTTTCAAACTTATATGAACATAGTAATATATCTAATGGTTTATAATCTAAGCCTTCTATAAAGGCATGATATTAGAAAAATAATTTTTTTGTAGTTCGATAAACAAGGTAGTGAAGGTTTATAATCTAAGCCTTATATGTTCGATACGGTTACTAGATGTTAGCTAAACTTTTGGTTTGCCTTCCACTTCAAGCACTCCAAACTAATCAATTATCTTGTAAATGAAATTTTAACCATGATGTTGAAAATGATAATTCATTAAAAAAAACATTTTTTTCAAATAACCATACCAAAAAATCCATGTGTTGTAAACTTGAACACTGGGTTTTCCTCCTTTTTTTCATCGAAATACAACATGTAGTGAAATTATGTCGAAAGTGAAAATTCGAGGATCTGATTGTTAATACATCATCTAAATTAAAAACATGTATGATACCCAATTGTTATTCCAAGATCTGAATCGATCAAACAACAATCATATAAAGAAAGCATTAGAATCAGATTCAGATGAAAAGTACGAGCCATAAACTCTAATAACATTTATTCTAATATTGGTAATAATGTAGATAAACCTAATAGTAACAATTAACGATTAACAATCTCGAAAATGAAAAGTATGGCAGATCTCTAAAACCCCTTTCATCCAAAAAGTTAAATGATTGTATAAGAGTTCATTACCATGAGTTTTCTGTAACATGTTCTAAACATTGTTTTTCCAAAAATTCCCAAGCAATGAGATATTAGTTTCCATTTCAACTTATTGATTTTTTTTCTTCCATTCGTTTTTTTGAATACTAATAGTATTCCTAAAAAGGATACATTTTTTTTAATACCGTTACATATAAGACAAATTATTCAACAAAAAATATTGTAGAGAGAAATAATTTTTTGAACAATTTTTTAAATTCATTATTGCATTTGTCCGAATAGATTTTTTACATGTCGTTTTCAAAGTTAAATGCAATATTTATTGTTTTTCCAAAAATTATGTTAAGTATTTATTACAAAGATAAATAAATAAAATGAGATAGTATTATAGTTGAATATATTATATGAAAATAAAAATATTGGCGTCAAAAGTAATAAAATTTATTAGGTGTTTTGGTATGTGTAAAAAATTTAAAAACGTCATGTAAAACAGAACAATGTGAGTATAAAAAAAGGGACATTATCAATTGACACCACATTGTCAAACTTAATATTTGACACCTCTGATAATTCTTTACCGTATAACTATATTATAAAACCGACCATTAGATTAAAATATTTAATTTTGATATATCTTATTGACATAATAAATGATTTTTGATAAAGGATTTCCGATATATGTCCATTGTTTGAGATCTCTACGACCTTTCAAAAGGAAGACATGTTACATTTAGAGCAGTTTGAAGGTTTGATAGGTAGCGGTAGAGACTTCTGCATAAGATTTCCAATTTTATAAGAACTGGTAATATATCTAATGGTTTAGATTCTAAACCTTTTATAAAGGCACACTATTTGAAATATAAATTTCTTTTAGCCCCTGAGTATTTTAAGGTGGAAACATTGGGTGCAAGCATACACTGTCCAATTTATAATATAAAAATATATTGATCTCACATAGACTTTGGAGTTATAGTTTCGCGTAGTTTTTCAGTAGAAAAAGTGTTTGCTTAAAAATAAAATAAATCATTTGTCACAACAGTAAATATAAAAGGTTAAATTTGGGAAAGTAGTAAAAGGTTTTAGAAGATCTCAAGATGGAAAGTGTGGTTTAAACTAGGTTCAGTTATGTTAAAACATTATTGCGATGTATAGAGCTATAGTTGGGTACAACCTCTGTGACTCTCAACGCTATGTCATTTATTAACCTCTTAAGCTAACTGAGATTCACAAAGTTATATCCCTATATAGCTTCCTATGACTCACAGAGCTGCAGCCGTTTCTAGCTTCTCGCAGCCCTGCGATTTATAGAGCTATATCTCTTACTAACTGGCTTCTTGGCAAACCAATTGGTCTTATGGAGTGTTATCTCATCCATCGTGTTAAGGGTGTAACGACATGCATTTATGGGCTCGATCATGAGACTTAACACGCAACAATTGCTAGGTTTAGATGCTCGCTCGTTCCACGCGAGGGTATTAAGGTATCGTGTCCTTTTGCCATATGAAAAGAGTCCTACCAAGAACTTAGCGCTTAGCTCTAGCTTCCCATAACTTTCAGGCTCTTCTAAGTTCAAGTTAACATTCAAGCAGTCTCTCTTGATCCTTTCATTGATGTTATGCCTAAGTACAAATTCATATCTAACAAACATTTTCCACTCCCATACCCGTTAAGGACCAAAGAGCTATATCATTAGTAATAAAAATGATCGGAATTTATTTCTAAAGGTTTAAGTTAAAACAATTTGTTAGAGCAATTGGTGCTACATTTTTATACATTGAGTTAATAAATAAATCATAACATCACCATGAAAATGGAAATGAAGATGAATATAAATGAAAACATAGAAAACTAAATTGATAAATTAAATAGAGTTAGTACAAGATTACAATCCTTGAAGGAGAGTGGTGAGCCAAAACATCACCAAGTAATTTAACACTAAGAACTCTATAATATAACCACCATGCTCATATATCAAGAAGTTGAGATGGAATGAGATCTCTAAGCTGATAACCCTAGCTGCAATCTGGCCTTTACAATTCTAAGATGAATTTTCAGACCCTTGGCACTAATACATGATTGTCCTTTTATAGTACAAGGCTAACCACTACAAGTTGTACCCTTTGGTCATTTTACACATGGGCTGCCCTTATCATATCCTACCTACTTTGGCATATTCCTAGGATTCCAATCATTGGGGACAACTCATATTGTTCCTCATTAAGCAATGTCCAGACTGGACCCACATGCTTGTACCATGTATAACTCGACCAGAGATTCATGATGATGCAGCTTTCCAATTCTTCCACAAAACAACCTTCGTCCACTCTACAACTTCCCACATATTTATAGTCATTCCTTAACCCACACCATCAAACATCATAAACAAGCATTACTAGTTCCAAATGATTAATTAACACTAAAACTGTAAAATTCTAAAATAGACACTGATTATATGTTTAAGCATTACAATCACTCAATTAGTTGTACATTATGGAGACTAAATGCAATGTGATAACCAACTTATTTGCCGATTATCATTAACCTTATACCCTAACTTTGGGTATCGTAGCCCGACGGAATGTAAGGCTTTTCTAATCCTCTTACCCATTACCGTCTTGATTTTCTTGTTAGTATTTTTTTTTTAAGATTCTTGTTAGTATCAAAAGATACTTTTTCATGATTGACATTTTCTTGTTTAGTTGATTCACTTTGAATTGTAAAAATGGTAACTTGTTGTATGCAAGAATGCTTTGCTTTCTCTTAATTTTCAGTATTTTGTCTTGTTGAGGTTGACACCACCATACACCTACATACCAATATAGCTGCTTCTTAAAATTAATAAATTAATTTATCACTCTAAATTTAGATTTTGCCAAAAATGTAACATCTCAAGATTCAGCCTAATGAGTACTGCCCATTTATCATAATCCCCCCTCACTTTAGAATTCTATCAATTACTTGAGTATAAAGGATTGTATGAGATTTGTTAGTGAAATTAGGGGTAAAGCTGTAATTGGCTAAAAATAGCCAAGATTATATGTGAATTTGGGCAAATTAGCAAGGGTAAAATAGCCATTTACTATCATCCATGTAACTACTAAATACTAATTAGGCTTAGGCCAAGTTGTTTGAAGCAAAGGGGCACGTTTTCGCTCCTCATTTACACTCCTAACCTGTGCTCTCACTCAGGGGTGGCCCTGAAGGCAGGCTCGAGGGGCGGGAGCCCAGGGAACCGTTTTTATAGGGGCACCAAAATTATTATTTTTATGTAGTAGTTTTTTTTTTGGTTACAATTTTTATGTAGTAGTTAGTAGTACTACATAAATATATTTCTTTTTAAATTGCTTTAATTAATTATTTTGAAAATATGTTTTTAAAGAATTTTGATTATGAACGAATCTTTTTCAATAAAAAATACAAGAAGAAAGACATTCAAATAATTAAAAGGACATAATTTTATTAATTCGTCCATGACACTAAAAATCTTAAGACCGGCCCTACTCTCACTCTATCACCATTCACCACCAAACCTTCATTGATTCCATCCCTTAACCTATAAACCATCATTCTAAGATTGTATTATGGTTGAATTCAAGATTTGCATTCAAGAGTCCATGGATGAGTTTGAAGGAAGGGAAAGTTGGGAGCTAAGGTTTCAAGAAGCTAAGGGAAGGATCAAGCCTCTCCTATACGTAAAAGCTATCATAATTCGTATGGAACTGCTGTCGGAAAAAACTATCATAATTTCCTGTACGTATGATGTTTTGGAATGGGACCTAAACCATTTGAAAGTAGACAAAATTTAACATGAAATAGGCTTTGGAATGGCTGAATTCAATTATATTATGACGGAGAAAACTGGGTTACAAGTTTCATCTTTTGAATTAAAAATCTCCACTGATGTGTATGAACTGCTCGTGTTATAATTTTGGTTATAGTGTTCGTATTGGAATGAGAAGTACTGGAGCTTCATTAGGGGCACAGAAAAAAGAGAGTTTGGAAGGTGATTGAAGGAACTGAACCTAAAGGTTGGACGTGGATAATATAGTCCGGAAGAAATAAGAAACTTGACGGGACTTGGGAATCATGGAAGCTCTTGAGCAGGAGTATATTGTTGATCTTAATATCCATGTTAGCCATGTTAGCAATGAGTAGCTCTTGAAGTAGCTACCTTTTAGTCAATAACAACTAGTTAAGTTGATGGTTAGAGAGCGTTATTTTGAATTATTAATCATGAGAAAATCTTCTATTTTGGAATCTTTTGGTCTTTGGTTTCATTTTGGAATCATGAGAAAATCTTCATATATTTTTTTAAATCTTTTGGTCTTTAATTTGGTTTCATTTGATTCGAGCTATTGAGATGAACCAAACTTTTTGTGAACTTGAATTGATTGAGTCAAGTTTGAGTCTTCAAAGTTTGTGACAAACTTGAGTCGAGTTTTAAACTGATCCAAATTTTATCGAGTTTCAAACTTATAAGATATGCTAAAGGGGATCATTCTCATAATCTCTGTCTCATTGGGTTTGGCTCTCTGAATGAGTTTAAGTTTGGATTGGTTAAGAGACATAATATAAGATATGCTAAAGTGGGTGGATTGTTGCTTCAACTTGTGATTGATTTTTTAGGTTTTACTAATTTGACAGACACATTCGGAACATAGGCTAGATGATACTTGTTTTTTTGTTGCTGTTTCATTCATTAATGAAATTGCAGGTCAAGTAAGATATTTCAACTACTTCACAAAGAAAGGTTCAAAGAAAAGCTACAAAGAAGAATTAATATTGTTGACTGGAGTCAAAGTTTTATTTGTTCATTATATGAATTTTATAGTTGTTCTTTTTTATGAGAACAAGACCATTTATGATTATTATTTTTTTATGTTAAGAAGGATATCATTTATGAGATTTTATATTTTTAATGTTATATTAATTTGTATGTATGTTAAACTTAATCTTTTTTTAATCCAAAGATCTATAATTGTTTGTTAAATTTACTCGCTTGGTCTTTTCTCACTTGATTCCCACTCGTTTTCTGCCAAGAACGAAGGCATGTGTATTCTCCTCCTCACCGATCTCGATCAACAATCACAACATAATTCTTAATTATTTTTTCCTCTATAATGAGAACCGGCAGCAATCCAATCCAATTTTTCACGATACTGCTATGGTGATATTTTAATTAACTATTCAATCATGGGTTTGTGGTTAAACACATAAAATTCCAGCAAACTCATCCAATCCAAATTACTCTTATATCACTATCGTCATCTTCATGGGATCTTTATCCCCCAAGAGGGGAAGGAGATGCATACCAGAATTGCATCGAAAAAGATTTTAATGTTAAAAGGGAATGTAGCTTAGCCAAAAGCAGGCTGCATCCATTCTTTTTGGGTAGATGCTTTTGCACTGTTTAGATTTTGAATTTTTGAGTGATGTTATTGTCTGTTTCTTTGTTATTCTTCCTTGACGCAATCTTCCTTGCAGAACCATCCCAATCGTCACGGCCACTCCAACTGCAATACAGGTGTATAATGGATTCAGCCTGCTTAACATGGAAACTTAACAAAAAATTAACAAGTTAACCTGGAAAATGATATACCTGAAGCATACATAAGAGATCGACCTATGAGTCTGTGGTACTGCTTGCGGGTTATTTCAGCTTCAGTTTTTTGAATGCGTAAATGAGGTTGCTCGGCAGCAGTTACAATTCGGTGAAATATATTGTTCGAATCCCCTAACTTCACACTGATTGGCATGGGAGCCTCTACTCCTATGTTCCGACTAACCTACAAAACACGTTGGCATGTCAACATTTGATGCAGTAAAGCATTTGCATGAAAATTTCTCAGCATCAAGAAAGAACACATGCCATGTTCAACTATACCCATAAATGAAAAAGATAACAGTATGCTCATCACTTTCTGCATTCTTCTGCGAGTTAGTATAGAAGGGTGACAAATATAAGGCCCCATTGGCCATTTCCTTTGGGAAAACATTTTCTATTTTCGTTTCCTAAAATTTATGCTCATTTAGATTTTTGAAAACAATGAAAAAGAAAGAATTATTTTCGGAAATACATCATACTTTGCTAGCATTTTATCTTCTCACCGTCGCAATAACCCATAGCACAAGTCTCTCATCTTATTAGCAAGTTAAAATGAACATATTCTATAATGTGAAAACTTTTTTTTCTCACCAACTAAACAAACCTTCCAAATATAATCAGATCAAGTGCAAAAAGAGTCATAAAATGAACTACATCGATATAAAGTTTCTAGCTACAATCTGCAACTGACGTATTAGTTGAACATATAAGACAAAAGACGAACCAATATTAAAATGCGCATGAAAGGGAACATGTTGTAATAAGTGTGAAAGTTGTCTAATATATAAAGCTTATAAGAGCAATCAAAGTTGAGACAATTGTAGAGAGCGCTTGAGCTCATCACTTTTCATCAAATAATATACCGTTTCTTGTCTTTATTTTACAGGTTCTATCATACCACATAAAATATCTATTTATCTAACCCATCTAACAATTAAGTACATCAATATGCATGTACAATTACGTATATGACAATGCAGATAGATAAAATAATGAAAAATACCATAGTTGCCTCTTGGATAGCCATTGTAAATGAATCTTGATCATCTTTAGCCGCAACTATAAGAGAAGGCACCTGAAAACCAGTGTCTTCTCCATGACGAGCAATTTTTAACAAGAGTTCAGATGATGCCTTCCATGAAGACTCATCAGACCTAAAATTAATATTTAGTCAGCTGAGCTCTATACAACCAACATTTTTTCAGGTACTTAGTAGAAGTTACCCACAATCTAGATCATAACTTGAACATGAAATTATGAATTCCACGCAAACACATAATGAGTTATAAATCTTATTTATAAGTTATTTAAAATGTATGTTCGTACTCCTTTCAATTTAAATTGTAAAAAACAAAAAAAAAACATTTAGTGCCCTAAAATATAAGTAAATTTAATTAGTTTCACCCCGGTTGAATGATGTCATTACTTCAGAAACATGTTCAGTGTAGGAAATACAATTACATTTTTGATAACATTAAGAAAATTAATTAGAGTAAACTAAAATTCTAAATTAGTGTAATATTAGGTATTTTTGTTTATAATAGACACTGAGGGAGTAATTTTCAATAATTAGGTTGAAAAATCAACCCATAATCCGGTGATCTTCGGCCTATAAGTTGTTTTAGGAGGTTCATCCAAATGCAGGATTGAGTTTTTCTAAATGTTGAAAAGTTGCTTATGAGCTAAAAATCCACGACAACGAGTTACAATTTTTGAGTTTATATATACCAAAGGCACCAAGTAATAATTTAACAGGGAAACCTATCCTTATAATGTTAAAAAAGGTAATCCATAGTTTCTATCATATGCTGGTATTATAAGCTTTAATATAAGTGGTCACCTGTCATGAACAAAAACTGCAATGTCACATGAGGCCAAAGACTCCTTGTTGGCCAGCAGCTCTGTGACTCCACTTTCAGAAATCTCTCTCAACACAAGATATTTTTTGTTTTCCTGCAAACAAAATGATAAATCATGAATTGGAAGAAATAAATGCCAACACACAAAATGAATACATCAAATTAAGACTTTGGTGTGAGAAAAGGTGAAAGAAATGAAATGTCTTGCTCTGTCACAATAGAAGTTATCAATTACCCTAGAAATATCAACAACATTTACAGCATAACGATCCTTATTGGTTGGATTGTAAGCTTCGGAATATGGCCTGCATTATAAATTTCAACAATAAAAAGATGATTCTCAATAATTAAAGACATGTTACCAGGAATCTCAAGGTAACAACTAAAATACCTTCCAATAAAGTAATTCAATAATGCAGATTTTCCAGCCTTCATAGGTCCAAAGATGAAGCACTGCAAGACATTTCTTTCTGAATGTTGTTTTTTGCGATTCACGTGTCGCCTCCTAGTCACACAGATAGCCGATGACGGATCACCAGGAAAGCCCATGTATACCAAGTTCTCCACACAAAAGATTGGGTTTAGAAGTGTCATGAGTACCCACTGTTCGGAAAACATATATTATAATTCAACGGTGATGCAAATTAAATGCTATATCCGTTGAAAAGATACACAGACCAGACATATAGTCATACATCATGATAAACTATCCATAGAAGCCCACCACTTTTCTACAATCATTGTTCAACAAAATACAAGGAAGAGGGGCTAGAGACAAAGATAAAAGACAAGTGCACCTCTGACAAAAATGCATCAAGTGATAGTCCTCCAATTGCATTCCTTTCTACAGCATCCTTGTATGGATATTCAATCCAGGGACTACAATTAAAAGTCACAAAATATCAAATAACATTGCCAAGAGTCCTAATTGACATTCAGACTCGGGAAAGACATACATATAAAAAATGTCGTAGCTTGACTTTGTAAAAAACAATGAAGAAAAGTCACAAGTATAGACCACATCCTTAAAGCATGTATGGACATTTGAATAATTGCACAACCTAAGAAAGATTACAAGCAATCTATCTACCTTTCCGGAGCGGTAGAAAACAATTCTTCAATTTCACCGGGTAGCAGCACCTTATCCTAGAGGAAGGAAAAGATAAGGTTAAAAGAGATAATACCCAAAAATGATTGGGAAGCAGCATGAAAATGTGAAATTAGTCAGGGTCATTTGCACAAATAACTCACAAAATCACCATCAAGTCCATCAAAGATTTTCTCCAAGAAACGAATTGCTTCATTTGTTAACTCAACACTCTGCAGACATTAAATCCAATGAGAATAGAATAAGATAAGTTTCTTATACTCAACAAAATGAATACAAACATGTATAACATATAAAGAACATAAAAAAATAAGGTCACAATTCATCTGAAAAGAAACACCTGATCAGGTGCACGTTTCAAAGGTGGAATCAAATTATCAGGAAGCTTGATATCATCATTATATCCAAACTTCCTGAGCACGGTCCATGTTTTCTCACGGGGCATTTTTTCTAAGAAGAGGGCGTGAAGAGATATAAATCCTGCCAAAGAAAGTCCTCGCTCATTCACACCTTCAGGCAATTTTTTTCGCACAACCTTCTTTACAACCAAAATTTCAGATGGTTGAAAAGGAGCATTAAAACATTTAACCTGTAGAGAGTTTAGTTAGATTTTTCACAAATCTTATACACAATACACAATTATTATTTTTTGGTACAAAATACACAATTTAACCTACCACAACATAACCTACCATAACACGAGTGTGCATGGTTCATGAACCAAACCAAACCAAACTAAACCAAATTTTTGGTCTGGTTCAGTTCTTAAACTTCTTTCTTTCATTAAAACTGGTTTCTTGCAAGGGGTGGAAACTCTCTATTGTTGCTGTAACAAATCCTATCTCGTGTTGAGAAACCAGCAAGCAAAGGAGTAAATCAATTTGGGAGAGATTTTCTCAAATGTACTTGTTCTTTGTTCAATCAAAATCGAATTCAGCATATTTGGCCGATAGTATCTCAACAAAAAACGTGATAGCTGCAGAGAGACCACTTGCATCGTTGTTTTCTCTCCACAGCCATGTACAGTGCTCCTCTTTTTTTATTTTCCTGGTTACTTTCTCTTCTATTTTCTTCTCTTAAACAACACACAATTGTTTTTCTTTCTTGAACAATTTTGCAATTTCTCGTTCTCACTCTGCATTTATATGCTATGTTGTTTTTTTTTCTATACTTTTCTTTTGTGAACTTTACTTTTTACTTATTTTAATTTTTTTAGGAGATCGGTGCACAATAGTAGAGATACGTGTGATTAAAGCAGCAGAGCGACAGTGACATGATTAACTGGTTTTTAAAAGTGAATACTGGTTTTCTATTTTTATAACGAACGAATAAGTTTCTGTTTTTTTAGCAAAATGGTTTGGATTTTTTAAATAAGTTCACCGGATTTTTCAAAATGGTTATAGTTTACTGGTTTTTTGAGCATAGCTAAACACGTTGTGAACAAACTTGTATTCAATCTACAAGGTGTCAGACTATTATATACTGTGATAATAAACAATCCACAGTTTTGAAATTTAATACGAGAAGAAAAAAATAAAAAACCTGATAAATATTTAGTTCATCATCGCTAAGGGCACCATCTCCGTCACGATCACAGAGGATAAAAATCCGCTTCAAAGCCCGCACAAATGGAGGTTTTAGTGTCTGTGACTCCTTATCAAATAAAGGAGCTAAGGGATAAATTGGGCATTCTTCTGTGCTAAGTAGAAAGCTTCAAAGACCTTCAACAAGGAAATTACAATAGTATATGAAACAAAATCAATATATAATTATAGCACTTTTAAAATAAGATTTAAAAAACGGATGAGTTTGATTGCAATAGCATAAATAAAAGATACCTGGCTATTCCTATATGCTGAACACTCATGGTATGCTTCAATCTCTCTGAACTGCTGCATTAGTGGTGACATCACCTGTTCTACGGTCACATGTCGATTTACCTGCTGATTTTCATCTAGCAGATCAAGCTTACATCCTACCACTACAACTGGAGCTTTGACCTGTTCATGAAAGTTCAAATATCTATGTCAAGCATACATCCTCTAAAAATGGAAAAAACAAGAAAAAGAGAAAAGAGGATGAGAACCTTTGATTGGCGAAGATGAGGAAGCCAAAATGTGCTTAGATTTTGAAGTGTGTCAGGGCGATCACATGCATACGTGAGGACAACAGAGTCAGCCCGCTGTAGTTGAACAACTCGATCAATGTCATCAGCACTAAACAAGCACAAGAAGAATAAAGTGAAACAGTGAAGGTATCATTTCAGACATTTCCGAAGCAATAGCCGCACATATAGAAACATAAATATGAATTGGCATTTGTTTCAGGTACTTTACAATTAGGCAAAAAGATGATGTATGTTTAATAACAAAGAAATCATAACAAAATAACAACAGTAGAAAAATTAAACAGCGGTGGTTACTTAACAAACAAACTAATAAATCCGAATTAGAATGTTACCGGGAAGAAGTGTCGATGATGGTGATTGGGACACGATCACGATACTTATGTATAGGTAGGTTTTGGGGAGGCAACACAGGGACAAGAATCTCCTCGAAATTATTGGAGGCCACGGCACGGATGAGGCTTGATTTACCGGTTCGATTGTCTCCTACGACAACAATACGAACTTCGGTGCGGTAGCCTCGGTGTACGTTATCTCTCGGCATATAAAGATACAGAAAGAAGAAACCTAAAATCAGTATGCCAAAGGAATGAATGACGTGCTTTGGAGTGTGGCGAAGAGAAAACTAACTCTGTATCAAAACAATTCTTTGCTCTTTGGCCTGGCAGCCCTAGCAAAACGCTGTCACACTTCCTTTAGGTATATTACAACATTCCTTTTTAAAACTAGAGTTAAAATTTTATTCATGCTATAAACATGGATAGTTACGAGGTACCTTTTTTTACCCCTATTGAACTCTTTTTGTATTTTCTCCTTAGCTCCGTCCATGGCCTCATTCTTGCTTTAAATACTTACCCTAATGTCATGGTATGGTCATGGTGGTTTCAATCCTAAGCCGTGTTTGTTTAGCAATACTAGAGGGATAGGCATAATCTATCATATATAAAAGGAAAATCATTACAAAGGTTTCATTTGTGTTGACAACTAAATAATCAATCATATGTTTAGTTATTTATATCATACTTGATTCTCTTCTATGTGCATGGTTTATTTCGTTTTCCTTTTGTTGTTAGTTATATGAAGTTGTAATTATATTCTTGCACTTCGTAGAAACTATTGATCTATGTTTTCATTCTTTGTTGGATGCATGAAAATAGTGTTATATTGTGACCCTTTTCTAGTTTCAAATTTTAAGCTGGGAATACTTGTTAGTTCTTACATAAATGTCAATCATGAGTTTTTGGTAGTCGATCATTTTATCTTTTAATGAATGTTTGTCCTATTTTTTGTGTATGCAACTTTGGCCTTGCTTCTTATAATTGTATCAAATAGGTATGTAAAGGGATTCGTTATTACCTCCGTCCCTAAATATAAAAAAAAGTGGATCTCTTTTTATAAGATCCCTTTAATATTTCTAAGTACATTAATTAATTCTTTGCCAACACATCCTTATTTATTCTATATCTTTTTTCTTCAATTAGCATTAAATACTATATTGAAAACATACACTAATTCTCTCTCTTAAAGGATAAAATTGTAAAAATAGTAGCAATTACAAACAAATTTTTTACCATTTTCAATTTTCTTAATTCCGGTTATTTTTTAAAAGGGCCTTATAATTATGGACGGAGATAGTAGTTTATAGGATTAGGTTCCTCTTAGATCGAGAAAAGTTCTAGAAGTGTCTGAATTTTTAGAGGTAGTTGCTATTTGTGTTGTGCAATTTGCAAGATTTGAGTCTTATTGTGTGTTGTCATAGCATCTAAATATTTATATAAAAAAGAAGAAGAAGAATATCCAAATATATTTTTATTTATAATATGAGTTTAAATGGTTAGTATTGTTCCTCAAGTCGGCTTAGCCACTGAACTAACATGAAAATTAAAGGCAGAAATCAAGAGTATGAACCGGTCAAAAACAATCGGACTATGATTCTCTGCATTTTTAAAAAAAATGGAAAATTTCATGAGAAATGATATTTATACGATTAATTTTAGACAACTTTTGTGACAACTATTTTTCTCTTTTTATTAGAAAAAAATAATAGAGAGAATGAGAGAGAATTAAATCACGTGAGTGTGAGAGAGATGGCTGTTCTAAAAGTTGTCAAAAAAGTGGTCAAATAGAGTTTTCTATTTTCTTTTGAGAATTGATGGAGAAGATCTGAAGTCAAAATAAATGGACCATGGAAACATTTACATCCACATCACGGATTAGCGACATCCATGTGTGTGTATAGTCATTCAGTGGATTGCGCCAAGTATCATTTCTGTTTGCTATATGGAGGCAATCTGAAATATGAATTTATAAAAACCCTTAAAACATATCCAAGTCCGGGTCCAAGTAGCTGAAATCGCTTTCATGAAACTCTACTTCTGGTTCATGGATATGATCATCCTCCTCAAAAAGGAAAGGCGCAATTTCTTTAGATTTGTCGGGATCTTTGTCATTCGTCTCTATAACTGAAACAATCTTTTCCTTGATACTGTTTTCCATTATTTCAGTTCCAACATCTTGAGACTGTAATCCAAGCAGAGAAAAACATTCTCTCTGGAAATCTAAGTCACTTGAAGACAAGATAAGTCCAGCAATTGTTTGAGCAAGATCAGGGGCATAATTGCGAACCTGAAAGTGAAGACCAATATTAGGCTGCAAAGTTGATCAATAAATTAAATGAAACCAACGAGAAAATACAGAAAATGCAAAACAATCTTACAACCCAGGTACTCATGCAAAGATGGATATGAATCATTCAATAGATATAGCACATGTTATGAAAAGAAACGCAGATGATAGAGTGAATGTGAATGCAAAACTACACAGTATTAATAGACAAACACATATTGTAGATAATAATGCATACAAAGAGTACATGTTATGAAAAACCTTACACCAAACCAGGTTGCAAAAGGCCTACTCAAAGATGGGTTTGTTTTCTTCGTTTTAATTTTCACTTAAAAAGAATAAAGTGAGATCAACCAACTAATTTAATTTGGAAGTCTTAGGCTTTTAACAGCAGACTCTCAATCCTCAAAATCCTTAGTAGAGAAGAGGGAAAACAGGTCACATGCCCATAAAATTTGGTCAAGAATGCAAAATTTATAGGGGAATGCTACTTTGATCTATCTGTCACTCATATCCAGCCTGAGACAGGAAACTTCGCTAACAGCTACAAATGCAGGATCCTGGCCATACTCGAATATAGACTGGATAGTTATACATAAAAGGAATTATGCGATGAAAATTCAGTTCATTGAATGGGAAATCAAGCTGTTAAGAGTTAAGACATTTCAGTTTATTGCCTTTCTGTTGATACTTTTGTTCTTTTGAAAAGGAGTGGTGGCTGCCCCTTACAGAGGGAGGTTTTATTGTGTACAAAATTCATTGCGAGAGGCCATAGATCACAAATGTGCGAGAGAGAACGACAGATAACTAAATATGAATTTACCTGGAGGGCACGGGAACTTAGAAAATCTCCAGAATGATTAGCCTTCAAGTCATCCAGAGAAATTTTAACAGCTCTTTTAACAAGGCTTCTTTCAAGTTGAGACATTTTCCTTGGCGTGGGTAGCACCGTCTTACCAATACGTCAAGGAAGTAAAAGTCACATACAGAACAAGAAATTTTAATAGATATATACCACCATACTACACGGACCAAATGGTCATATCATACTCATATATTCATGTAGGGAAACAAGTATATTATTTTGACTAGCATATGTATTATATTTACCTCGAAGTACATTAGATGTAATTTAAACACTAAAATTTTGAGTTGTATACTGGTTTTGTCAAAAGAAAAGGTAAATCTCTCATGATACACTAGATCACCTAAAATTTGAGCCAGAATTGCTATATTATCACTTATTAGTTAATAGATATAATAGAAAAAATCCAAAGAAATATTTTGCAACAAAGCATCAAGAAACCATCAAAGAAAAAGTAAAAACAAAATGTGTTTTAACTGTCCAAGATAAAGAGAAAAAAAGGATCTGTCCAATGCTGGATATTGTTTTAGATATGAGTGGAGGACAATATCAATGTGAGTATCAGTAGGCAAGTTTTCCCATTCTAGTAATGCAATGCCATCAAGCTCTACTATACCCCCTAAATGCAAACCATATCTTTTCCAGTCAATACTTTTCAATGCCTTCATAGAAGATTGAGACATTGCACATGGTGAAAAGTCCTTGAAATACAAAACCTGATACCAAACATTGTTAGTTATCATCGAAACTAATTGACAGATAAGTTAAACCTATACAACAAATCAAACTGAAGCATATAACTTGCAGGACTAGTTCAAGTACCTCTGTTTTGTCACCATATTCCCTGAAACATGTAGTGTTCTGAATTGACATATTACTTATTACTATGACCGCTTCCATCACTAATTCAGTGTGCAGACAGTTTTCAGTGCAGCAAGCCACTCCAACTTTGAGATCCTCCCTACCAACGGTTCAAAAAGTTGGTAATTCAAATCTTTTAGTGTTATACTTTGAGAATCTTGGGTCCCTTTTTTTATTCAGCGTGCCATATCCACCAATGAAGTAAATATTTGGAGAAGGCTCAGACTTACCAGGCAAACCAAGTTCTCAGTTACCTCTAGACATGATACAATTTCTTTTACAATTTGTATGCAATGTATGTAATGTTACAACCATCAATTTAAATGGACCCAGTTAATAATAACATGTCATGAATCACATGTAAATGGGTCAACTGTTGTGCATACTAGACACCAAAAAGTGTCTGGTCATATCATACGTTAAGGGTTCTTCTACAAAGAATTAAAAACTACTATGCATTATACTTACCATGCACATAGTGTAGCAAACAGGGAGATTTATGGTTCAACTAATAATCAACATATCACAAAAATCGTCGGATTATGTCTACAAATAATCAATCATATTTGAAGTATAGCAAAGCAGAAAAGATATCTTCCAAAATCCTGAGCATTTAGCTTTGGGAAAGAAACCAAACTACTGATTCTTGAACAAAAACATTATGTTTCTGAATGATAAACATGGAGCTGACTTGAGATAGGGAACGTACCAACTTGTGAAGCAAGAGTTGCATTTGATACTTAAGTTATTTCCATGCTTAAGTACGTAGTCTCCGAGGCCTGACTTAAGATGTTCAAGACTTGATGCTGAGATTGGTAACTGCTTGCACGTATTTGCAAGAAAAACCTTTTCATATCGTGATTCAGGTACATCACAATCTTCTGATACTAACTGAACTACAACATTCTGGACAGAAAATCAAAGTAAATAGCTAAAACTGTGTCAGAATCTCAATCAAGTATGTATAAGTGATGAGTATCATGGAGCCATCGGAAGCGAATTAAGGAGAAGTGTTGGTGGAAACTCAAAAATGAAGAATTGGTGGAAAGGACTAGAAATGAGGCGCCACACTCATTATGTCTCCATTATCCAACAACAACATGGCTCTTTTAGTTGGACATATTGCTTCTTAATAAAAGAGCCATGATGTTGTTGGATAATGGAGACATAGAGAGTGTGGCGCCCCATTTCTAGTCTTTTCCACCAATTCTTCATTTTTGAGTTTCCACCAACACGACTCCTTAATTCGCTTCCAATGGCTCCATGATACTCATCAATAAGTTTATATGGTTACTGTGGACTATATAAACAATATTCTTTTTGACTCAAGATTGTATAAATGATATAGAAGTGCAATTTTCACTCTGATTTGTGGAATTATTAACTGTTGATAGCATTAAAGGCATGCTGAAGTTTCAATATGAGGTTTTGCATTAAATTTATAAGGTTACTTCAGATTATATCAACAGTATAGACTTGCCATTCGGCAATCTGATTTGTCAGAATTATGTTAATTGTTGTTAGCATATGTGATGGAAGAAAAATACTCTCCAGCTGCACCATACACACACTGCAACTTTTTTTTGTTTGTTTGAAAGAATATGAGTGCCTTTGAGAATTCTGCAGTAATGACAGTTCAACTTACAGGAATATTTAGAATCAGCACCTGCAAAATCAACAAATAAAAATATAAACAAAAGGAACATGGAAATTGAAGAATGTTTTGCAGATAAATAGTGATGTTAGAACTTCAATAAATTCCTTCGAACAATATAGCTTCAATATTAATATGCATTAAAGAACTAAGTTGTCACAAGCTTGGTACACTCAGGCTCAATAAAGCTACCTTCATATTTGTGCTTGTGAGTGTTTATCACTAATTTGTTTTGGTTCTTTTATTTCTTATTTACCACTAGTCCACTACGACTTCCTGTTTTCAGAGTGTCGGTTTAGTGCATAGAAGAAGCACTAACATTCTTTGCTTTCTCAATATAGCAACATCTAATACGCCAAAATTGCTTTACATGCTGCCCCAATGGAGAAATGCAAAATATATACCCAAACCTCTAATGTGTAGTCTTACACACTGTCTAGAACTGTCAGTGCTTTCTAATAATTGAAACATTTGTCACAGCGCATACCGATGTTAGTTTAAAGCAAAATATAAATTCCTTTTTTTCTGTAGCATTTAACCAAGTATTCTTGGTGTGCTTCTAACTGCTAACCAGGAAATATGCCTCAGTAGATTCAATCTTTGTTCAGGCTTAAAATTTTTCAATGACTATATGAAATGATAGTTATTTCCCTAGAAATGTTGGATGACAAGGCAGTAGGTAGGCACTCTGACAAATGAGGCATTTGATAAATCAGATGTTGATTAAAAATATTGGCATACAAGAATTTAAAAGTTCTATAAATCACCATTGATTTACTTTTTGCGACAAAAATAAAATTTCACCAAGTAGACAATTAAGTCGACATACCTTCTCTAGGAGGCCATGAATTTCAGCCAGTAAGAGATCAGGGTTAACAAAAGAAGAGAGGCAAACTTCACTACCACTGCAAAATAAGACGACCGCCCAATTTTTAAAAATAAACTTAACCAACAAACTAGTCTTAAATCAATGAAGTTCAAGTAAATTTCGTGCCTGAATTTTGCACCATTTTTTGAGTCTGAAGTTAGTCTAGTTATTCTGGAGGAACCACTTTCTTTCAGATTTATCTGATAATTATGTATCTCGCTATCATTGATACCTACCATTTCCATAGACTGCGATAAGAATCGTGATAACAACAAAACTAAAATGGCAACAAATATTAAATAGTTGAAATCTATGTCACTCTTAAACCATGAAGTAGTACAATGGCACCAAAGAAAAACTTAAACATTTGTCAGATTTTCACACGGTTAATAAAAACAGAGTTCATAATTTCATATCAAAAGTACCTATAACCATTAAAATAATATCCTAGAAACATCTTCCTCAATATATGACCTCCCACATTATAATCACACACGAACAATTCAGTTGTCCAGATACAAAACATAATGATCTCTTTTTGAATTTGTGCACATGGGATATGGATCTGTATATGTTTAATGTAATCAAAACGGAACTACCATTAGAACATTGAACTTACTGGTGGTTTTGATAGAAAGCATTCCATCTGTTTCACAAAATTAAAATCATCAATCAATACATATCTACAAAATGCAAATTATTCAAAGGAGGATAAAACATCAACTCTGCTGATAATCATGACTTGTTCAGTTACCCCAACTGTCAGCAGCATTTGTGAATGAAACTCTCAAGTTTTGAATTTCCTCTAAGCTGCTTCCTATGCCAGTATCAGAGACTGCATACAATAAAAATTGAATATTACTATTACAAAAATAAAAATAAAAAGATACATTTATCTTATAAGTTATAACCTTTGTAGCACCAGCACTTTTGAACGAAGACGTGTCCAGTGTCCGATAATGACAGATGTAATTACCTTCAATTATATCGTTTACTTGAATTACTACCGGTGACAATGTGTCACTGTCATTTTATTAAATTTTCTTAAATTACTATCATTGTGAACATGTCAGTGTCATTTTCTTAAATTACTATTAATGTCAACGTGTCCGTGTCATTTTCTTAAATTTTCTATTCGCTAAAATTGGACTGGTAATACCTCCAACATAACCGATAAAGCATGTCGCAAAAAATTGAACCCAAAAACTCCACTGACATTACTCACGAAACTATTTCCCTAAAAATTGAAATTATTGCATGACATAGCTATAAATAATTTCGAAAAAATATAATTAAAATACAAAACAAAACAACAAGATCTAAATTTAGTCTCAAACATAGTTTTACAAATTCATCCAATTACGAAATTCAACACGAAAATGATATTAATTAACGAACGAGGGAAAGAGGATTACTGGAAATTCGAAGAGAAGGACTGGAAGATGAAGAGCGAGTGAGAATAACCGAGAGTCTGCAAATCTGCTCCGATAATCGGCATCGCTGATATGCTGAAGAAATTAACTGCAATCGCAAATGTAGATGAACAAATAGAAAAATCGTAGAAACCGAATTTGAACAGATTCACAAAATCGAATCGACGAGGAAATGATAGAAAAATAAATGTATGCGGAAATTTTGTTGCGAAGAGATTATGAAGAAGAAGAAGAAACTCACGTGCAAGCAAAGTTTTTGAGATGAAGAAAACTCCATTTTAAAAATTAAGCACTTTCTCGTTTGCGCGCTGAAAACTAAGCTACGGTTTTGAAAATCAATATTTATACTGAATCAAAAAGGTGGACCCGATAAAGTATGTCTACCAATTGGCTTCAGTCGATCGATAATTAAGGGCTCGTTTGGATAAATGGCTTATTTGCAGCTTTCAACACAAACATTTGTTTTTGTAAAGGCCGTAAGTTGTTTTTATAAATTAAATTGGAAAAATTTATGAAAATAAATAAAAAAAGCTTATGAAAGTTCTGTGAAACAATTCATAAAAAATTATGTTAGTAGATAAGTTTAAATAAGTCAATCCATTAGATCTTAAGGGTGTATTTGTTTGAGCTCTTAAAATATATAGATTTTGTGTTAAAAAAATCTAGAGAATTATTTTCTTGAGATTTTTAAAAAAAAAAATGAAGTTATATATGTTTGTTTACTACTCATAAAAATCATTTTTTTAAAATAATAATTTTTAACTTGTTTATGTGTTACTTCCTTGTTTTTTAAAAGATATATTTTGAGAAAAACTAATCCTAATGACTTTTCATTTTAGAATCAATTTTTTTTTTTTATGAAATGGTTTTTTAAAGGCTTAATTGCAGTTTTAGCCCCCCCTAAATTTCAAGAAGTTGCGATTTTAGCCTCTAAGAAAAAAAACTACAAAATTGTCCATTAAGTTTTGACCATGTGGCAGTTTTGGACCCTAGGCCAATTTTGACTCGTCAACGCATACGTGGATGCCATGTGTATTTTTTTTATATTTTTTTATTTTTTTAAATTTTTGTAATTAAAAAAATTAAATTTTTTAATTAATTTTTTTTTATTTTTATTTATTTTAAAAATATATTTTTTTATTAAAAAAATAAAAACAGTTTTTTTAATTATTTAAAAAAATTATTTTTTATTTTTTTAATATTTTTTTATTAAAAAAAATTAATAAATACACACGTGTGCGTTGATCGAGTCAAAATTAACCTAGGGGGCCAAAACTGCCATAAGGTCAAAACTTAAGGGGCGGTTTTGTAGTTTTTTTCTTAGAGGACCAAAATCATAACTTCTTGAAACTTAGGGGGCTAAAACTGCAATTAAGCCTTTTTTAAAAGATCCCAAACAAACACTTCAAAATGACAAAAATTATTTTTTTATAAAGAAAATATATATTTTCTTCTAAAAATATATTAAACAAACACATCCTAAGTCTAGTCCATAAGTTCATAACTCATTATGACAGATATTTCTTTTTAGAATCAGACGGTCACTCTTTAGCAAAATTACTAATTTTAAACTTAAAACTCATTCCTTCAAAAAGAAAATTTTTTTTAAGGGAAATGCTAAAGAGTGCTCTTGAGACATTGGATTGGATAAGAGAATAAAACTAGAAGTATTGTATTGAAAAATGGTGAAAAATGATGAGTGTAACTTCTAAAAAGTCAAAATGTTGCTGAATCTAATGCAAACACACTACTTTTGATTTCCTTAACAAATATCTTTAGAGAACTTGTTAGCATAACTTAGGGGGGGTGTATTGGATTGAGATTTTAAAAGACTATTTTGATAGAAAAAATCTTGAAGATTTTAAAAGACTTTGTTGGATTGTATTGACTTTGTGAGATTGTAAAAGACATTTTTTAAAAGACTTTTTACAATCAAGATTCTTGATGCAAGATTTTAAAGAACTTTATGGATTTTCAAGATTTTAAAGTTGTTAATGAATTTAAAGATACATTACATTATAC
>Ga0228711_1000657_pt1 | contig 44886 bp, 18 predicted proteins | sample MedpolnodulmetaG_2_FD_177996 | JGI IMG/M metagenome (GOLD analysis project Ga0228711, IMG submission 177996) | Root nodule microbial communities from Medicago polymorpha collected in Santa Monica, California, United States - brown nodules | ecosystem: Host-associated > Plants > Roots > Nodule...
GAGAACTGACTTCAGCTTAAATAGGCAAATCTGGGCGCGCCTAAATCGCACCACGGTGACAAAAATCGTACCACGATTTTTGCATAATCGTGACACGCCACCAGAAATCGTACCACGATTTCGGTGGTTCCAATAACTTTCTTCTCTGGTGATAAAATCGTGTCACGGTAGTGAAAATCGTGACACGATTTGTTGCCTTGATTTCTTCTGATTTTCTTGCTTTTAACACCCCTAGTCGCCTCATGTTGCCTCAGAACTCTATCAAATTGTCAAAATAAGTCCTAAAATTTACGTAATGACAGCATGTCATAATATAGCTTAATTGATAGGTGGTTACCGAACTTATCATCATTGGTGCTTTCATTCCATTTTCCAATGCTTCCCAAACTAACCAACCTCACCCCTGGAGACTTGGACGATGCAATCCAGTCTACAAACCAACGCCTTGATGAACTTATCCAAACAAAACATAATATACGAGTTGTGATCGGTGCAACCACACACACCTTCAACACTCGGCTTGATAACCAAGATGTCATCATGGATTCACGGTTTACCAACCTCACAAATATGATCAATGACCGATTTGCAACTCTCACCGCTCAAAACAACCCCACATCATCAACAACAACCGTAACACCATCACCCATCCCAACTCAAGACTCCATTACCACAACAAACTCAAACCTCACCTCCCTTCCAGTTTCTCTTCCCAATACCCTCATACACTCTCGCCCTAGCCAGCCAAAAATCAACCCAACCGGATACCCACCAACACCACTGTTTTCCATCACTGGTAACTATTACCAAACTCCACCCCATGGTTATTCCCCAGTTCAACCGTACCAACAACAAACCCAATATACTCAACAATCTCACATATTTTCACCTTTTGTTCAAAACCATTCCTTTCAACACCAACTCTTCACCACACCACAACAACCCTACCAGACCCCAAACTCGAATTCAGTGGTTTTGATGAGACTGACCCGCTCGAATGGCTCTTCCAAGCGGAGCAATTTTTCCTTTATTACAACATCTCAAATGGGACACATAATATAATATGGTTAAATGAGACTATTATTATGTTTGACTGATAAAAGAATGTGAAAGGAATGAAAGTGAGTAAAAGATAAAAATAAAGTGCAATGATTTTTTGATTGTTTGCGATGAGCAAAAGTGAAAAGAAATTGAAAGAAAATAAAGATGTATATTTAGTAAATGTCATAAATACACTACGATGATAAATGTGGTGGGAGTAGTAATCATGTAAGTACAACTTAGTTGATAGCTAAAAAGACAATATTATACATGGGTTGGGATCGAACTCCACACTTCAAACTTCTCCACATTTAAAATGTGTGAATTACAACCACCATTAGGTTATTTGACAAAATATTTAATGAGGTGTGAGAAGCAAGTAATAATTGGAGTAAAGAAAAACATGTCTGCATGAAAAAGATTAAAAGCAAGGGCACTTTAGTCCTTTTATAAGATAACAAGTCCATTCTCTTGTTCCTTCGCATCGTTGATGGAAAGCATTTTTCTAGGACGGCCACCTCAACCAATCTTTCCTTTCATCATACAGGAGAACCTGATAACACATATTTTGATAAACTTTCCCTTCTGTTACTTTTCAACGTGGCACATTCCTTTGAAACAAACAACACCTAAAAGTGATAAAAATACAAGTCAGACGAAAATGTCCTCACATCCTTTTGAAATAAAATATAAGTAAAAGTCATAGTTGAAAAATTAATGTATGCGATTAAAAATTTAGTCTACATATACACCAACTTTTCAACTATCATTTTTACTCATTTCATTCCGAAAGAAGTACGGTAGTTGATAATATTTTAATTTTAGTTTCTTTCTTTCATTATTTAGATAAAATTATATTCTTTAAATGCATTTAACTGATGACGAAACTATATTTTATGAGTTTAAAGAAAAAGGGCAACACTAAGCGTTATGCACGAAAGGTTTAGGTCATTCTACCGACAATGAATTGATACAAGTGGTACTTGAACCCCTTAAAGGAATGGTTAGGAGTTCAATTCTTGTCTTTTTGGGTATAAAAATATATAAGGTTAGCAGCGGGGAATCCACTTTGTGTGATCCACATGTTCCTCTATGGAGATTATCCAACGAAGATGGTGAAGACAGCACCTGCGATGATGAAGATGTACCCACTCTTTGGCCAAACCTTTCTCGACGACATTATTTCCTTTCTCCTGTTCTTCCTGCCAACGCCAAAACAGCTTCTTGTCGTCGTTTATCCCTGGAGAAGCTCATGGTTAACGGTAGTGAATAGTATTTGACAATGTTGTTGTTTTTTCCGTCATCATTTTTGTTGATTCCGGTAAGGCCATGTCATAGAAGTTGTGTTCTCCCGTGTTCGGCCTTTCTTTGTTTTCACAGAGGGTGGGATTTACCATGGGAAAGGTGAAAACTTTCCCGCCATGAAAAAACTGATTTTAACCATTAGATTAAATAAAGAACACACTTTTATCATACATCCACACCGCAAGATTTTTTTCCATGCCTCCTTCCACCATCATCGTTTTCTCAATTCATGTAGCACTGTAACTTAGCTTTTTCTTACCTTCTTCAACCACCTCTCCTCTTTGAATTGAAACATTATCAGCAAGTTTAATATGTTGAACATCCCTCACCTATATATCAATATTATATCTAGCTTAAATCAATGGGCTGAAAAAGTGTGACATCACAATATTTTTCTCATCCCAAAAATTTCTCAAGCATTGATTTCCAATTTCCAAAGACAACGTATCAAGTTTAGGAACACGTAGTTCTTCTTGTCTTAAGTAAATTTTTCAAAATCTCATTCTAGCTGAAAGAAAAAGTTCACTCAATTTCATGCTAAAGGTTGAGTCATCCACATAATCAACTCAAGTGGAATTTTTCATGTGCAATTTAATTTCATAGACCTGTGGTTCTAGCCAGCTTCCACGTTTAAATTTTTTGTACTTCACCCACGTAATAACCTTCCTTCTCTTTCTAAGTATTTATCTATTTATTTCATAGGAGTTGTTAACAAGTGTCCCCATAACACTTTTTAAGGATTCTAAAAGAAGAAATTATTTCATAAAAAAAATCAATTATTTCAATTTTCATATGTTAATTATACAAATTTTCACAAAAACTACCATTTAAAGATCTTAAAGAGTGCCCAAAGCACTCGCTAACATTTCCTTTATTTTATTTTATTTCCCTATAAAAAGAAATCATAGTTATAGCTACAGTAAATCAATCACAAAGCAAAATTTCACTAAAAGATTTCTAATGGAACAAGTAAAATTCAATATAGGTCTTGTTTTGGTTACATTAACCTTGCTCTATGCAAGTGCTACAGCACAATCAAGTTGCAAGAATGAGATAGTGAGTCTCTTCCCGTGCCTAGATTACGTCACCGGGAACTCATCAACACCAACTACAGGGTGTTGCACACAACTTGCTAATGTTGTGAAATCACAACCAGAATGTCTCTGCCTGATTATTGGCGGCGAAGGATCATCATTGGGGATTAACCAAACCCTAGCTCTTGCCTTACCTGCTGCTTGCAATGTGCAGACCCCACGCGTCAGTCTATGCAAAAGTATGTCATCAAAACTGAATTTGTTTATAATGTATAATTGATTTTTATATGTTTACTTGATGTCACTTCACAACAAGTCATTGAAACTTTGATAAAAATTACTCTTTAAAACTTCAACAAAATTACTAAGTTGTTTGATTTTGCCAAAATTGGTTGATTTTAAATTGATTGCTTCAACAAAATCTTGGATGAATTGAAGTAATTTTGCCTTCTAAATTGATTCTAATTTGAAGTTAAATTTTGATGTTTAACAAAATATATTATTATTATTATTATCAAAAATAAGTTTTTGTCACCGGAAAGTAAAACACGCACCAAAACATATTACACAAATAATATCGACTCTTCTCGATCCGACCATGGCCAATATATGGACATTGAAGAAAATGAAAAATAACTCTAACATCACTAACATAAGTGCATGCACTTCGTTCATATTTTTTTGCTAATTAATTTACCCCTTCTTGTGTGTATAGCAATAGCCAATCCACCAGCTGGATCCAGAACTGTGCCACCAACAGATGGTGGCTCGTCCGGGGGAAATTCCGTCAAGCTATCAACTCGTATGCTGTTCGTTATTTTTGCAGCAACATATATATGCTTCAACTTTCAGGACATACTGGCATATTGTTTTTTCTCGTTCATATAGATCTCCCATTTAGTTTCTTCTAATATATTCAGTTTTGTGACCGCAAGATATTTGCTTGTGCACTGTTGCATTGTGTGGTCTTGTGAGAAACATTCATGTAGAACTGTGCAGTTTCTTCTCAATAATACTATTAAATCGAGGGAGAAAAATATTGATTATATTTAAAACTTAAAATATTAATTATCTTCATCATCATGTATTGGTGTAATGACTATTATCGTAAATATACAGCAAAATATGTACTAACTTGATAATGACGAAGGTAATATTAATTAGATAATATAATTTAAAATCAAGTAATTAATATTATCTTATCTTATAAATTATCTAGCAAAATGAGATCATTCATTCTAACAAGTAACTAATACAAATTAAATATGTCACTATAAAACGGTGGAGTGAATACAAACTTTGTGGATTTCATGCATGATCTCCATTTGTCACAAGGAAGCCCAGCCATTGCATGCAAAAAAAACATTGAAAATGAGAAGTGATTAATTGTAGGACAAAGTCGTACAATGATGTCACTTAGCTTGACATAAATAATCAATCAATATTTGAATCGAAAATCATCGAGAGATATACTTGCTTGGTCACAAGCATAAATATAAATCATTTAAGCGCGCACACATATAAAAGGAGAAAATATGAAAGAGAAATGAATTAAATAATAAATTTTTTGAAATAATTAAATGGTAGATATTTTAATGAGTATGTGCCTAAATACGTAAAAAGTAAAACAAAGAAAATTCTAAATAACACGAGAGTGCACTAGATAGGACATTTGTTAAGAAAATTTTATGGATTTATGGTCCTAGACAACTTCCACGATTAAATTTTAGTGATTCATCCACTAGAGTTTTGTTTGCGAGTTTGGAAGGAAAGCGAATGGATGGTTTTGAGAAAAAGGAAGAAGCAAGTAGAATTGTCGAAGCACTAGAGGACATTGAAAAATAAAAGTTTTTGGATGTTCATTTTACTTCATAATTGTTGTGATTGCAATTGATCCGTCTTAAAAATGTTGGTTTTTGGATTTCCAAACTATTATATTTGGGTTTCCAAAATCTATTTTGAAAAAGAATTTTCATTTACCAAAGTTGTTAATAGGTTGAGTCACGCTCAGGTAGCTCTCTTTAACACGTTTCGTGGTGTTGTCCAAAGTTGTGAAATACGGAGTATCAACCACGCCGCCTCCAGGATAAAACAAGTTCAGCTACAAAACTGTTCAAGAATTACACCCACAAATATGACTATTAAACCCACTCAAATTTAATACTGAAACCACTATAATATGGTAGACCATTTTATTATGGTACTGAGACCACTCAGACAAGGTGTTTCCACCATTCTAACTTTTAACTTCTCTAGCTATGGTACTATGACCACTCAAATATGATGCTACTACTATTCTAACCTCTAACTTCTCCAAGGGAAGAAAATATTGAATAAAACTACATTTCATCATTCTTAATTCCGAAGGGATATTATTCTTGAAAATGGACTATGATCTTAAAAATACTCTTTATTCCAAAGGGACATATATTATCGAAGAGACTATGCTCTTAAGATCATTATATTCATAATTTTGAAGGGACGTTATTTATGAAAAGGGGCTATGATCTTAAAAATACTCTTTATTTCGAAGAGAAAAAATTAATTATCGAAGAGACTATGCTCTTAAGACCGTTTTTTTTCTTTCCGAAGGGACATTATAAGAATACTCTTAATTCTGAAGGGATGGAAAAGAAAGGGAAAAAATGGCTCGGAAGTGCATCGAGCAGAAAGAGGGAGAAGAGAAAAAGATTTATCGACAACTTAACGAAACTCTTTGGTGTGTTTTTAAACTGAGTCGAGTCCTCTATTTATGTAGAGATCGTATAACTGGTTTAACTAAAATTGCGACAGCAGTTACTCGTGAATATAGAAGGTTCATGGATATATAAGGTCAAAGGAAACTTACCTACTAATTAATTCATCAACTTTTCTGGATAAGATAAAAAATAAACAAACTAATAGGATATGAAGGAAAGAAAATAAGAAACTCAGATGTATTCTCAATCTTATGACAACAAACATAGGCTAAAATCGTGGGAAGTGATATTTATGAATAAAAAATAATAATTACTATTATTTTTATCATTATCACGTATTTAAAAAATTAAATACTATAATTTAAACATTACTAATGTGTGTGTTCTACCTTATGTGAGACCCCACGTTCTATTTGTTTTAATTCACACCACACTAGCTCAAAGGTTTATTACTTGGTTTTTAATCTTCCAACCTTCCAATTTCCTTGCCAACTACATACCAATGTTCCAACAATAATACAAAAAAATTCTAATTTGAAGAAACTCAAAAATTGAATTGGAAAAGGGTTTTGAAGAATTTTGGAGGGTTTATATGAATTTTTCAAACTAATCTATGTTGTTATAGTATTCTTTAAATTAAAAATATACTAATCAAAAACATTATTTTAACATTATATAAAAAAAATACTCTTTCAAAAAATATGAAATATTTCTCCATTTTACTCTATATTTTCCATCCCTCCAAACTCACTCTCCCCCTCCCATCCAAACTACCAAACAAAATATTTCTATATAAAAGCCATCCTAGCTATAGCTATTGTAAATCAATCACAAGGCAAAATTTCACTAAAATTTTCCAATGGCACAGGTAAAATTGAATATATGTCTTATTTTGGTTACACTAGCATTGATATGCGCAGGTGTTACAGCACAATCAAGTTGCATGAATGCGTTACTGAGTCTGTCACCATGCCTAGATTATGTCAGGGGGAACTCATCAACACCACTATAGGGTGCTGCACAAAACTTGCTAATGTTGTGAAAACACAACCACAATGTCTCTATCTGGTTCTTGATGGTGGATCATGGGGGATTAACCAAACCGAAGCTCTTGCTTTGCCTGGTGCTTGCGACCTACAGACCCCACCCGATGCAAAAGTATGTCATCAATATTTCTTCTAATCTCAACTCTTTAGACTGGACTTTTATGCAATATATAATTGATTGATTTTGACATGTTTAATGTATATTTGAATTTGGGATATCAAGTCACCATAAGTCATCAAATTTTTAATAAAAACTACTCTTTAAAGCTTCAACAAAATCGTTATGTCACCTTGATTTTGCACAAATTAGTTTGCCTTTAAAATTGATTCAAATTGGAAGTTAGAATTTGATGTTTACTCTAGCATTAATTCTTGGCGTCGAAAGGTATAATTTATTTTTAGCTTCGATTTTATTGTTCAATCAATTTTTTATCAATACATCGAATATAAATGATTTGGCATTCAATTCAATTTTAACAAAATCGATTATTACTATTATTATTATTATTTATTTTTGTCATCGGAAAATCAAACATGCACCAAAACATATCACCCAAGTAATATAACTCTTCTCATTCTAACCACAATGGATATAAAAGAATATGAAAGTAACTAACATCACTAACATACTCTCTCTGGTCTCATGTATAAGAAAATATTATTTTTTAGATTTGTTGAATAATTATTTAATAAACCTAAAAAATAATCTTTTCTTAGATATATGAAACCGGGGTGAATAAGTCATTAGTGCGTGCATTTAATTATAATTAATTCATATTCCGTTCGTCTTGAATTATAACCACCCTTTAAAAGATAAAATGTGTTCTTGAAAGTTAATCCTCTTTTAAACTTTTAGAAGTATTTATTATTTTTTCTAAGCATATCTCTAATTAAACTTTGTTTTGGAAAATTAAAAGTCAATTGTATATACATTTATACATGAAGGGTAATTTAATAATAATAATAATAATAATAATAATAATAATAATAATAATAAAAGATCTTGTTAACAAGTGCTTCTGGGACACTCTTTAAGCATTAAGAAATTATTCTTTAAAAAAAGTAATAAACTTTCAATTTCTAATACAATAAATGCACAAACTTTCATAAAATCTTACCACTTTGGGTGCTTAAAGAGTGTTATGGAATCACTCATTAACATTTTCCATAAATAAAATATAGTACTTTTTTTTAATAAGGCTTTTCTAACATGTACAACATTGCATAAGTTAAGATGCAATAAAGGTGAGGTTTAGCATGGGAATGACTAGTTTTTTCCCATCATGGGAAAGTAAGTTTTTGACCATTAGATTAAATGGTGAACACAATTTTATCATGGTCTCTCAATACTAAATTTTTGTCTATCACTGTCGTCAAAGAAATAACTACCGTTAGATTTATCAGATGTTTTATGTGATGTCACATGTTAACCTTTTTATTTTTATTCTTGATGATGACCATACTTCCTCTTCTCCGGTAGACAAAGGCTCGTTAATGTCTATACTGCTACCACCGTCGGTTCCTCTTCCTCCCGGCGTATCCTCTCTCGTTTTATTTTTATTTTTTCCGGCAAAGAACAAGGGGGATCTATGATTTCCAGCAAAGAACAAAGGGGATCCACTAAGTTTTTTTCCTCCCTGCGTCTCCGAATCTCCTCCTACTGCGATATACGATACACAACTTATTTCCTGTGCTTTTGCTTGCAATTTTTTCCTTCAAAATCGTATGTTAACTTTGTTATTTCCATTTTGATTGTGTTAATGTTCATGGGTTGTGTGTAATCAGCATATTTAATTTCTTAATTGTATTTTGTAGGTAGTTTCTGGGTTCACCCATTGATTAGGAGCTTCAGTTGCTATTAATCATAGTAACTTGTCCAAATCCAATCAATTCAATTAACATATGGAAAAACCAATAACTCAACACAACCACACCAAAAATATAAAAAAAACACTCGGATCTAAAATGTCTACGCATTTGGTGACTGTTTTTGAGAAATAAAAAAAAAAGGATGAATGTAGTGGTTTTTTTTAACTATTTTAATCTGAAACTACCACCACTGTCGGAACTGGTCGGCACCAGAGGAAGGACATGGAAGCTGAAAAGGGGGAGATATGAGACCACAGAGAGAGAACGCATGAGTGGTGGAAATAATGGTGATGATTGGTGAAGAAGATTGTATAAACAAAAAAAATTAGTGTTGAGAGACCATGATAAAATTGTGTACTTATCTAATCTAATAGTCACAAAATACTTTCCCATAGTGGGAAAGAACTCCCCTTTCCTAGGCTAAATGCCACCTGCAATAAATGTACCACTTTAATCAATATATCTTATTAAGTGTATTTTCTTGAAAAATGATTTTTTTTAGGCTAAATTGCATTTTGGTCCCTTAACTATTTAGGTAGTATCGCTTTGGTCCCTTAACTAAAATTCGATTTATTTTGGTCCCTTAATTTCTCTTTGTAACACATTTTGGTCTTTTCTGTTAGTGTTAATTCAAAAACGTTAGGTTTTCTTCATTTTCTTCTGGAATTTTTATGGAATTCTTGTTGTTGAAGGTTGATGGAGATGATATGAAGATGAAAAAGAGGAGAAGAAGATGAAGAAAACCTAAAGTTTTTGAATTAAAACTAATGGAAATGACCAAAATGTGTAACTAAGAGAAGTTAAGGGACCAAAATAAATCTAATTTTAATTAAGGGACAAAAACAATACTACCTAAATAGTTAAGGGACCAAAAATGCAATTTAGCCTTTTTTTTAATCTCTCCTATCAACCCAACCATTCTACTTATAAAGGTAGGATTTTTCTGCTAATTAACTTGCATCTTGTGTGTATACAGTATAGTAGTAGCCAATTCACCAGCTGGATCAAAAGCCGTGCCACCCACACCTGGTGGCTCGTCCGGTGGAAATGCCATCAAGTTATTAATTCATATGTTGTTCGTTGTTTTTGCAGCAACATATTTATGCTTCAACTTTTGGGACGTACTGGTATATTGATTATGTAATTCCTAGAACTTCCATTTAGATTGTTATTTTCACTTGTTGAGTTTGTAATTTTTTAATTCATATAGATCTCCCATTTAGATTGTAACTCCTCAACTTTTTCGTTTATGCGGTGTTGTATTGTGTGGTGTGGCGAGAAACATTAATACTATTGAATCCAGCGAGAAAAATACTCAGTCTTTGTTTTTATTATAGAGTGAATTACATTTCTCTCATTTTAGGTTAAAATATACAAAGAACTCTATTATTAAGTACTTAAGCAGAACTACGTGTAAATGTACATTTTAGACCATTTTATTTAAAATAAAAGGACAGTCTAGTGCATTAAAACTTTCACATGCATAAAATTTGGGAAAAGATCTCATCAGTTGGTGTAATGTAAGCAACTTTATCATGTTCTTTATACAAGATTGTTTTTACTTTTTAGGACCTGGACTTGTGACCTTTCAGTCACATGACAACAACTTTACATGTTGCGTCAATGCTCCCTTTCCATTTTACTTAACACACAATTATTTAAAATTAATTTAATTATAAAATGGCTAGAATGTAGATTATTCAACCTCGTTTTGTGACATTGACGAATTAAGGTAGTTTTTCATAATTTTAACTTAGAATTTTTTTTCTTTCTTTAGATGCAAAACTCACCAACATGGTTAAGAGAATTCGATAAACAATTAAAATATTTTGATAACAATATATGGCATTAACAGACTCGTAAATTTCAAATGTTGAAATCAACTTATTTGGCTAATATATTTTCAACACTTTCGATTAAAAAAAAGAAAATATCATTTGCATCAACATCTAACACCTCCTTTTATAATTAATTTTTTTTTTTTGGATTAATAAAAAAAATTTAGCAAAATTTTGGATTATTTTTTTTGGTCTAGAAAGGTCGTCTTTTTCGCCTATCTCAGATACGGTGATGATGGGAGTGTATACAAACGTTGTGATGCCATGCATGTCTCCATTTGTCACAAGGAAGCTCCGTCAATGCATTCAAGAAACACTAAAAATGAGAAGTTATTAGTCATTACAAAGACAAAGGCGTACAATGAAGTCAATAAGCTAGACATAAATAAGCCACTGAATGATCAGCTTCAACGATTATTATGTTAACAATGATGTCAAAAAGCTAGACACAAGTATGTGAAAAATAGAGAAACACTTGTTAAAAATATTGATATAAAATAATATTATCTTGAGAAATGATGTACTTCTATTCAACTTTGGAACGTAAAAATTATAGCACAAAATTGAGTTGTGTCATTAGCCAATTTCACCGCATCATTGACTAAATTAGTGTGAATTGTTAACTAATATTTTAACATAAATCTTATTAACTAATTTTATTTATTCAATAAATACAAAAATGCAAGGCATTAACAACTTATTTTTAATATTTCAAAAAATTGACGGTACATAAATTTAGGTAAAATAAGCGGACAATATCATGCATTTTGTGGTTAATGAAGTAGTAAAATTGATTAATGAGACTTTTGCTAAAAAAGTGTTAATCACGTACTTTTTTTTTTGCAAGTAGTGAAATTGATTAATGACACAACTTAAATTTTGTGCTACCTTATAATTATTATTTGATCATAAGTCAAAACCTATATTTTGAAGACAAAGTTTTAATTTGTAGATACCTTAACTATTGCTCCTGGAACAATGGTTAGCAAGACCTAAGAAATAAAAGAAAACTACAATAAATATTCGATAAATCAACGAAATAAAATCGTAGACAACTTATTGAATACAAGAATTCCGGTGAGACCTACGTTACCATCTCTTGTTTAGGAGGTAATTACCCTCTCGTGATATCAACCAATCAAAATGTAATATACATAGACAACATTAAATGTCAAATGAATGAGTCATTTTTTCTAAAAATAAAAGAGTTAATCTTAAACGTAAAGTAACTTTTAATACTTTTAATTTTTATTTAATTATATTATAAGGTGTTCAGTCTTAATTAATTTACACTACAAGACTTATAACAAATAAAATTTTACATCAAATTTCTTTCATCTGAATGTCCTTACATTCATCACTTACATTCATAAAGTTTCTTCCATTCCAGAACCCGAACGTGAGAACAAAAACATCTCCTTCATTCAAATTTCTTCTTCTTTATTCTTCCCTATTGATCAATTTTTGTTTCTTTTTCATTCTTCTTCCCATTTTGATTGTTCAATTTTGTCGTTCCAAACTACCGCAATTTCCAATTATAGTGAAAATTGTCGTTGTTTCTAGAACCGCGTCAGGTATCATGACTTGATTTTTTTTATTTAAGCAGCCAACCTTATAAAATCTGTTAACACGCATAAACCTGCCTCACTATCAGCCAAAGCCTTTAAGTCCAAACAAAAGAACAAAAGCTTAAGTCCAAACCAAAGAACAAAAGCCTCATGACATAACCATTTCAGCAGCAACCGAAAAAAATGCTAGCAAACTCCCACAAAATCACAACGGCAACACCTGCTAGTTGTCCTCAAAGTACAACAGATGACTTACTCAATTGTTATAATTAACTACCTCACAATAAAGAAAAATCAAATCAAAAAGAAAAATCAAGTCTCCATACCTGACGTGGTTCTGGAAATAACGACAATTCTCACGATATTTGGAATCAAACGTAGGACGACAATTCTCAAGAAAATTGAAACTGCGGCAGTTTGAAACGACAAAATCGAACAATCAAAATGGAAAGAAGAAATTTTATGAATGTAACCGATAAATTTAAGGACATTCAGATGAAAGAAATTTGATGTGAAATTTTAATTGTTCTAAGTCAGTCCTGTACTGTAAATTAATTAGGTTGAACACCTAAATATAATTAAGGCAAGATTACATTAGGGGTCACTTATCTTATTTATTTGTAACACTTTGGTCTTTTATCTTTTTATTTTTTTCCGTTTAGGTCATTTATCTCTCTTAAAAGCACACACACATCTTTTTGTCCTTTTTTTTTTATTAAAAAATACATAATTTTATTTTTAAAAATATATTTTTATTAAAAATGAAAAAATCCAGAAATATGATGAAGATGTCCATCATCTTCATCTTCCTTTGAATCTTCATCATCTTCTTTAAATCAAAATTTTTTTACTAAAATATATCTCCAAATATCGTGAATTAATGTTATATTCACCTCAAATCTTCTTTTAAACACAAAAATCAAAACCTTAATTTCACAAATGTTGCAAGGCGGATGGTGGAGGCTTAGTCACTGGCGGAATGGTTAGGCTTTACGAAATTTAAGATTGTTCTGGAAACAACAAAATTGATGTGCAAAGTTGCTATCAATTTTGAGTTTATTTTTATGTCGGGTTTGAATATTGAGTTAGAAAATAATAATAATAATAATATATGGTGTGACAAATTATATAACTAAATCTTTTTTTTTTTTGTGATGAAACTAAATCTCTTTTTCTATACGGTTTTGATTTTTGTGTTTAAAATAAGATTTGAGGTGAATGTAACATTAATTCATGATATTTGGAGATATATTTGTGTAGAAATTTTTTTGATTCAATGAAGATGATGGAGATTCAAAGGAAGAAGATGAAGATGATGAACATCTTCATCATATTTCTGGAATTTTTTTTTCATTTTTAATATAAATATATTTTAAAAAATAAAATTATGTATTTTTTTAATTAAAAAAATGAGAAAAAGGACGTATATGTGCTTTTATGAGAGATAAAAGACTTAAACGAAAAAAAATAAAGAAAAAGGACCAAAGTGTTGCAAATAAATAAGATAAATGACCTCTAATGTAATCTTGTTTATAATTAAATAATTAAATGAAAATTAAAAGTATTAAAAGTTACCTTTTGATTAAAATTGATTATTTTTTAGAAAAAATTAACTCATTTATTTGACATTTAATGTTGTCAATGTATATTATATTTTGATTGGTTGATATCATGAGGGGGTAAATAACCTCTAAACAAAATAAAGTAATCTAGAAAAAACCACGAATTCCATAACAACCATTAATTCAAAATAACTTTAAAATCATCATTAAATTGAACGAAAAAATGCACCTTATAAGGATCTATAGAATTCGATGTGACATCACGTTGTTTCCATCCCAACTGTTTCTTCCATTCACATTGATTTTGAAAGACAACTAGACAAGTGAAATTCAGTTGGATTAAGCTTAGGAGCATTTAGTTAGATCATCACCCCGAAGGAAATTTACCTCCACAAACTTGTGTATTTAATAAGTATCTGATTGTGTTACTTGACCAAAAAAAAAATCATTGTAGAGAATACAACAATAACACTTATAATAAAGAACATCATTCATAAGTACTCTCTTTCTTTGTGGGGCTCATACTTTTTACTATCAAATATTGAGTTGTAATGTTATAATTATTGATATGCGAGTCTCTAATTATTAACGAGATTCATTTAATAATTTTTTTAGAGGTAATAGGTTGAATATGTAGATTGTTTATTAAGTATCATTATTAAAAAAACATAAATGAATAATATTTACATGTAAATCCGCTTAAATATCTTAACAAATTATGTTAACCATATGAATTCTCCCTTCTTTCAAAAAAAAATCTCCAATGTGAGACCCTTAAGTACCATTGCCATTCATTAGTAGTCAACTTTTCAAAATCTCATTCTAGTTGGAGGACACAGTGCCCTCAACCTCATGTTAAGGTTGGTCATCCACATAACCGACTCGTTTGGAATATTTTATTGCACAATTTAATTTTATAGACCTAAGGTCCCAGTCCCAGCCTCCACGTTTAAATTTTAGTAGTTCACCCACATAATAACCTTCTTTCCCTTTCTACATTAACTGTTTATTTTATTTCCCTATAAAAAGCCATTAAATCCCATCCTTCCAAACCATCCTAGCTAATAAATCAATCACAAAGTCTTCCTTCCAATTCATAGGATCGATTCCATAAGATTTCACCAAAAAATTCCAATGGCTCAAGTAAAAATAAGTAAGGGTCTTGTTTTGGTTATTTTGGCCATGCTATGTGCAGGAGCTATGGCACAATCAAGTTGCACGAATGTGTTAGTAAACCTATCACCATGTCTCGACTACATAACGGGGAAGTCTTCAACACCAACATCAGGGTGTTGCACACAACTTGCAAGTGTTGTGAAATCACAACCACAATGCCTATGCCAAGTTCTTGATGGTGGAGGATCATCATTGGGGATCAAGGTCAATCAAACTCAAGCTCTTGCCTTGCCTTCTGCTTGCAATGTGCAAACTCCACCAACATCTCAGTGCAAAAGTAAGTCACCAACATTTCTTCTAAGTTTTTGCCTAAACCATTGATTTTAAGTTTCAATCTTTTTTTGAATGTAAATGTCAATCTTTTGTTCAACACAACACAATTTGACATTAATTAATAAATTCAAATACAAATCATTTTATATTAAACTTACTTTTAACACATCTAATTTTGAAAAACCAATTTATTAAAAAAAAAATCGCACCTCTAAAAAAAAACAACTATTTTTTTCTTAAAAAAACATGTTAGGTAAATATTAGCTTTTCAAGTCTAAGTTGCAGGGACGGGGTCACTTGTCCCCACAAAGGAAAAAATAATACTTGAAAATTTTATTTTGCTCCCATAAAAATAGTTCTTGCTTAAATAAATCAATTTTTTTTTTCAAAAAATGAATGTAGAAAGCTGAAGAGATAAAAAAAAATAAGAATAAATTAATACTAATTTTAGTAATTTTCTCTTCTAATTTTTATCACTTAATTAGCACTGAGCACCCACGGTGATACAAAATACATCATATTTTAAAAAGCAAATACCATTATACATATTTTATATTAATTTTGTTCAAAAAATTGTGTACATCATATTGTACCATATAGACCGGTGTAATGTTTTTATCTCCAAAGATTTACGAGGTTATCTATCACTCGTATAACTTTAAGACAGATCTACTCTATATATATTGGAGACAGCTGACCCCACAACTTCACATCTCATGTTTACCAATAATATGATATTTTGATATTATAGCCTCGTCTCAAATAGTGTTATGTTCCCACATAGACCCTAATAAAAGCCTAAACAAACTAATACGATGTGGTTAAATTTTGGTATTGTGTATACTTTGAAAAATCAACGACCTTGCCCCATGGGATTAAAATGTTTTCAAATTTCAACTGAAACCATTGTTGTTTCTTTGTGAAAAAGGAGAGAGAAATAGGTCAATGGAAGAGGTTCCAATTGGTAGCAAATACAACTAAAAATCGAACTTCACACATACACCACACCCACAATAAGAAATTAACACTAGCCCCCTTCTATATGTCTTCCTTCTAGTTGATTGATAGAGAGTGATATATTTGATAATATTCAAAATAAAAATCTTACAACTCTTTAAAAAAATATAAAGAAACGTCTAAAACAACTATAATTCTTAGAATGTTAAGGTGTTTTAATTATTTTTATTCAATGCAATTTTTTTTATAATCTTCAATATTTTACTTAATGAAAATGATCAATGTTTTTGTTTTATCACTTGCCTTTGTATCTAACTCTAAACCTAATATGGGCTTTTTGATAAAAAAAAGTTTAATGTTCACTTTGAACCGAAATAACTCTAACATCACTAACCTAAGATCATGCATGTTATTCTAATTAATCCATATCTTTATGCTAATTAGCATCTTGTGTGTATATCAGCAGCCAATTCACCAGCTGGAGCCAGAACCGTGCCTTCAACAGATGATGGGTCGTCCGGTGGAAATTCCATCAAGTTATCAATTCCTATGATGTTCGTTGTTGTTGCAGCAACATATTTATGCTTCAACATACTGGCATATTGATTGTTTAATGCCTAGATCTTCCCTTTAGATTGTTATATTTTCACTTGTTGAATTTGTGACACTAGATATTTATGCAATGTTGTGTGGTGTAAAACATGATTGAGTTCTGTAAAGAGTAAAATAAATCGAAAGAAATATTGATTATTTAAATTTAAGAGAGTATAAAAGGTTGGTTACATTTTTTTTGTCTGTAAAGGTTGATTACATTTACTATTAGTATAGGATATACTACGTACTTTATACTGATTATAACTAATCCTTACAATAATTCCAACGATCACTTATCATAACTCACTACCACTTTTATTTTTGGTACAAACACTACCACTTTTAATTGCGGATTTAGATAAATTTCAAACTCACACGAAGGAACGACTTCTACTAACATTTATTATTAAAAAAAGTTATCACTTTTAATTATAGTTGTAGTGTTGCAAATCTCACACTTCTCCTTTTTACCGCGGGATGGCTTGATATCCATCAAAATTTTAAAAATAAAAATGTTTAATTAATTAGTTCAAAGTCATAAAAAAACACATTGCCCACAAGTCTCAGATAATTTGACAAAATTGTCGAAATTGATTTCTACAATTGGATTTGTTAATTTCTAATGGCTATTGTTGCTTCACCTATTTAAAAAGTCACATCAATGATGACTTTTCATTTAATTCTAGGAAGAAAATTTAAAAAGAACGTAATTGTTCGTTCCGACCACAAAGTGCTAAATAGGTTATAAAAAATAAATGGAAGAGTAAAAAAATGGCCGAACAAACCAACCTATCCTATTCTTTTGGCAGGTTGAGCACGACGGACTAATTAGTGGAGCCAAAACTTCAATTCATCCTAATCTTAATTAATACAAATAAATTGTTTAAGGTGTTTACTAGTGCTTTAGTGGTAGCACAAATGCATTTATTTGTATGGTCTTGAGTTCAATCTCTAGTGTTTGCATTTTCTCGAAGAAAAAAAAATCCCAAAGAAAAAAAAACAAATAACTTGTTTAACAACCTTATATGGTGGACAAATAATGAATGAAGTGTAATAATATTTTAGTTTTAACATACTATTTTTGCATTAAAAATTGATAAAAGTATTTTTTTTTTTTAAAATGTGAATGTTCTGAGTGAGACATGTAATATGAGACGGAGGAAACACTTTTTTTATGCATATTGTATCTGACCTTTTTTTGTAATTTTTTTTTCATACCCATAGGATATACATAAAATTAATTTAAAATTTAAATTTACTTTAAAATAATTAAGGAAAATTCTTTGGTATTATGAAATTTGAATGAGCATTGGTGCACCCGATAATTGGCTGAAATTATTTTCGGGAAGTTCTCGGGACAAAATCAGTCGGGAGATATAGCAATGCCCAATAAACTCCAATTAAAACTGACCAACGACTGTCGGGAAGGATTCGAGAAGAAAAAATTCGCTTCATCCAGCATAATCCATCTTTGTGTAACACTTTTATAAGATTTTGAGCAACAATGTCTCTTCTTATGTTTGCGGAAGATTTGTTACTGTTTTGTCAAGCCACAAAGAAGCAAATGAGGATTTTAAGACAATGCATTAGCTTTTAGTTGATATCTGAGTTTAAGGAGGGCAACGAGTTGGGTGTGGATGCTTAATGTTCCAGAAAGAATTCTTTGCTTCATGTGGATTTTACAACAAGACAAGTTACTTAAAAGGGCATTGCTATATCTCCCGACTGATTTTGTCCCGAGAACTTCCCGAAAACAATTTCAGCCAATTAAAAAGGGCTTTGCACGGAAAACAAGGAGGGTGTGGTTTGTGATGTGGGTCACACCTCTTATAGCAATGACATCGTGATTCCCTCGTGAAGGCAAGATTTCGGGATAATAAGCATTATCCGAGTTTATTTCTTAACTCCCGTTTTTTGCTCCTTGTATTCCGCCAAACAGCAACATATGATTGGTCAGTTTTTAGTCGGGATGCTTTCACTATGTATTTTGTCACACTAAATAGCATCGCTCCACAAAGATATAGGTTTCAACTGATTCAGAAATTGATGATCTTCAACCTTCAAGATTAAACATGTGAGTAAGATTAATCCCAGCTACTTCCTCCGGGTGCCAACGAAGTTCTTCAAAAAAACAAATCAATAAATAATTCATTTAACCAAATTATCTTCATTAAGAATTTGTTATTCATAATTATCACTAATTCTGAAATAATACTATGATTTAGAAGTGACACACATTGAATTAATTAAAGTGTAGAATTGATTTTTTATTTTATTTAATGTTACATTAAAAACTAAAAATAGCATTCACTTTGAGAATATTTTTATTGCAAATGTGATATTTACCACGACATGGAGTAGTAGGGAATGAGAAATAAAACCAAAGTTGCTAAAGTTATGAGTTAACTAAGGATTGCAGGGGTCAATGTATCAATTGTAAACTAGAATTTTATTAAACTCATACTAAGACGATTAATCGGGTTAACTCACAGTGAATTCACTAAATTATGGTGAACTTCTAGAGAGATGCGGTGTGAAAGACATTTTTGTTACATGGTGAATGCATTTTTTACTATCCCAATCTTAGTTTGGACCCAAGCTCATCGCGCCTTTTATCTCATTTGATCCCCCTCCGGAAGGTACACTCAAACTCAATACTGATGGTAGCTTTTTAGAAGATTTTGGTTGTTTAGGTGTTGATGGTGTTGTTCGCAACCACGATGGAGATTAGATAGCTGGTTTTTCCCACTATGAGGCTGGAGGTGATGTGTTATTAGCTGAGCTACGTGCTATCCATATAGGTCTTGATTTTTGTAGTAAAAAAGGTCATGTCAACATTATTTGTGAGAGTGCTTGCTTAGAAGCAGTTGACCTGATTATTGCTGGTCGTGATCATACCTTACACACTTATACTACTGACATCCATCATATTAGAGATGCTTTTCATGAAAATAGAAATACAACATTGGTGCATATTCTTAGGGAACAAAATATGTGTGCAGATTTTATGGCTAAGGAATGATCACATGTAAGGTGCTCTGCTCACTGGAATTATCCTCCGCCTAGTATGGAATCTCTCATTCTGAGAGATAAATTTGGAACTTAATTTCGAATCTCCCCCGTTTTTTCTTTTTGCCCCGTTACATTGTAACACTACCAAAAAAAAAGAGAATTTTTAAAAGAGTGTGATGAATCTCTTTTCTTCATTATAGTTTTTTTTAACAATCAATTCCTTTTTTAGTTAGTTTGATTTTTTTTTGAAAAAATAAGAGGGCTTAAAAAGCCCAAAAAAAAAAACTATAAAGAAATTGAATGTTGAGGTGTCACACCGGCTTTATCAGTTTGATTTTGTTTATGAGGTAAACTCGTACAAGTTTGCGGATTACTTTCACATATAGAGAAAATACGTTGTTGTTTTTTAAGTACAATGGAGGGCCAAAACTCAAGAAAATAGAAACAGAGAAATTAGACGAACGATCCGAGACATAAAAACCCCTAAAAATATCATAAAAAAACAAACAGTGGAGCTTATTTGGAGGAGACTCTACAAGAGAACAACTAAAAAAATTCAAGAAAAGACCGTAACTAATAAGTAAGGAAACACTTAAGTTTTCTCTTGACGAACTTGCACCTGCCAATCCAAAGTCAAAGTTTGTTTAAACTCTCAACTATAAGAGTCTTGAACAAGATTTCATTAATGATTCTAGTCTTGAATTGCATTTCATAGTACATACACTTAAAATAAAGTTCATAAGATAAGATAGAAAAGAAAAAAGAGAGAATTTTGTTGAGGTCTTTAGACTCATAATGCCTAGCATTTTTCATTAAAGAAAGATAAAGATATACTTAATCTCTTACAACTAATTTTAAGTCTCGTGAGTGGCTTAGGTAGTAATGTATGATGTGAGCATGCCATGATACTATACTACTCCCATAATAACACAGTACCTCTGATTCATTCATTGATGCTAAGTGTGTTGAGAGTGAAAGATAGATAGAGATAGCCGATCTTAAATTCCACTCACACATCCTAGCCAGCAAAGAAAGAGAGAGTAACATAACATAAACAATTTAACATGTTGTAGTAACCTTAGTAAAAACTGCCATTGTTGCTGAGATCATGGTGGTGTGGCCTTATTAAAACCACTCAATGATTCACCTGAAACAACCCATCATTTTTTATTTATTTAAAATTAAATAAAAAAATATATAAAAACCACCAATTCTCAATCATTAACACGTAGTACAAAGTTTTTATAAGGAAAAAAAAAACCCACCAACCAGTTACTCCAATCACAAACCACTTTCTTCTTTCTTTCTCTGCAACTTCAGGCCTAATGATGGAAGACTGAAACTAGTGCCCAATTAAAGGTACATTGAAAATGAAACATAAATAAATTACCCCACTCTACTCATAAAAGAGACTTTCTTTCATTTTTTTTTATTTTACTTTTGAAATTTGATTTATAGGGACCATTTTTTTTAAACTTTTATATTTGTTAGACACAGTAATAATTTGTGGTGAAAGAGGAATCCAAGACACAAATGTAAATAGAAATTGAAAGTAAGAAATAAAGGTAGCCAAAAAAAGGAACAAAACTACAAACTCTGCTTTTGTTCTGTTTTCTCTGTTACATGCACGTCTTGGTCCTTTGATGATGACTACTGAGACTCTCTTTCCATGTCGTTTTTCATCACCATCTTGATTCTATTCTCAGAAACAGTGCAAAAAAGCCGGGGGAAAAAGTAACACTACTATTTTGTTTTTCATTTTTTTCTCCAATTTTCTTAGTGGTTTAGTAAAGAATATTACAGAGAAATAGATAGGTTTCTGTTTCTATTCATGGAAACTTATTTTCAGTTCATGTTTTCTAGCTTTCAGTAGAATGCATGTTTCTAAATTTCTGCTATATTCTTCTTTTATGTGTTGTGTTGGTTTCACAGTTTGTGACTAAGCTACTACTATAATGGAAGATTCTGGTTCAAAGAAAATCACTTCATCTTTCTTCAATTCTCCAAACTTGTTCACAAATTTCACATCAAAAGGTTTTCATGAAACTGAAACCATGATGAGTCCTACTTCAATACTTGATACCAAGCCCTTTTCTTGTTTCAAGAATCCTTTTTGGTCTGAAACAAACAGCCCTAGAACACAACATGTTTGTGGTGAACACAAACGTTGTTGGGATAAATTGGAGTCAAAAGTTGTTGGTCTTGGTCTTGTTGATGTTCTTGTAGATGAAAAAAACAGTGAAGTGAATACAAAACCAGAGAACAGAACTGTTCTGTTTGGATCTCAGTTGAAGATTCAGATTCCTCCCTTTTTACCAACAATTTCAACTTTTTCCTCTTCATCTGAATCATCACCTTTATCTAGAGGTGATTTCAGCATCAACACAAGAAATTCTCATTTGGGTTCTTCTTCTGGAAGCCTTTCACTCTCTCCTGTGGGAAAATCTTCATTTGGGTGTGCTAATGAAATTGAAACTTCAAATTCTACTCATGGAGTCTTCAAAGGGTGTCTATCTGCTAGTGAAATGGAGCTTTCTGAGGATTATACTCGTGTGATTTCTCATGGTCCAAACCCAAGAACAACTCATATATTTGATAATTGCATAATTGAGAGTAGTTGTTTTGATGTTGGATTCTCTGCTGTTAAAGATAATGGGTATTGTTTTCCTCACCCTACCAGCTATCCCTCTGAGAGCTTTCTGAGTGTATGTCTTCACTGCAAGAAGAATCTTGAGCAGGGTAAAGACATCTACATGTACAGGTAACTGCTTATTCTTTTCCCCCCTAGGCATGATAACATGCACCGAGGCAAAACCGGACACGGTATTAACACTGACATGTAGATATTGATAATAACGTAAGAGAATATAAATGATTAAATATGAGTGTAGTGTTGGACACCAACATGATGCGACACTAGATGCGTCTTTAATTTGAAGTATAAGTGATTCATACATATTAAGTATCAAATTTTCAATATTTTGAAATATAAACTTGAATAACATGCAGAATTTGACATGTAGATTATTAGAAAAATTTGGCTTATGTATGTGTTGGTGAAGTTTTTATTTTTCCCTTGATCACAATGGGGTATAGTATAGCTTTAGTACTTTTCTAGAGATTTGATAATAAAATTTTGGACATATTATTTAAAAGATGGTTATGAGTTAAAGAGAAAGTAACGTCACAAGTCATCTCTTGTGGTCGACGCATGGGTTGAAACGTGTTAGGTGTCGGACACTAACACAACATGGACATATGTGATACATTTGATCATTCGATTTTTTTAAAACTATTATCGATCTTGACGTGCCATGTCTGTCTTATAACATCAAAGGAAAGTTCTTTGATTTGCTAACATGAATACCATGAGATCTTGAACCTAGTTGCATTATTGCATTGCAGGGGTGAGATGGCATTTTGCAGCCATGAATGTCGTGACCAGAGGATGTTGTTGGAGGCTAAGGATGATTATGGGACATAATACTCTTCCACCTAAACAAAAACCATTTGACCTTTGCTTCAATGGACTTAGAATAACACCCTTTTCATTTCTAGTGTTCTAGGATATGAAATAATCCTCAGAAATCATATATCAAAGTGCTTGATTTTGCTCTCTCTGCTTCTCAACTCAACCTCTCTAAGGTAGCTGCACAAAATTTTGAGAGGAATTAAAATGCTGAGATATTGTAGAGATGATTTTTATTTTTTTGAAATGAATTAGGGGATTGATGTTGGGTTGTTGTCCACAATTATTATTTTTGTTGTCATTTTGATGGTGATAAAAATGTATGACTTGAAGTTGCATTATTTTTGATAAAAAGTACTAGTACTCCACATTAATAATGGCATAATCACGCTTCACGCCTATAGGAGTAGGACCCATGACATTATTTGAAGTAGATTCTTTTACTTTGTATATTGTTTGATTGTTTGTCCTTTTAGTATGTTTACTCCAGTACTATGGCAAGCAGCCCATTGTACATGGCATTGAGCACGACACTTGATGTATTTGCTCTAATAATGGGAGAATTAGATCAAGAGGACCAATTTGGGATTAGGATTTCAAGGAAAAAAATTGATAATAACTATCATAAGTAATTCGTAAAGTTGAAGTAGCTACACCCTTATTCTTTTGTTGATAATTTTTATTTTGGGGTATGGTAGATTACATCACATCTTTGTCTTCCTCCTGATTGTATGCCATTTTCAAAGGACAAGTCAGATTAAAAATTATTACATGTTTGGTACTGCGTTTGCAAAACGAAGTTTAATAGAAATTACAGGAAAAAATCATGTAAGCATAAAAGTTAGTATTTAGAGCTTTTGGAAATCACGGCAAGCATTGGAAAACATGTAAACGGGCTATTGTGTGTTGCAAACAGAAAACCAAAAACAGAAGGAAAAAAAAGTTGAAGAGTTTATTTCCGGGTCATTCTTGTGAAGGGTTTATTTATGTGACCTTCAAGTAAATTATTCATGGATTATGTGATACACCAATATAATATAATTTTTCATTTTATTATTTTGGATATTATATTTATATTTAGACTTTTACGAGTAATATATTTATTATTGAAAATGTGTTTTTTTTCCCTTTAAATTTTACATCTTGTATTCCAAATGGGGGTATAATAATAAACAAATAATTCTCGTGAGCTTAACTCAGTTGGTAAGGATATTGCATATTATATGGGGTCAGACTTCGAACCCCGAACACTCCACTTCTCCACAATTTTACATCTTAAATATTTGGACGATATAAAATACTTCTTTATTTAGATATTTTTTATTTTTTTTCCCGAGAGTTAATAATTTTTTTCACGGATGTCGTAACTTTTTTTTACAAAAGGGACGTAGTAACTTGTGAGCCCTCTATTTTAACCTTTGGCTATTCACTTTGACACACCTTATGTTGGAGGGATAGCCGATTGTTAATATATTTCATTTTGATTTCTTCAAAAAAATATTATTATCGCTAATTATTAGTTTTTTTATGTTTATGTATATTACTAATTATTAGTTATTAATTATAATTAATAGAATATATATTTTTACTCAGCATTTATATGTTCACTTCTGTATGAAAAATAAAAAATCTCAAATAAAGCAATTGATTTTGACAACGTGCATTGGTCACCAAAATGAATCGTTTAAAAGAACCTGAATTCGCCTAACCAAAAAAAAAAAGAACCTGAATTCGATTCATTTATAATAACTTTTTGTCATGCTATACTTACCTCATAGTCGAACTTTAAATTACCAAAACAACTGATGGGCTAACACCGAAAAAATTCTTTATGCTAGAAACACTGAAAAAAATTCTTTATACTAGAAATGGTTTCTCACACCTTTGTTACCCATTTTACATTCAATGCATTATTTTTATTTTCTATTTTTAGAATTATGTATCATGTTATTGTTGTACTAAATGGATTCTATTTAATGCTCTTTATTTATATTTTTTAAATAACTATGTTTATTATCAGTAATTTAACACCAAAACAAATATATTGGTATGGACAATGCATAATATATGCAATGTCCGGGGATCGAACCCAGACCACCGGAAAAAAATTAAGTTTGATGGCCTTGGAATGTTGCCAATCAAGGAGACAATTGAGACAATTAAATAACATTAAATGCTAACATACAAGTAAAGGGAAAGAATTTATAGTGGTACAACCTGTGATTATAAGTTACCAAATATATTTCCTACATTTTCTCATGTAATTATATCTATGTATTGTTGATTGTTGGTGTCTGTCTGCAAGTGAAATGGAGCCTTCAAATTATACTCATTGTTTTGATGTCCGATGCTCTTCTTCAGTTAAAGAGAATGAGCTTAGGTTTCCTCATCCTATTAGATATCCCTCTGAAATCTTTTTGAGTATATGTTTCCAATGCAAGAAAAGTCTTCAGGGAAAAGATATCTACATGTACAGGTAATTGCTTATTCTTTATCCCCATCAATGACAAGATTTAGGCACCGATATTAGTTTAAGTTTTACATTTTTAATTTTTGAAATAAGTATTTGATTTACGTATGTTGATTGTTATGTTTTTTTATTAGGGTTTAGGAAACTAATTGTTTGAAAATTTTCCCTATGTATGTGTTGGTGTAGGTTTTATTTTTCCCTGATCATAAAAGAGTATTATAGCAATGACATGAACGCGGATTGCTTATAGTCGGAGAGATAGTGACCGGAACGGTCCAGATCTTAAGCACAAGTCGAGATCTAGATCGTTTGATTTTAATTGGACAATCACAATCAACCTAATTGTGTGCAGTTTTTGACTGCAAGCAATCCGAGTTCGACACAACACATGTGTTCACATTTAATCATTTAGTTTTTTATTATTAATGGTATCGGTGTGTCTATGTCGCGTTTAGGGTTTGTATATGTGATGACAAACATATGCTTTGGTAATTTGTGTCTAATTAGAAATTAGAACCATTCCTTGAAAGAATGGGGTGAACAACAAGAGATCTTAAACCTAGTTGCATGATGTTGTATTGCAGGAATATGCCATTTTGCAACAATGAATGCCGTAACCAGAGGATACGGTCGGGCGAGGAGATGCCAAAATTGAAAACCAAGACATAGAAAGCGAAGAATTGAAAGACTGCGATATTTTGTCCATGTTTTATGTTTTTTTGAAGGGAGTCTTTTGTACTTTTTATGGGGGGTGATAGTTATGTATGACTCAAGCTTACACTACTATTTTTGATAAAATACTCCCCATTAAAAATATACAATTTTGTCTTCTTTATTTTGAGAAAACTAATTTTGTCTTCTTTATTTTGAGGAAACTAATTTTGTCTTTTACAGTTTTACTTTTTATAATGTTTGATTATTTGTCTGTCCTTTTAACATGTTAACTTTCATAGTTTTATTAGTACCCTTTTATTTTAGAATCCCAAATTACATTCAGCAGGAGCATGTTTTAAAATTTTGATACATAAAATATCCATATAACTTGAAACCAGTGTTTTAAAACTCGGACCGACCCGGCCGGTCGGACCGGTCAGACTGTGAGCCGGAGAGTGCAGTGGTTTAGGCAGGCTACTGGACCGGATATGCAATTAGCCTGCTGGAACCCAGTGTGACCCGGTTAGGTCAGTGGTCGGACCGTTGAACCAGTTTAATCCACCCGACCCGACCTGTGTTTTCCTTTCATTTTTTTTTAAAATAAATAAATAAATAATGAAAAGGCAAGGCATATATAAAGACAAAAACCCTTGTGTTTCTGTTTTTTGTTGACTATGTTTAGAACTTACTTAAGTTTATAAGTCTATTATTTTTTGTTGACTATGTTCAGAACTTACTTGCGTTTGTAAGTCTGTTATATTTTGATTTCCAACAATGTTTAGAACATACTATGTTTTAACTTTTAAAGATGGAATCTGAACTATTGTTTAATGCATGAGTTCATTTGAATTTGAATTGAAATTAGCTTGAAATTGAATCGTGCTGTTGTGCTTCATTTAAGAAAGTAACTTGCAAACTTGCAGCTGTGAATATAAATATTTTAATGTACGAACTTTAAATAGAAAAAAAAAATGACAGGATTTTTTTTATCAAAATTTCACTCATAATGTAATTTTTAGTCATAAATATTTTTATATAGACCGGGTCAATAGTCATGCGGTCCGACTAGTGACCCGCTGGTTCAACCAGTACCTTGATCAGATCGATCATCGGTCCGGGTTTTAAAACATTGCTTGAAACTATGAGGAATATGGACTCCACTATAGTTTAGACAATTCCTCTAAATATTTGCATTTCAATTTGATGGTTAATGACATACACACACTTCCACTATTTTTATTTGAGACCAAAAGTATCCATCCAAATTGTCAAGCACCGCTTGGTAATGTTCTCAGAAAGAGGATCATAGAGAGTTTCAATTTACTCAAAAGTACAGTGCGAATCTAAATGGCGGGACTCCAATTATTTTTCAGAATATCAAGACGTATCCCACCAAGCTTATCAATCTTAGGATGATACTACATATCAATTATATAAATGGCTTTTGATGTTCAGTATATATGCGACATCTCCTTGTTTTTTTTTCCCTTTTTCCTCGAGTTCGAATGCTTCTTGCATTTACTCGTTGTTAATAAATTTGTCATTAAAAAAAAATCCTACATATTTTTTGTCAAGAACCTAACCTTTGGAGCAGCTGGATATTCTTCTGGCAAAAATAGTTCTAGCTTAAAAATAGTTCTAACTTAAAAATAGCAGCCAATGGTCGGACATGGTTGGGATATTCTTCGATTATTATTATTTAAAAATAAATTACAATTTAATAGTATTTCATGTAAGCTTATTTTTTCTGTTACTATCTGATTATAGTTTTGATAATTTAAGAGTACAATATGTCAAACATTTTCTTAATTTTAGTTGATTTAAATTAGATTTTCATGTTTAAGGGTACAATTTGTCAATCCTCTGACAAACTAAATCAATTTAGTTGATTTAAATTGGATTTCAGGAACCAAAGTTGCTAATGAGTTCCAACAAAGAAAGAATTGTTCAGAAAACTTAAAGTTCAATTTCTGGAACAATTCTTGACCTGATTTAATTTACCTCGTAGTGGAACTTCAAATTATCAGACTCCTTAGTTTCCCCCGAGAACGAGCGGTTGACACAAAAAACTGGATCTTCAAGTTTATCTGATAATTGATTTAGTTGGTATACTCCCACTCCTTCCTATCAATTGATTTAATTTCTTTTTATTCAAATTGTCTATTTATTTCATTTTCATCTTGTCTTGAAATCTATCTGATTTCCACAAAGTAGAATTATAAATGAGCAAATACACTTAATTGTTTCGATTACTCAGCCTAACCCAAACAATGTTTTAGGTTTTTGTGTTGGACAAGTTTCGCATGGTCATAAGATCAAAAAGAAAAATTAGGGAGGTGAATATACAATGAAAAAGGAGGGCACACAAGGCAACTCATCATTTCATTTATAAACACATTAAGATTGAAGAGATTTATTAGATCTGAGGAGTCGTAGTTTCATGCAAGGTGAGCTAGAATGATCGATCTTATTAATGATTTACAAGTAAACAGTCAACTACCTCTTCTCCTAAAATTGCAACTTTCTTCAAAAATCTTTCTGAATTTTGCGAAACTTAAAAAATTCTCTGAAATCGTCAAACGTCTCAAATATCCCTCTCCATTAGTTTCCTCCATCTAACATTATGACGTTGTTGTCAACTGTCAACATGACACTTTCCTAAAAAATAAATGTCTACATGAAAGTGTCACATGGTCAGAAAAATTATGTCATTTAATTGAATAAAAGTATTTAAAAAAACTGATTTTTTTTTTATCAAATGTGACATTTGCACACACCGTCTGACGTGATAACTCTGTGTGTCAATTACCCCCCTCAAATTCAAATTTAACACGTATATGTAAATACCCCCTTAAATTTAGAGCTTATATAGCAAATATCCCTCAAAATTAAAACTTATGTGCAATTAACCCATTCAAATTTAAAACTTATGCGTAAATTGCACCATGAATCATAAAGAATACCTTAATTTAATGTTAAAAACTTCAATATGGAGTAAAATCAATGCAATGGAAGGAATTTGTTTGGATAATAGTACATTCAAAATAGGTTTTGGGATCAATCGATCTTTTTCGACCACATGGCGGTGTCACATAGACAGTTAACAAGATTGAGGAAACTAAATGAATAAGGGTATTTAACAGATATTTGACAATTTTAGAGATGTTTTTCAAATTTTGCAAAATTTAAGTTTTTTTTTTACAAAAGATGCAATTTTAAGAAATTAGTTAAGTATTTCCTCAAGGATTTACAATAGAATTTCTAATAAAAAAAATGTGAGCTGGAATGTTTAACCATATGTTTGAAACACAATGGAGATAGAAGGCCATATTGACGTGTCCAACTTGAAGCACCGCCATTGAAGATAAACTTAAATAAATAAAGGATAAATAAAATCTGTACCAAAAAATAGAGACACGATGACTGAACAGTGAGCAATAAATAATCACCATGGTGTTTGAAACTTTTTAATTTTTTTAGCTCCTTAATTCAATTTAAATAATTAATACATAAATAAAATGTCTTGTGTTTATATTTTGTCATTAATACCGTTATTACCCTCAAAATTTCCCAATTTCTACACCTCGCCGATCGTCGCTCGTTCGCCGCAATACCGCCGGAGAACTCATCGGAATCCGCCGGGAACTGAAATGTCCGGTATCATTCCTAGGTTGCCATCGGCTTTCCGACTCAACATCGATGATAGCGACTCATTACTGGGTTCTCGAGCCGGTAAGTAAAATTGATAATCCTCCTCCGAAGAACTTGTCAAATTCTGCGTCTTTCATTACGTTTTTAGTAGAAATTCAGGTATAACTTGTTTACAATGTTTAAATTTTGAGTTGATGAATTGACCCTATGTCTTCCATAGCGTTTTGGTGAATGCACAATGCAATATTGATGCAAGTAACATATTATAAGCGTTTATCATGTAAGCGCTTATGTATAAGCTATTTCTATAACAACTGTGAAACCGTTTAAACTGTTTTCATAAAATATCCTGAAGAGTTTATTAAAATAATTTGAAAACAACTTATGGACATATTTCCATAAGCTCTGCTAAACAGTTTTACCGGTGCTTATGCCAGTATATAAGCTTAAACAAGTCCTTATTCTAATAATGGCTTTATAGTTTTTGTTAAGTTTTTATGATGTGAAGGATTAGCTGACACCATTGTTTGTTTTAAGATATTAATTAAGTGTTTATTGTCGGCATTGTTTTGATTTTGTGAAGGTGCAGGAAAAGGTGATACCATAACAACTGAGACAGATCTAGAGGCTTCCTCTACTAGTAAAAATGCACTTCGTAAAAACAGATATAGTACATTGTTTGGGATTGATCTATCCCCAGATACTGTTGCTGTTGCAATGGTATACTTTGTTCAAGGTGTTTTAGGACTTGCAAGGTTGGCTGTCAGTTTTTATTTAAAGGATGATTTACATCTGGATCCTGCTGAGGTATCCATTCTTAAGATTCGTGGTTGTTCATGTGATTTACACATCTTTTGATTATTTTTCATTTTCATTTTGCAAATTTTGCTCTTCTATATGACCCAAGGTGTAATCAATTAATATGAACCTTTGCTTGTGTTTGTTATTGAGATTTAGTGAAGGAAAAATGAATTGAGACTTATATAACCTTGTCTTCTATATTGTATGATGCAACAGATAAGAGAAAACACCAACCCTTTTTTACTAGACTTCTATTGATTCTTATCAAATGTGGAAACAAATCAGGAATTATAGATAAGGGAACAGATTCTGCCAGATCATCCAAGATACTGATAGTCTAAGATACAATAGTAATATCACGAGATGTCTCTCATATCCTAACAGGGTCAACTATAAAATCCTAAAAAAGTGATAGAATTTCCTTGAAACACCACTCCGTTTTATTTTTGGATTGAGTCAATTAACACTATTATTTGAAGGACTAACATGTTACATTATTGACTAGGCAGCTGTGATTTCTGGTATTTCTGCGTTTCCATGGCTTGTGAAACCTCTGTATGGTTTTATTAGGTGAGTTTAAACTCTATCACTTTTCGCTCTACCTCATATGGGCTGTTCATTGTATTCCCATCTTATATCTCCCTCGTGGACAAAAGTTTAATTACCGAAGCTGTTGTTATGACATGCAGTGACTCTATCCCCCTTTTTGGTTATCGGAGAAGGTCATACCTAGTTTTATCCGGGCTGCTTGGTGCACTCTCATGGAGTCTGATGGCCACTTCTGTTGACAGCAAATATAGCGCTGCTTTTTGTATACTTCTTGGATCTCTCTCTGTTGCTTTCTCGGATGTTGTGAGTGTCTGCTACTAAATAATCACACATACTGTTTTTCTCCTGGAATCATTTAACCATGGATAATGTTTGTCACATAATACCGAGCATGCCAACTCACACCTACCACCTATGTGAGGTTACTGAATTAGAGTGTTTGTGCATTGAATCAAGATTTACTTTTTTAGATGCGTATAAAATTCTTTCACCAAACTACGTGCATAAATTGCTTCTGTTGGTATATCTTCATTGATTATGCTAAGATGAGTTTTGTTAACTCTGCTTCTCATAACCGATTAAGATGTAGATCACATAATTTTTTCGTTGGAATTTTCAGCAGTAATTATTTTATTTTTTCCCATAAACATTTTTCCTTTCAGGGAAATAACAATGTAGACTGTTTCCTTATTTATTAGTGGATTTTTACCCATTCTTAACTTAATCTGAATTATATATTAAAGGACCTCTACAGCTTTGTCTTCTCCTTCTTTGTGCTTCAGACACAGACACAAAACCAACATTTGAGTTGGTTCAATTTCTTTTGTCTTGCTTTTAGAACCAGTTTATTTTGTCTCTGGTATTATGCCTCTAGTGTTTTATCATCTATAGATTAAAATTGTTTAGGGAACTGTCAGACACTAAGCTATATTTTAGGTTGTAGATTCAATGGTTGTGGAAAGGGCGCGTGGTGAGTCACAAAGCACTTCGGGATCTCTTCAGTCCTTATGCTGGGGTTCTTCAGCTTTTGGTGGAATTGTGAGTTCCTACTTCAGTGGGTCTTTGTTGGATGCATATGGAGTAAGGTACTAGGGATGAAGTTTGTGAATCAAAGTACTTCTGATTACTGATAACAGTATATTTCTCCCTTCTAATGTTTTCTAATTACACTATGGTCCAGGTTTGTTTTTGGTGTCACAGCATTGCTTCCATTGCTAACATCTGCCGTTGCTGTTCTTGTAAAAGAACAACCTACACTTGGTACAGCAAGAGGGCAAACCTTTTCATTTGCCAGGCCTGAGTTTTTGGAAAGTTCAAAACAGAGTATCATTCAGCTGTGGGTTTCTGTACGACAGCCTAGTATTTTTCTTCCCACATTATTTATTTTCTTGTGGCAAGCAACTCCGCAGTCTGACTCCGCTATGTTCTACTTTACGTATGTCCATTTATTGAATACAAGCATTTTCAATGAGTTCCACGTCCTCTTGATATTTTCCTCTCAATACACATCATTTACTTCAATCTTAATATCTTATCCATTTCAGCACAAATTCTCTTGGTTTTACCCCCGAGTTTTTAGGACGTGTCAAGCTCGTTACCTCGATTGCATCTCTGCTTGGTGTTGGACTTTATAATGGATTTCTGAAGAATGTTCCTTTGCGGAAAATATTTCTTGGGACTACCATCTTAGGTTCTGCTCTTGGGATGACTCAGGCTAGTATTTAGTTGTATCTTTTAAGTATGTTTGTAGTGTTAGTTGGAGAAGGCTGTTTCTAATATCTTTGTCATGGTTTATTTTTTTTTTTTATCAGGTTTTACTGGTTACTGGACTAAACCGGAAGTTTGGAATAAGCGATGAGTGGTTTGCAATTGGCGATTCATTAATTCTCACTGTTTTGAGTCAGGTTATCATTATCTCTGTTTACACTAGTTATATACTGCTAGTTCTAGAAAATGTACTACCTCTGATACAATTGTTATTAACTAGGTTTCTTTTGTTTAACAAAAATTAAATAGGTTTCTAGTATTTCATTTGTCTTTCTCTGTTTGAGCTAAAATTTCATTCATAATTCTGCCTATGAAGTCAAAATTTAATATTTCTCTCTTTAATGCCAGATATTCAGGCGGCTAATTTTGATATTGCAAGTACTTTTTGAAGTGTAGCTTTTATATGCTATGTTAGAACTTAGAAGTTACAACAAACCTAAGAGAAAATTTATATCATTGTCATCTTTGAAAATGTTTTCGTATTATTTACAACGACAACACAACAACAATGGACACTTTTTTCACTGATTTGGCATGATCTTCTACCTTTTTATCTCATCCAACAACTTCGTAAGCCATATGTTTGGCTCGTCAATTTAAAAAACCAGTTTGTTAGATTAGTGGGGAAAGTGTTTACTAGAAGAAAAAAGGGGAAGGCTAGGGTAACTAGCTGACTTGGCAGGCCAATTGCTTTCTACAATATGGCTTTCTCTGACAAATCTTTAGTCAAATCGTCATATGAGAAAGAGATTATAGCAGTATCCTTAGCAGTTCAGCACTGGCGGCTGCATCTTTTGTGTTGTTAGTCAAAGGCAAAAATATTTAGCTGTGGTTCCATACTGGTTTGTTGCAATCTTTGAATGTTCCATATTTGGTCTGGGAAGATATTTCAACAGGTTTTATGGCTGTCATGCCAAAGTCGAAGGAATATAAAGCAATTTTAGTGGTGACCATTGGGCTTTCAAGTGCAACCAGTTTTTTTGTTGGAACACCGTTATACAGCGAACTTAGTGGCGGAACTGTTTAGTAAAGAGGTTGGGACTCTAGAGGCTACAAGTAGGGGTGGGCATGGTTCGGTTAACCATATTAACCGAACTGAAGCGTTGAAATTGTTTGGAATAACCGAACCAAACCGTTTAAGGTTTGGAACTAACTGAACTGAACCAAAGTTATGGTTCGGTTAACCGTTTGCTTGTCTATTAACCGAACCGAACCAAAACCAAACTTTTGAATCGAAATGTATTTTTTTATCTTGCTATAAAAATAGCCTACATATAATCAGTTGTATGATTATCTTGCTTTAAAAATAGCTTACATATAAGCACTTGTATGATCACATGAATATTATGTATAGTAAAAAATGTGAGGATGGTAACTTGGGACTAAATAGCCAAGAGAAAACCAAATACAAGTCAACCAGCAAATAACTTCAGCCCAGTTTTTACTGCCTGTATTTTAGCTTAAGGGAAACATTTGATTATTCAAGTAAACTAATAACACTTCCTGTTAATCAATTTCCAAACACTATTGTGGAAGCTAAAGCTCCACGCACAATCAAAGCAATGGACATTAGTTTTATCCCTCTTCTGGTGTCTAGTGCAATTCAATTAAAACTGGTTAGAAAAGTGGCGAATCATGACAGAGGTGCATGATGCTTTAGATTCTCCAATAGTGAATCCTCATTCTATTATTCGAACACTATCAAGTTCATACACTGTCAAGGAAGCTAAACATCAAGAGCCAACTATCAAAGCAATAATTATAAATTCTATCATCTAACTACTACACCTCAACTTTAATATTTCTACATAGTAGTGTTAAAATGTTAAATTAAACCTACACTAAAAAAACACTTAAAATGTTAAATTGATGCTTTAGGGTTCATCAATTTGGGAATATGTTCATCGATTTAGGTTTGCAAGGTTTTTTCATTTGGTTCTCTGAAAAATAAGAGGTGTTGTGTAATTGTGTTATATGGTTATGGTTCGGTTCGGTTCGGTTTGGATAACTGTGGTTATTAATGGTTCGGTTCGGTTAATTAACTGTTATCATAATAATGGTTCAGTTCAAAAATTTGTGAAATGGTTCAGTTAATTTTGATATGGTTCGGTTCGGTTAACCAGTTTGGTTCGGTTTTTGGTTATTTTTGCCCACCCCTAGCTACATTACATGGCATCCCAAAATCCATTGTAAGAGTCACATACCCTATTTTTGTGAGTAATTCTTGGAAGGAATAATTTCAGCTGCTTGGCACAGGACAAAGAATAAGCATAGCATATCATCCCGAATCTGATGGACCGACTGAAGTGTTATATAGATGCTCAGGATTTACTTCAGGTGTTTTGCGTCAGGACAACCAACAAGCTGGTCGATGTGGCTTGATTAGGCTGGACTAATAATACCACTTCCCACATGCCTGTTGGTATGACACCGTTTGAGGTGGTGTCCATGCAAATCACCACAATTAGTTGTTATCTGCAAGGGGAAATTCGAGTGGAAGCAGCGGCGTGAGGTTCAATTGATTTGGGATGAGACTCTTCATCAACTAAAGTGTAATTTAGAGTGACATTGGTCTAGAATGAAGAAGTTCATAGATGTGACAATCATTTGCAGTTGGAGAGTTTTCTCGAAATTCAGGCCATACTAACAGCATTATATGGCAAGAAGAATGATCCTAAATTATTGGTCCTTTTCAATTTGTAAATTGCAACTCACACAAACTTCTACGATCCATTCAATATTCCATGTTTCTCAGCTTAAAAGAGCAGTGTGGGGTCCTATCCTGTTGAGCTGCAATTACCAGAGGGAATGGAAGTGGAGATCAATGATGAGGCTGATCCTGAGTTTATGTTGGCTACTAGACAAATAAGGGAAGGTGACATCACTACTTAATGAGCGATAAAGTGGAAGGCCAAAACCTTGGAACATGCTTCATTGAAAGATGATTTCACTATAAGAAGTCAATACCAACATAGGCTGTGGTTGTTCTGGGCAGATGTTAGGCTAGTTGTTGTAAAAATGGGGGTTATTGGGGTATTCAAGGTCATACGGTTAATGGGTGAGATCAAATGCCCCGGATTTTTGAAGGTGCATACCTGAAGAGACAAAATAGGGCACAATGGGGAAGGCTGGGATAGCTTAATGACCTGGCAAGTCACTTACGCTGAAAACCGTATTCACAGGTGTTAATCTAGTGGGGAGGAGTACAATGATCAGTGTGAATGTTGTTGGCAATTCACATATGAGTTAGGCGTTAGGCCCCAAATTTCAACAGTTCTCGATTGTGAAAGAGTTTACTTTCTTTGTAATTCTTTCCCATTTCAGTAATGTTACTTTTATTTCCTCTCTCTCTCTGGTTTTGGTCTCTACCACCTTCTAAGGCCTTTCATTTCTCGGTCCATCTATATCTTAATAAGTATGCAATTGCTTTGCCATTATCCATCCTCTTCAATGTTTTTTATCTCAATCACATATGTTATAAAAAGGTGTTGTTTTTTTGACAAAAAAATAAATCTAAGGTATTATTTTGATCATCCTCCATAATATTTATTTAAGCCTATTAAAGTTCAATAAATCAGGATCAGCCTATTGAAGTCTTAGGTTGTGGAAATTACCCATCCACCTTTTCTTGATATCTTATTTGATGACTGAGACTTCACTCTCTTCATACTTTTTGCAACTCATATAGTGGCCTCTATTAATCTGTAAGAAATTTGATTCAACATTTGTAGTTGTAATGTTTACAAACCACAGAAAAACGAGAAGCTTTCTATGTTGACTGCTTATTTGCAAGTATACATGGTTTTCCATGGATTTTTAGGGTACTTCATGCCAAAATATATTTGGTTTTACTTCCCTTTTTTATAAAATGGTATCCTTCAACTATTTTCCCTAGGATGCTCATTTTCACATGCAAAAGTAAATTAATAAGGGGAATATTTTTCTGATTGTAGCTTTGATAATGGCAATTGGCAAGTCAATGTTGATAGTTTTTATGATTTTCTAAAAATTAGTACCAAGCAATAATATCATTCACTGCATGAATTACCTTCTTCTTTTGGGGCTTTAATTCAACTATGATATCATTTGTTTTTGCAAAATTTGTCTTGCGTCTGAATGCTAGTGTATTTCAGGCTTCTTTCATGCCCGTTCTTGTGCTAGCAGCAAGATTATGTCCTGAGGGGATGGAGGCAACTCTTTTTGCAACTCTCATGTCTGTATCTAATGGAGGGAGTGTTCTTGGGGGATTGATAGGTGCAGGCCTGACTCAAGTATTTGGAATTACCAAGGACAAATTTGATAACTTGGCAGCTTTGATAATCCTCTGCAATCTTAGCTCATTACTGCCTCTACCACTTCTTGGTCTTCTCCCTGGGGACAATCCTGATGCAAATCCAAAGGACGATTCCGAAATCGAGATGAAGTCTAATTGATATTAGTTGTTCTCCACTGGCCTTCCTTGAGATTGCCTTTCTTATCCAAGCTATTCTAAGTTTTGCTTTTGATGCTTGCAAATTCAACATGCATCACATACACATGCAGATAGAGAGTTTTGTAGATAGTACGATGCTAAAGTTGCCGCCAGGGCCTTGTTGTAAACCATCTCGATTATAGATTTTAATAACACAAGATCAAAATTCACTTTAAATCTGGTTTTGTGGTGAAAGTGCCATTTTAAGAACATTGAGACAGTGCTATACAATATGCTCTGGATTGACAGAAGACAATGCTAGCCAGTAGCCACCAAGGAGAAGGTATCTGTCCCTCCAGAACATTCACGGGCTTTGTAAGTTTGTAGAGTACCTTTTCACTTTTGTTTAATTTAATCTTGTGGCCTTTTACTTCTTTGTAAGGACTAAAACTCTGAATTTAATAGCCAATAATAGTCTTTTGACAATGAAAGCTGAAATTTAGACTTCTATTATCTTGTTAATACAAGCTTTTGTAATTGTCATTTACCTAAAGTAAACAACAGGCTACACGTTTTTCTTTGATGTTTCTTTCTTCTGTATCAGCTAGTGTATGAAGAATTCATTAAGCTTTAGTACCATATAGGAGTAAGTAATTATCATGGACTGCTTATGCTTAGCAATCTCATCTATACCTATTTTAGGGTGTATTTCTTACACTTTTTTTTTTGAGTATTTTTTACATCTTTTTAGTTTGTATCGATATTTGAATTATTAATATCTTAAAACAATCTTTTTTTGAGTATTTTTACATCTTTTTAACCATATCTGAATTATTAATATATAGTTTTAAGGGGGAGCCTTAGCGCAACGGTAAAGTTGTTGTCGCTTGACTGAAAGGTTCGTGGTGCTCTTCTGGGAAAAAAAAAAAGAAATAGAGTAAGGCTACATACAATACACCAAAATGGTGGGACCCATTTTCAAACCTTGTGTATGTGGGAGCTTTAGTGCACCGGGCTGCCCTTTTTTTAGGTTTTTATTTTTGATCCGTTATTTCTACTAATTCAAGGATTTGGCCCTCTTGTCCTTAAATTCATAAATCTAGTCCCCTAGTTTTCGAAATACTAGACATTGTCTCTGTAAAAATATGTGAACTCTGTAAATTGTGTATCTATATGAGATCACACATCTTGTATTTATAATAAATACATTGAATCCTTAATTAGTGAGCACTATCCTAGAAAGTTGTATACTCTAGGAGTAATAACAATCAATCTAGGAAGTTGTACAATTAAAGGAATATCTAATGATTCTTAATTTTAACAATCTCCATCACTAGATTTATGGTTGGTTTTGCTAATGTGACAACTGACAACTAGAATACTGAAGTGGGAAAGTGACCGAGTGATGCGGCAATGTAAATGTGTATTAAAACTCATTAACTCATTTTCCATATACGCGGCGCGCTATTCTTATTTTTCAAGGCCAATGTGGTGGAAGCACAACGTTTACTCACTATTCTTAAAACTTATGAGACAACATCTGGACAAGAAATTGACTTATCAAAGTCTGAGGTGTTTTTCAGTCGCAATGTGAGTGGGGCAGCGCAGGAGGATTTGTCACGCATTATTGATGTCCGACATGTGATGGGTACTGGAAAGTATTTGGGATTACCTTCGATGATTGGTAGAGATAAGAGATCAGATTTTTCTTTTATCAAGGATCGTATTTGGAAACGAATAAATGCATGGAGGGGAAGAGCACTATCGAAGGCGGGTAAGGAAGTTATGATCAAATCTGTGTTACAATCTATTCCTTCATACATAATGAGTATTTATCTTCTGTCGAATTCAGTTATAGATGATATTGAGAAAATGATCATGCGTTTTGGTGGGGAGGAAGGAGTAACAATTGTGGGACTAAATGTATGGCATGGAAACATGTGGCATGCCCCAAAGAATTTGGCGGTATGGGGTTTAGGAATTTCAAAGCTTTTAATCTCGCTATGGTGGCTAAGCAAGGATGGAGTTTTATGTCTAAACCTGAATCTCTAGTTGCTAGAGTTTTTAAAGCGAGGTACTTTCCCTGTTCTTCATTTTTGGGTGCTAACCTCGGTTATAACCCGAGCTTTGCTTGGCGGAGTATTTGGAATTCGCGTCAGTTACTTTTATATGGATGTAGATGGATTCAATCCCCACAAAGTCAAGGTGTGCATAGTTTGAGTGTGTCTGATTTAATCCCCACAAAGTCAAGGTATGCATAGTTTGAGTGTGTCTGATTTAATAGCTAACGAGGAACGGGTTTGAGATATTGATAAGATTGAAACTTTGTTTCCAGATGACATGGTGCAAGTTATTCTCGACACACCACTGTTTGCGGAAGTTCAGAATGATAGAATAACATGGATGATGGAACATAATGGGAGGTATACTGTTAAGACTGGCTATGATGGAGTTGCTACATACTGATCGGTTCCATGTTGAAGGAGAGTGACATAGAATCTGGAAGGTGAATTCCCCTCGTAAAGCATGCAATTTGTTATGGAGGATATGTAGGGGGTGTGTCCCGACGCGCATTCATTACAATCAAGACATGTACAATGTGAGATGATATGTCCCTGGTGTAAAACGACTGTTGAGGATGATTGGCATGCTTTTGTGGGTTGTACGGTGGCACGTGAGAGTTGGTATTGGGTAGGACTTGCGACTGTGCTGCAACCGCGAGTTGGAACTGTGAGCAGTTTGACAGACTTTGTTTTTGATATATGTCGTTCAGAAAGCCGAGACATTGCTGGTCGGGTGGCTGTACTTCTTTGGCAAATTTGGGCTGCACGTAATGATGTCATTTGGAATGACGCTCATCATACTTCAACGAGCATTGGAAGGACATCACTAGATGCATGGCAACAATGACAAGAAGTTCATAAACACCACTCACCATCGATTGTACAACACGGGCAGAGTAGAGTGCAAGGTAACAGTTCAGTTTGGGAGAAACCGAACGAGACATGGTTGAAGTGCAATGTGGATGCCGCGTTCCATGATCGTAACCATATTACATCTTTTGCGTGTTGTGTTAGAGACTCCCGTGGGCAATTTATTCGGGCTCAAACGAAATGACAACGGGCAAATATGGCAATTTTGGAGGGGTAGGCAGTAGCCTTACTCGAGGCCCTTCACTTTGCTGATGCGAACAGATGGGACCGAGTTGTGTTCGAGTCCGACTCATATACTTAAGTGCAAGCTCTATCGTCTCCGGGCCATGATGATTCAGAATTCTATGCTATTGTTTCTAGTATTATTTATCAGTTATCTTTACATTCCAACTTCGAGGTGAAGTTTGTTAGGAGTCAAGCGAACATGGTTGCTCATAGTTTACTTGGGCGGCCTGTTCTTGGACTAGTCACCGTATTTTTTATTCTTATCCTTCTTGTATTGAACATTGGTTGATTAATGATAATAGTTAACTTTGTTTCGGTCAAAAAATATATATATGCAGCGCGCTGATACACACACACACATATATATAAGGACTGAGGAGGATAAGTGAGTGAGTTAATGAGTTTTAATCAACATGAGCATCAGTCACTTGCTACCTCACCATCCAATTTGCCACATTGACTAAAATCTTCTCCAAATACAGTGGTTGAAAAAACGTTTGAATTTTGAAAACTAGAAGACTAAAATACTATACTATATATGTAGAAATGAGGGGATTAAATTCATGAATCTGTAAAAAATGAAGAATAAAATTGCAGTCAAATAATTAATAAGAAAAGTCTAATAATTAACAGGCAACCTAACATGAGCTCGCTCGTGTTGCTCCTCCTGTGTGTCAATCTCAAGCAGCTGATTACACCTATTCAAGAGCTCCTCGTAGCACCTCTTCAGTACACCAAAACAGACGTGAACAACACCCTGTTTTGCCACCTCCTTAGCGGCAGCCTCCTCTGTAAAAAGTAGGTCCACTTGCATCATCTGTATCCCCTCATCACGAGTTAACTCTCTATCAGGAAGGAGCCTCCCACTGATGGGGATGCCTAGAAGACACGCCACATCATCTAGTGTGATGGTCATCTCCCCAACAGGTAGATGGAAGCTGCTGGTCTCCTCATGCCATCTCTCTGACATCGCACAAACGAACCTGTGAGAGATGTTCTCGTACCCACTAGTTAGGAGGGGAGTAAGACCGGACATATTCACTTCTGACCAAAACCAGTCATTTTGTTCACCCGACTGAGGGATTGTCAGGTTTTTAAGGCTCAGCTTCTTCCCGTGCGAGATACCTTCCACCCTATGTTTTTTCCGAAACTGAAATACAAAAACAAAAAACAATAAACAACCCCATTAAATAAATAATAAGTAAAATAAACATTAAATATATTCTAACATAAATTTTAATTCTAACATTAAATAAGTAAAATAATAATTAGAATAAGTTGTATAAATAATAAAAGGAGTAAAATAAACATTAAAATATACTTACATCGGCATCGACCCATATCCTGCATGCCACATGTCCACCAAAGCGATGTAAAAGTGTGAGGTCAGAAGGCCCCCCTGCATAGCCATTGGTCCGACTCCTCAATATCATCCTGCTGCTGAGGCTCCTCAATATCAGGCTGCTCATGATGATCCTCATATTGATGCTGCCGATACGCATCAAACTGATACTGGTGAGGCCGAGGCTCCTCAAAATGATACGCCTGATCTTGCGTCTGCTCATACACCTGATAATCCTGCTGATACTGTGTCAGATCCACCATCTAGGATGGACCTGTCTGTGACGTGGACCCCCCTGCAGCATCAACTTTAGCAAGTCCCGTGCCCCCACCTCTCCCTCGACCAGCCATAGGAGGGCGTAATGCTTGCTTCTCCCTCTGTGCACTACTAGTAGGGGCATGCCTCCCTGCCCTAAGTCTGTCACTCCTATCCTGAGGTGGCTCAGAAGGTCTCTGAGACGTATTCATTCGAGACATATCTGCACAACAATTCCAGCAATTGAACAACAACAACACATATAATCAACAACAATAATTCAATCTGTAAACTACCACATTGTCCTGAAACTAACTATAATCAACATTAACAAACATATTTCTAACTAATTTAATCATTAGCAATCAAAAAAACAAAACAAAAAATATCATTGAGACATTTTATTAAACACATAGAGTGCAATTTTCAAACAACTAAGAAATCTAACAATTTCTAAACCATAAACTACCACGTTGTACCCTAAACAAAATCTAAAATACAATTACTAACTTAATTCATCACTAACAATCATCAAAACTAACATGCAATCCCAATTTCTAAAAACCTAAAAATGTTATTTTTCTTCAAAAAATCTTAAATTTCAAAAAAAAAAAGCAATAAGGAAGGATAAGCAACACTTACTTAATATTGTGGGAGAATTTGAGTTTGAGTGGCGCAAGAATGAAGAAAATCGAATTAGAAGCGAAAAAAAATCGTATTTGAGAAGTTTGAAAATATGGGTGTTTTGGTTTTGTTCTGCTGAATATAGATTTAAGTTACGCTGCGTGACTTAACTAACGCGGTGTGACTTAAGTGGCGCAAAATCATAAGGTACGTTAGTTAAGTCACGCAGCGTGACTTAACTAACGCAGGGGTATATTTGAAAATAATGCAGGGCGCGAGTGTTTTGTGCAGGGGGAAGAGCAGAAATCCAGAAAGTTGACAGGTGGGTCACACGTCAAACATTTGGAGCCACCTTGCTCTGGTCCAAGCCACATACACATAGTCTCACTCATATATGTGACTAGTTGAGCCTTTCATAGTCTTACCACATTATTCGAGGACCGGGTTCCCCGGCAAAGTAGCTCACATTCTATGCTTGCTTAAGACCATATATCCCTCTTGTTTGATGAATTGACATAGACCTTCATTAGTCATTATTTGGAGTCTACTTTCTTTAATTGCTTGAATGCATACTTGTAAATAACATGTTCAGTCTAAATGTACAGAAATAGAAAAGCGACAAGACATTTGATTCTTTTGTTTCAGATCCTAATGCTTCCTTATTTACCAAACTCTGCAAATAATTTGTTATAACATAGGAGAGGTGCCTGTGTTACAAAGGAAGTTTATATTTCTATCCATGATGTGTTTGTGAAAATACTGTGCATATTTTTATGGTGTTTTAGCTGAATTGCTAACTGTGTTGGATTATGGGACTATACATGGCTATGCTCCCATATCCAATATTGACTTTTGATTGCACACTTGTAACTTGAGGGGTAATGCTAGCACAATAGATTCAGTATAAGAAACACACGAATTATTACCTTTTAAGGGTGAAACAACAATAGCTCTGCATTTGTGGCTAGAAATTGAAGAATACGATTAATTCTCATCGTGTTGTGAATAGTGTTTTTTGTAAACACTGTCATTTTCCTTATATCTACTAAGTATATAAATCGAAGTTTTTTTTGGTCAATAATATATTTTACGTGACATTTTATATTTGTGTCATTTGAAACGGAATTTGTTTTTGAAATCATATTATTGGTAGAAAGTATCTAACATTGTATTAAATTAATAATCTTCATTAGAGAACTTGTTTGGATGAGTTCTCTCTACCCAATCATGTTTTTTCCATACACAAAAGACAGAGTTTAAACTTCTGATCACTTGTTTAAAGTGTCCAACTCTCTTACTACTCAGATCGACCTTAATTGAATATGTTCCTTTTAATCCCGTCCTTTTCTTACAACACACCCCAATTAGATTTTATAATTGAATAGCCTTATTTTCTTGCATAATCAGCATCGCAAATGATGCAAAAGCCAGCTGAAGAGGACATATAATCCCAGCTGGAGTTTGCCAAGTTCCGATGTGACACTATTTGCTCAAAATGCAATGGTCCAAATCATTCTGCACCACGGAATCAGAAGAAACAATATACTACCAACACAAAAGAATGTCTTATCTAATCTAAATTATGTTGTTGTACTTGTAATTATCTTTCCATCTTATACAAGTTTAAGTTAAATTGTTAGTAAATAATGAAGCACAGCTTCTGCTTGCATTATGTATATATACATGTACTTCTTTTCCTCTACCATTTAACAAATTTATTTAAGTATAGTTTGTTTCATGATTTTTTTTTTTTTTTTTTAT
>Ga0228711_1000658_pt1 | contig 44871 bp, 24 predicted proteins | sample MedpolnodulmetaG_2_FD_177996 | JGI IMG/M metagenome (GOLD analysis project Ga0228711, IMG submission 177996) | Root nodule microbial communities from Medicago polymorpha collected in Santa Monica, California, United States - brown nodules | ecosystem: Host-associated > Plants > Roots > Nodule...
TTTGTTTTTAAAAGCGAAATTCATTACTGCTGAAATGTAAGAGATTCTGATTTCTGCTTATAAATAAGCATTTTTCAGATTCTATAATTTGAATATAATCCAACTGTGTTCAGATTATAGAATCTGAAACCTCGTGAACATTTTAGTAGAAAAATAGGACGCGCGAGAAATAAGTAAGGTGGTAAAAGTAATAATCTATATTATTTTCCAAAAGCATATAGGGCCGCCCTTTCAAACCCAAGCACGGAATCGGCCCAGAGAAGAGTTCGGCCCATTCAGAGGCAACAATTTCAGGCCTGGTCCAGTATTTCCCCAAAATGGTCAAGCAATCTAACCTCATTAGTCATTCCTTTGCTAATGTGTTTAAATGCATGAAAAATCCAAACCAGGTACCAATATCCATGACTTCAAAGCAAATAAGAAAATTATTGGTCAAATACTAGATATTTATAATAATTAAATCCTTTAATTATTTGTTGTTATAAATTGATCCTTTAAGTCATTGAATATTTACATTGTTATATATCTTTTCAATCAACTTCGTGAAAAAATGTTTATGGACAATTCAACATTAAGGTGGTAGGTCTAAAAGTACTTATGACATCAAATATGATTACTTACGCACATTTTCTTTGTTTTTTGTTTTTTAATTCAAGTCTAATTTCATAGATAAATATTTCATCAACATTATTATAAATCAAGTAAACGATCAATTTGGTTTCAAATCATTATTGAATAATAGACATATGAACCATGATTTTGAGAGAGGAGAATTTGGACATCTCAATTTAACATTAAACGTCCACATAAACACTCTTTAACTGAGTTTGATGAAAATAAGATAATTGTGCATATATTTTATGACTTAAAGGACGAATTTGTACGAAACAAACTTAAAGCACTTATTTGTTATAAACATATGACTTAAAGGATTGCATATGAGATTTGCCTAAATTATATTGCCCACTCTTGTGGACAAGGAAAATAAGGAGTATAGTGCATTCTCTATTTTCAGTTCATGCACTTTGCCATAAGTTTTTTTTTTAAGAAACTAAATTATCCGTCCAAATTCGCATTTGTAGAAATTGAATTATGAGATTATGAAGAAAAAAAAATACACTTCAGATTCTCAAACCTACACCACTAGATGAACCCAAATAAGAAGAACATACTCCACGGTTGCAGTTTGCCCATAATTTAATAAGAATCTCAGATGTAATAGCGATTGTAAAAACAAGGTTTAACTATTTTCTAGGTTTTACTATTAGAATTTTTTAAATAGGTTGTTAAACTAAAAAGAACATAATCAAGTCTCTAAACTAATATTTATTTTGTAATTAAGTCTTTTTGGTGCGATGTATCATTTCTAAGACAAAATTTGGACCATTTCTCAATTTTTGTGTGTCATCCTTGCGCATACGCCATGCTAATCTTCTCTGTATTGTTCCAATTTTATCAGATGTCCCCGAAGGGACTTTGTAATTAAGTCTTTATGTTAACTTTATTAGTCGAATTGTATTGAAATGATTTAATTAATAAAAACATTAGTTCAGAAATTTGATTTACAACATTTTTAGTTTAGAGATCTATTTAAAGTTTTGCAAATAGTTTACAGGGGAGAGAGATAGGAAAGTAAAGAGATATATAAGAGAAAAATTGTATCCATAAAGATTATGTTCAATCGATTAACTCAACTATTGTTGTTTTATCTAATTCTCTCGTTTTCCTATCTCTCTCCTTAATTTATTGATGGATGTTTGGATAGTGTATCAAAGTTTTATCAAATAATAAAAATTGTGTTCAAATGATTAACTCAAGTATTGTTGTTTTATTTAATTGACAAATTAGAGAGGGTTTGCATAAGATTTGGTTTGCATATCGAAAACAACTTAACAAAAACAAATGATCATTAAAAACAATTAGGGTTGTTCGATTCCCTTCTTTGTCACTACTTGGTACTAGAGATTCTAACTGTAACAGTTGATTATTCCATGCTCCTAATAATTTAGCAAAATATACCGAGATCGATCCTTTAGCTGAAGGTCCCGTTTATCCTTTAGGTGAAACTAATGTCATCAAAAGCATGAATGAACCATAAATTATGTATCACATCTAGATAATTTGACATCCCTGAAATAATTACCTGGTGAACAGTTATCTCTCTCTATCCGTAATTTATTGATGGATGTTTGGTAAGTGTATCAAAATTCTATCAACTAATAAAAAATTGTATCCACAAAGATTGTGGTCAATCGATTAACTCAACTATTATTGTTTTACTTGATTGATAAATTAGCTAGGGTTTACATAAGATTTGGTTTGCATATTGAAAGTGACTTTAGAAAACAAATGATGATTAAAAGCAATTATGATTGTCTGAGTCCCTTCTCTGTCACTACTTCGTACTAGAGGTTCTAACCATAATAGTTGATTATTTCATGCTCTCGGTAATTTAGCAAAATAGATCAAGACCATTGTCATGGCTCAAGGTCCTATTTATCTAACATGGTAACATAATCCCTTAGGTAAAACTAATGTCATCAAAAGCATGCACGAACCATTAATTTCTATATCACAATTAGATAAGTTGATGTCCTTAAAATAATTATCTAGTGAATAACTATTCTAGCTCCAGTTATAAATTCTAGGGTTAGTACTGATTTATCTCTTAAGTTTGATGCAATATTGGCCAAATAAAGAACAACACAACACACAAGAATAACTAAATGAACATAGGTATATCAATTACAAAAATTAGAACTCATGTATTGAATGATTCAAGTAGATCTAAATAGGTTCATCTACATTCCTAATCTAAAAGAATTTAACTACTCATGGCAGTAACATACACTACAATACAATTTGGGAAATTATTCAAAATATGATATTAATAATCTTAAATCTTGTGTTACAAGGGTGAAAATTGGCACCTTCGGCCTTCAAATCAGAGTTTATCACGCTCATCTCTATGGAAATTCGGAAGCATTGCAATTTGTTGAAGCCTAACTTATATAAATATCTCAAAACACGTGTGCACGTGCCTTCGCATGCACGCCTTCCGCATTTGTGTTTTCACAATTGATGATGACAATTTGTCATATCATGTTTTTAGTGTCCTTTAGGAGTCATTTTACAACTCTTATCCCTTTGAGCCATTTTTAGGTTTGTTTTAATTAAGTTTAGCAAGAAGCGAGTAAATTAACATTGTACTGAAAATATGCAAAGAATACCTTGAAACCGGATCGAATTCACCCTAACCATACAACTTTGTGGTCGTGTTATGCTTTTTAAAAGAGCAATCAAGTGGATGTTTTCCCTCGACAGACGGTATGGTGACCCGCGACGGATCTCTAGCAAGTGGTATGGTGGTACGCAATGGGTCTACAACTAAGGGGCGGATCCGGACTTTCGGTACATGTGGGGCTAAATTTTCAAAGAAACAATAATGCAAACTATTATAAAAATAAACAATAATGCAAACTATTTTAAAAATATGAAATAAAATTGTTTGATAGAATACATTACAATGAAAATCGACTGTTATCCATTTGTTGAAAATGAGATAAAATGACATCATTGTTATGTGTTAAAAGAACATCACTTTCTATATAAGTTACAAGACGGTCATTTAGTCACCGATCACCCATTTTGTTACATAGGTTACTCTTCACAACTTTCATAGCTAAAAAAACCCTTGCAGTTGCTACCCGCAAGAGCAAAGCCAACTTCAAAAGTATATAAACCATAGTAAATGTGTTGCGTTTATTTGTTTTCACAAAGATCTTAAAGCCCTTTCAACTTAGCAAATTTCGGGTCAGATCGAACATTTGTAACATAATTCTTAAGTTGATGGAGTAACGCCACTTCCAGCACATCTATAAAATCATTTGGATAAAACTCAGTCATCCTCAATAATTTGTTCACATCAAAAGTTGCAAATGACTTTGCGGGACTCAAACATAAAACACACTGTAAAAGAGATAGTTTACTCATTAACTGACTTGTTCTTTTGTGTTATGTCTATTATTTAAAAAAAATGGGGAAAAAGCATGTGGGGCTTTAGTAGGTATGGCAATTGGACCCAAGCCCAGTGGGCACCCACAAAAAATACCCATGATGGGCGGATAAATGCCCGCATTGTTGGGCATGGGAATGGGCACGGGTAATTACCCGCATTGTACGGGCACTCTAGTGCCCACCCCGCCCCATGCCAATAATTTTATTTATATTAAATTTAGTTAATTAATCCAAAATCTTTGATATTTATTGGAATATGCACTTATTTTTTATATTTTAGATGCTTTTATTTGGCTAAATATTTGATATGTTGATTTAGAATATTTCATATCATATTTTAATTATGTTCACTAGTGCAAATCAGGGATACAAGACCTGATTTTTAATGATTTTAGACCTGTTTTTGTGTAAACGTGGTCTTAAATCTCTAAAAAAACAGGTCTTGTATCCTTGATTTGCACTAGTGGTTGTGATATTTTTATTATTTATTATCTTTTTGTTGTGAAAGTGCGGGTAATGGGTTCGGGTACGGGCACTTAGATACCCATAAGGTATGGGGACGGGCACCAAACTTATTGCCCACGAGGGTATGGGGATTTTTTTAAAATGCGGGTACGGAGATGGGCACTATGGTACCCTACCCAATGGGTACCCATTGCCATCCCTAGGCTTTAGCCACACATAACCTCTATGTGTGTCCGCCCCTGTCTACAACGATGGAGCTCTGAGGCTTCGACCACCATTGTCATGCTTTGATTATATTTGAACCTTCATTTATTGGAGTTAAATTAAATAATTTTATGGATGGATTCGGTATATAAGTCCTGAAATATATCGAATCCATCCAGAAAATTATTTAGTTTAACTTCAATAAATGAAAGTTCAAATATAATAAAAGCATGACAATGGTGGTCGAAGCCTTAGAGCTCCATCGTTGTAAACAGGGGCGGACACACATAGAGGTTATGTGTGGCTAAAGCCCCACATGCTTTTTCCCCATTTTTTTTAATAATAGACATAACACAAAAGAACAAGTCAGTTAATGAGTAAACTATCTCTTTTATAGCGTGTTTTATGTTTGAGTCCCGCAAAGTCATTTGCAACTTTTGATGTGAACAAATTATTGATGATGACTGAGTTTTATCCAAATGATTTTATAGATGTGCCGGAAGTGGCGTAGATGTCTTGTTACTTTTATTCATGTTAAGATAGTTTTTTCTAGATTACATTTAAAGAATGATGGATAACGTACCCACCGACCAATAAAAATGAGCCTTTGTTAGTGAGGTCAAGGATAGTTTGTCGGCGTCACTTAAAAATGTACTTATGTGGCTAACGTTCGTTGGTCGGGTAAATTATCCATCATTTTTTCATAAGTAACATATGTGTCACATATTAACAATCTATTGATGCTAAGGTTTACGAGAGTTTATTTGACAACTACACGAAGTAGAGAAAGATAATTGAAAGATTATCATATTAGATCTAAAAACAACTAAATAAAAAGAATTTGATACTACATTTTAACCGAAACCCTAAAACATTGGATATATGAGTAATCTCATTTTTTATTTTTTCATCCAAAATGAAACTTCTAACTCACACATATACCAACACATTAACAATTGATTGAAATGTAAAACAGAGCCACCTAATTCACGTGCTTGTTCATATTCATACCACCAGATCTTACATATTTAGACAGATTTGGCAGATTGTTCATCAAGATATTGAATGAGTTAGAGAAATGTAATCCTGAGATAGGTAACTTGAGATGTCAGGTGATCTGGTCAATAAGGAAGGTGAGAACAGTTTCCTGCGGTGGGACCAATTTATGAACAGAATTGTTTGTCATGAGAATCATGCATGTTGCAGGCATGCAACTACTATTTATGAAAACCAAGTCTTGTATTCGTACATGACATTCCTGCAGAGTCCACTCATATGGTGGTGGGCATAAAAATTAGTCTTTTCTTAAATAAATTAAACTAGGACTATGTTTTGTTTTTTTACCAAAGAAACTAGGACTATGCTAGTAGGTAGACTTATATATTTGGTAACTTACGATTTTGAATTATTAAGGTGTGATATGACACTCATTTTGTGTTTTTTATATGCAACTTTTCTATTGAAGCCATTGCTTGGAACCAGAAATTAGGAAATGGATTCTCATAAAATATATAATGTTAACATCCAATGATTTAGATTAGCTTTTGTTTTTTTAACCGGATATCATCTGCCACAAAAGACTAATCTCACAAGCCGTGTAACACCTATTGGGTGGGAAAGTTATTCCTTACGTGGAAGAAATAGAGGACATTGAGATGAGGGGTTTTGGGGGAGCTTATTTTCTTTAAAATATAAAACCCTCTTCATTTTGAGAGCTAAAAAATTGTATTGGAAGGGGAGGTGTAATCTTAATATATAACTACCTATTAAAAAAGGAAAATTAATCTAATCACACATCCTGATATTCAGGGCAATTAACATGATTTTGATAAGATTAGACCTTACGATCATGAGTGGTGTATTTTCAATGAAACCTTGTTGCTTAAGGCTTGTGGACCTAATTTGATTTACTTTCGTAAAAAAATCCTAATCAGGGCCCATGGCATTCTATGGTATAAAGTGGAGGAAAATTCTTTATTGCTCTGAAGTTATGTTAGGTAGCAATACATAGGTACAATTAATTCAAAATTTAAATTTATTTTACAATTATTAAAATATGACAAAACTATATGACATCAAATGATCGGGTGATGTCATCCAAAAATCATAGCGGTTTTTACAAAACAACATCTAAATATATCCAAAAATATTTAGCTTTTTGCAGTTTCAATTTTTTTGGATCGATTTGCAATTTTATTTTAGACCGGTTTAAATTTAAACAACCCTATATAATGGTACTTATCCAACAAAACTTTGGGATATAGAATGTTTACTTAAATTTTATTATGCTATCTGGCCATATGTCATATGCGTCGCAATACAGATTATAATGGAGCTAAGAATACTATATATTAATAAAGGGTAATGTAAGCACATAATTTATAAGTCATGATCACTAAAATTTAAAAATCATATATAGTTATTATTCATAGAAACTTCATATCTGCATATATGATCTGTGGACAGGTTGGGAGCAAGTAACCTCTCATTCCACAATGCAACCATTGGTCTTTTCTAATATTTCTTTATCCATCTTTCATTTTCATGTTACAATTATTTATTTATTTTTGCTAAACATACAATTGTTTATTTATAGTCACAAAGAGGAAGAATCCCAAATCAAATTGATTTCTATCGCTAAGTTATGTGACTATCATTTTAAGCTCCCACACCCATTCCAAGGGAAATAGAAAAACATTAAAATAATCGTATTGAAGCATCTCTCACCACCTAAGTAGATATAACATAGCTAAACAATAATAATACAGTAGAAAAGTCCCTCCCAAACATTCTAAAAGGCCCCACAGGATTGAATATACTTGAAACTTCCATAAACTAGAGTCCAAAGCCATAAGTGGTAGATTCTGTTGTTAAAAGACCGTGTATGACCAGTTTCTTTACTGGATTTTTCTATGCTTGCTTCTTATGGTCTACTTTCCAAGGTGTGACTCTTTACTATTGCTTGCTTGCTACTTACTTTTCACCGTGATCAAGTGGTCAATTATTATGTTAACACCAAGATCAGGTGCATAAATATAGCAAAATAAACAATAATCCATTTCTAAATTAATTTGAAGGAAAAAGTTCATCAAAACTAATAATGACAATTTGAAAATTACCACGACCTTGCACCAAGAGGAAAATGAATTCATGCAATTGGGATATTCAATACTCACACAATAAATTATACATTGATGACCGTCAGATCAAGATCTAACTGCTTATATATATATATTATAGATTGTGGACCATCTGGTCTTTGATCCAACCGTTATCGAAGTACTAATTGTGCGAGTGTAAGATATCTCAACCGTAGAGAATCCATATCCGGACCAAAGGAGATGGATCCAAGAAGTGATGCTGAAAATTTCTGGTACTTCTGTCTTGTTGTTGTCAATTGATGGCAATAGAAAGAAGAAACATCAACTTTGTAGATTAAAGTGTATATATTGGATAAGAAAACTTTCTAAATATGATTTACATGAATTTGTTTTGCACAACCTTTTTATGGTTTACAATGCAATCATATATGATTTATGAATTATTTCCATGAATTAAAAACCAACCCAAACGAAAAATGAGTTTCTTTAAACCATTTTTTTTTAAATGACAAATGTTAGTATCAATTATTAGATTAGTTTTTTCTCTTTGTTTGAAAGTAGATCTAAGATCTCTGATTCTTTATACATTAGTTCAAACCAATTGAGTTACTCAAAACTCTTATTTAAACCATATATGAGTTCAATTATTAATTGAAATTTTTTTTTTTTACCGTGGAACATCCAATTTGCCCGTGAAGTGATCATTAACGTACCATATGGCATGTGTTTCAGTCTCGTGTGGTCTAATATTGTTTTTGGAATATTGCAAGGCATTCATCACAGTCGGTACAATATAATAATTAAGTACATGAGGTACACAAACTACACATGATGTATAAGTCCACCATAAGGAATATGAGGTTCCGCAAAATTCCATTCATATTCTTCCTTAGAACATGCATCATCAAATTCATGTTTTTACTACACTATTGAGAAAACAAAGTGATTTGGGTGCATAACATCAAAGAGGAATAGTCAATACTGTAAGTGGGCCTTGTAGAGGCAAAGATGAGTGTGCAGCAGGCAGCAGCCACAGTCCTCTCACTCCATGCACTTAGTCATTTTTATTCGTCCCATTAAGATCAAACAATTCAAGTTTTAAATTTGATGTTTTATCGTTTAAAACAATTAAAATCTATATTGAAATATGGATCGTACAATCTTAATCGAACAATTCTAATGTGGTTAACTAACTGCATGCGATCACATCATGCATGATCCAATCAAATATAATACTCTCGATCCTATTTACAAGAGACATTTATGTCAACAAAAATTGATATATTTGGTTCAATTTTTTTAACCAAATACATTAATTTTTGTTGATCTAAATTTCTGTTATAAATATGATAGAAGAAAAGAGGATAGAAAAGTGATTTGAAATAAAAACATGAAAAATCAGAAGAAACAAAGTGGGTGTCCTATTATAAAATAGGGTAATGTTAACTTGTGCCCTTAGGGCACATGTTAAGCATTAATGTCATTCCATTAGTGGTAATAATTTATTGAAAAAAAATTATTAAACATTTTGAACAATAAATTAACACAATTTCCAATACATAATTTCTATTGGTAAAATTCTTAACATGTGATCTAAGGACACAACTTAACATTTCCTTGTAATATATACGTGGCCAATAATGAAAAAAATAGGGATATGAAATGGAGAGTGAGATCTATGTCTGCACATAGTTTAGGGTGCATTGTGGGCACATTTTGATGGGTACAGTTGGCTTGGATTTGATGCTTTGGTCCCCCAACGTAGTCTCTCTCTATATGTTTAGTGTTTTTTGACACTTTACAGAGTTCCCTTTAACGTGCGCGTTGGGTTTCTTTCATGCTTGCTAAATTGGAATCTCTTGTCCGGTGGTGATGGGGTCCACAATCACTCAGTGTGGTAACAAGGACCCACCTCCACTCCCTCTCTCTAACTCTAAATTGACCAATGTCACTCCCTATGTAGTTTCGCGTGCATGTTTGTTCTTACTTCAATTTTTGTAATAAAATCCACACTCACTTTCTACATTGATGCGACTCTTACTTTACTAGTAAACAAACATAACAACAATCTTAACATATGTCTTGTTAACAAAATTTAAAATATAGGGTTTAGGGTTTACTCTTACCACATCTCCAACAAACACATCTTTGTTACTTTTACACTTGTTTCATCTTCGCATCGGTTTTTTAACTGTTTGACATTTTATTCATACAACATCGTTGGTATTATATATGTACGATAAAATGAACAGTACTTTTATAGCATATAAAACACTTGAAGTTCTCCTCCATTTTAACCAGTTGCTTGAATTTGATGGTTTATTTCTATGTCATTTTGTAATGATTGTAATTCTAAATGAAAAAAAATTCAAACCTAAATTTAAGCAATTAGTCAAAAGTCTAACGGTGACATGTCTAACAAAGTTAAATACATGGTTTAGGGTTTAGTCTTACCACATCGCCAACAAAACATATTCATCTTTGTTACACTTGTTTCATTTTTGCAGTGGTTTTTTTACTTAGTAACACTCTATCCATACAAACACCGTTGGTGTTACAGATGTACGATCAAATTTTCTCTTCAATTTGAAAGGTACTTTTATAACACATAAAACACTTGAAGTTCTATCTCCTCCGTTTCAACCACCCGCTTGAATTCGATGATGTATTCATGTTATTTTGTACCGATTGTAATTCTATATGAAAATTATTCAAACCTAAATATAAGCAATTAGTTAAAAGTCTAACAATGACATTTCTCAGATCATATGTTATGGTAACCATTGATTGGGCGAGTTAAATTAATTTTCACTCACATGAAAATAGTACACTCAAATCATGACCGATGGTGACTGATCTCAATTAGTGAAGATATATTGTAGCAGTCAATATTACAAACAAATCCACAATCATGTTAACAATTTATGGACTTGTTATTTTTTTATATATCTTGTTTTGTAATATCTTAAGATTCATGCTTTATAATGAATGTACATCCTTACATATATTATTAACTGATCAAATTAAAAGTGTAGATGTAATATTTTAGTTAACAAATACCAAGGTTTATATGGCAGAGAATTAAACTGGTGGAGAATAATGATGGGAAGTAGGGAAGGAGAAGAAAATCCCTTGGAGGACTACAAAATCTGTTTATGCACCCATATCTTCTGTGTTTTACTTTATCTTCCTTTAATTATTATAACTTTTTTGCTTAAAAGCTTAGCTGCTTACCACATGGTTATGTACATCAAGGTTCCATTCCATGCCACCATCTCATGGCTGATCTCTCTTCCTCACTCTCTGACACACTCACACTCCATTAACGGTTTATTGTCTTTTGATTAAAAAAAACAAGAACAAAAGTGATATCTTTGGTCAACATGGATGAGAGAAGAAAATTATGGAGTAGAACAAACTACAAAGAGTCTTTTAATTACAAATGCAAAGTGTGACCTCGTTGTGTAATTCAATTGAGTCTTGAGATGTAAACAGCCACATGGTGGTTTTTTTGTCCCTTTCATTTGGAACTTTTAGTACATCATATAAACATATTCATTGTTCTTGGTTCATTTTTTTCTTTTTGTTTATCACTATATACTTCTTAATTTGTCTCTCCCTTTATGAATTAATACTATCTTAATAGAGAAACCATCTTTATTACTTAATATATACGTATGTTTATCTGTAAAAGGTCCATGCAATTCTCTTATATTTTTTGTTCATGTTATTAACGAAAAAAATGTTATAAAGAAACATTAACTAAGTTACATTATTTTTGAATTTATACTATACTAATTAAATTAAATATTAGAACAAATTGAAGTGGGATTTTGCCTTGTTACAACATGCCTAGGGCTTTGAGCAGGTCTTAGGGATTCCCTCTATGTATCTCTCTGCACAAAGGAATGTTACGTTGGAGTATACATGTGGGTGTGTGTTCTTTATTTTTACTATTTTTTTTTCTTTATTGAACCACTCAAGATTCATCCTAATCCCGCTTTACCTCTATGTCCCTTTCTTGGATTTCGAATGTTCTTTTTTATATTCCACTGCACAATTCCAATTCCATTATTTTATCACCCAAATTCCATCTTAGACCAAACCCATCACGTGAACCTAGCTACACAATTCAATTAATTAATTTACCATATAGTATTATATTATTCTTAGTCTTAGGTCATTTCATTAAATAATATTAATATTCAAAAACATTTGAAATAAAATGGTAAAAGATCTCTTTCAACTTAACTAGATGTCCGAATTCGAATTCAATCATGTGAATGCAACAATATTAAACCTATTGAGAGAGTTCTGTCGCTTATTTTGGTTTTACCCGATTCGAGGGATCTATCTCTGCAGTTGCATGCGGATAATAACCGGTTGAAAAAAATATATTAATGTACATATGTTCACCTTATCATGCTAGCTAGCTAGGCAGTCTCTTCACTCTCTTTGTTTACTCCATTTCTAAGGCCATCAAGCGAGACTCAAGGCGCCAACTGCTCTTTGTCTGATATCTCTCATTTCAACTAACTCATAGAGACCAAAATGTTTGGTAACTGTGTTGATGAGAAAACGGTAATCACTTGTAACAAATTGACACAGGTTCCATCTCACTCTCTTTCTCTATCTCAATTATTAGACAAAAATACATGACCACTCAAATTTTGTTGTTTTCCTCTTGGAACAGAATATAGCCACTGACTAAAACATGCACCACCTTAATACACTTTCTCTTTCTTCTTCTTTTTTTCCATTAAAAAAATATCTAATTTGTTTTTCTTATCCTATTGTAGGCTGAGATAGATGATCATAAGGTTTCAATGGCTTCTTCAAGTGGTGGTGGAAATAGGGTTATGGAAAAACCAGGTCAAGAGCTTCTTCAACAGCAACAACAAGCTTTAAGGTGTCCACGTTGTGATTCATCAAACACTAAATTCTGTTACTACAATAACTACAGCTTATCACAACCAAGACACTTCTGCAAAGCCTGTAAAAGATATTGGACAAGAGGTGGAACACTTAGAAACGTTCCTGTTGGTGGTGGTTGCAGAAAAAACAAACGTCTTAAACGACCAAATCACTCTTCTTCAAACATTGATACTGCTACTGCTTCTCCTTCTTCTTCAACTCCTACTAGTGCTAATTCAAACCCTCCTTCTCAACAACAACAACAACACCAAAGTTTTGATATTGCTTCTACCTCAAACCATATCAATTCTCTTCTTTATGGTAACTCTTCTTGTCATGATGTGATGAACTTTCCTTTTGCAACAAGGTTCAATTCTACTAGAGTTTCAAGTTCTTCTGGTTATGATCATCTTCAGCAGCAGCAGCCTCAGGTGAATGGTCTTGGATTAGGTTTTTCAACTGGGGTAGTTAATGTTAATCATCACGATGATTACAGAAATGGATTTGGTTCAAATAATAACAACTACAGTTCCATCTTTGGTTCTTCTTCTACTTCAACTAATGATAACTCCATGGCCTCTACTACTCCAGTTATGGCTTCTCTACTTAACTCTACACTACTGCAACAGAAATTCATGAGTACAGCTGGTGCTGGTGCTGGTGGAATGAAAGGTGGTGATCCTTTTCATCATGAGGCTGGAATGATGGATTCAAAAGAAGTGAAATTAGGTGAAGGACTACAAAATAGGTTGGATCAGTGGAGTAATAATATGAATGGTAATGGTGGTGTTGCTTTTCAAAACCAGATGGAGAATATGGGTTTGTCGGATTCTTCTTCTCTTTATTGGAACAACAACAACACCAACAACAACAACACTGCAGCAACAGGTTTGAGTAGTGTTTGGAATACTGATCATCAACCTAATAATATTGGTCATAATTCAGTTACTTCTCTGATCTAGAAACTCAACATGAAGCATCGTTTTCAAACTATCTACCTATCTCTTTGAGGTCTTTTTCTTTAGCTCTATTAGGCTTCTATTGCTGAAAAATGCTGCTTTTGTTTTTTATTTTCATTTGGGGTCAATTGGGTTTGGTTTACTTACATTGGAAAGAACAAAAAAAAAGAAGATACTTAAAGGTGAGAGAGTTTAGGATCAGAGAGATCATGTCAGCTGCAAATATACTACTCTTCAACCCTGTCAGTTTTATGTTTCAAGGTTGAGAATTTGGGCTGAGAGGAACCTCGGATCCTCTTCTCTCATCATGTGTGTAACTGTGTCTGTGAAGCTCAGATCAAGAGATGGAGGTTCTTCATTTGGTGCAAGTACTTTCATAGTTGATTGATTGAGTAAGTTGGTCTTTTTCATTAATTTTGTAATGTGTATATGCAATGACATATCCTTTATTTTCTTTACTTTTTCTAATGTATTATTGTGATTAGTTAGGGTGGTGAGGTTGGGGGATTTACTCACTATATGATATGATGAAAGGAAATCTAATGTGTTGATTTCTTTTTTGTTAACTTTCTTAACATTTGGAAGGGGTTAGGTTATGAAGGTTATTGGGGGTATAATTGTGGTATAGAAGAGGGGGAGATTAAGGTTAATATTATTTACTTTGATTTGGATGATTAATATGTATGTGGGATTGGTTTGGTATTTGGTGTGTGGTTTTTCATCTATTAAGAAACTTTTAGTTCATGCAAAGTGTATTGCTATTATTTTGTTATTATCTACTTTAGACAAGATCACGTTAAAGAGTGTAGTACTACCAAGCATATAGATCCTGAAATGGTGTGGAACTGTATGTGGGCTATGGTAGTCTGGCTCAAAACTGTTACACACAATAGGAATTAAGCTGCAAGACTCAAACTTATATGTTGTCATTTAGTGGCAGGGAACATTTCATCATCTATATTCAATTCAGGTGCCTAGAAACCATAGTGCTAGGTGCATGACAGGTTTTATCAACAAACACTCATATATTTTCTTGGTTCCCAACTTCCAATATTCATACTCCTCTTGCATCTTTTATTTCACTATTTTTTTGAACAATTATCCAAAAATATTATTGAAATTGTGGGACTGTATTAATCTAGTTCTATACATTATAACTTCTTTTTTAGGAGGATTATAATTTTAAAATGTTCCATGAAATGGCAAAATATTAATTAAATGCGTCTCTCTATTGTACTTATAGAAACTACAAAGAAATTTGGTTGATATTTGATTAAAAATCAAGATGTGGAGACGAATTTGATTAATATTTTGCAACTATGTCGACCATTTTAGAATATTAACAATATTTGTTCAAAAAAAATAATATTAACAATGTGGTATGATGAATTAAGTTGTTACAGTATTACAATTCTATGGACAAAATTGGATATTTACTCCTTATTTTCCCTCCAACTTCATCTACTGCATCTATAATTCAATTTCTCTTCTTCTTCTTTGTTTTTCTTTCTTTTCATTCGGACTCTCTTTTTCCCAAGGTATCCATACTCTCAAGCAGTGTCAAATCATCCTTTTTAAGCTTCAAATACTAAGCACTACATGTATTTCATACAAAAATTATTTGACATGTTAATTCACTCTATAGGAATTGCACATAAGAATTGTTGTTTATAGTTCGTGTCAATTCATCTCGTGTGTATAGTTAGGGTGTTTGCGGTGCGGTTTAAATCGGTTTTGAGGTAAAAAGCTATACGATTCAAAATACAAATCAGTTCGGTTCGGTTTGGATGAATATTCTAAAAAAAAAAACCGATTAGATCCAAACATGTGTGGTTTAATTAATTTGGATTGGTTTTTGGATATCCAAAGTGCAACATGTGGTTCTTTTTTATTAATATAATATTACACATACACAGTAAAGTAATAAGTTTGATGCAAAATCTGACACAAATATATTTAAAAAAATTAACATTATATAATGAAAATGATCGATTATATTTAAAACACGTAAAGTAATAATAATATAGGTTAAATTAAAGCAATTTATAAGATTAAAAACCAACAAGCAATATATTAATGCAATATATAATAATTATAAAAGAATAAATAAGTATTAAAATTTACTTTTACGGTTCATATTGGTTTGATTCGGTTTTGAAAAAAATGATTTGAGATCCGATCCAATTCTAACAGTTTTTATAAAACAACATTCAAACGCATCTAAAAATGTTCAATTTTTTACGGTTCTCGATTTTTTAAATCAACTTACAGTTTTATTTTAGATTGATTTAGATTTGAACACTTTATATATACTACACCACTATTCTGTCGCCTCTTAATGCTAACGTGATCCAATCATTCTTCTACTTACTGATTTTTTGTGTACCAGCTGAGTAATCGTTAATTCATCTTGAATCTTTGCCTTTCTTCAAATACACCACCCTACGGCCACTTCATACATTTAGTGTCTGTTTAGTATAGTGGTGAGAAGGGTAAAAATGCACGTCTTGCCTGATGCTAGAATTCTCAGCTTTTCATTCTACAACCAAAAAGTGCATTGAGACGTGAGAAAGAGAAAGAAAAAAAAATGTTGATCCAAACAACCTATTAGCCTGCTTGAAAAATTATGTTTTTCCTTCGAGAAATTGTGTCCGTACCAATGCCATGCGCATTTTTACAAGAATTGTGCTACTTGTACCACAAAATCAGACCAACCTTTGCGACAGCATATATCATTCTCTCTTCAAGTAACTTATATGTAGTCTAGAAGTCCTATCTCAACTGACAAATGTCGAACTTGCAAGGTCGGACGTCGTGACCCGGGTTCGAACCTGGGATCTCACAGTTGTGTGTGAGTTTAATTTCAGTGGCTTACCACTTCATCTAAGAAGAAAAAAAAACTTATATGCATGGAACTCAAGGCCGGTAAAAAAAATTTAAAAAAACGGAAAATCATATGTATATGTAGGGAAATAAGTTGTTGGTTGTCACGTGAGTTGTTCATTTATCTTCTTCTTTTTTCTTTTCAAAAAGTAACTTATATTATTTTATTCAGCATAATAGTTGTAATACAAAATAGAATCAAATTAAAGATTTTGTGATGAACATACAACTTTGATGTCTTTGTTAAGTTATGAGCGACATAATTTGTTTGTCTCTTTATAAAACTTATCTTAAAATTTGTATTATGGTGTAACATAGCTCTACATGGCTTGCCAAATACATAATGGGTGTTCGATCTATCAATAGTGCTGACTATCACTAGCTTACAATTTATTTCAATATGTATTTTTGATAAACCCACCAAGCCATAAAATAGCATTCCATAAGCCCAATGCCTTTGCTTAATGGAGGAGGAACATTGTCGTACCACTTGATTAAAGCTGTAATAAAATAGCCTCGAGAGTTCCTTAGACACATACCAACACCAAAACAACCTTGGTCACTAAACAGCGTTGCATCGATGTTGCATTTGCATTGATAGTTCATGTATCATTTTTGTTTTTACAATGTGTGTTTTTGGTTCTAAAAGTAATTTGGTATTAATTTTTTTTAAAAAAAAATTTATAAGATAATGAAAGAATTACAAAGAGTACTTAACTCATAAATCATAATAGACAAACACCTGTATCAAGAAATTAAACACAGAAGTGGGGTTTGAAAATCATTCATGATACAAATAATGTTCCCTTTTTTCCTATAAAAAAATAACTATCTCCTGAAGGTTACTTGATGGCTTCTACTCAATTTGATTTTAAATCAAATGAATTTAAACTAAAAGGTAGTTGAAACTAAAATAATTAATATTCATAATATCCGTATAAAATTAATTAAACAATAAATTTAATGATAAAAAAAGCTAGAATGCATTCTCTTCTTTTATATAAAAAAGGAAAATGCTAGATATCTAGAATGGATTTTCACGAAAGCTTTCCGAATGAATTGGCAATACAATGTCCATTAGATCTTTTATTTGATCGGAATTGGCAATACGATGCTTGCATGTTACTTATCTCCCCTCCACCTCTTTACTTTGTAACCCCCCATGTGTTCCATCGAATGCCAAATCCAACGGTTCAAGGGAATTCACGAACCGCTCGTGATAAATTCTTTCCCTTGAAATAGCATAGCTCTTGTTTGATTAACTCACCGCTTCATCTTAAAAAAGAAACAACTGTCTTCATAAAAAAGTAAATAACAATAACACAAGGAATGCTCGTGATTTCCGAACAGCAACTGCTTTTAATTGGCTAAACGGATTTTCGTGATCCCTTCTTGAAGAAATCCTTCGGGATATTCATTATGGAGGGAAAAATATTATATACTAAAACAATGTTTCAAGTAATGATTAAAATCAATTTTATGTATCTAAAACCAAATTTGCCTCGCAGACTAGTGAATCAAAACTCAGATTATGTAAAGAACAGTGCTATATATCACGAAAAAACACCATAATGAATTGGAGAAAAACACCATATGAGTGTCAAAATTTATAAGAGAATGCAAATAAGGGGGGATTGGACACAATTTTTATCCCAACCATTAGATGAGTTTGACAAAGTTATGATAATATCATTCAGTGGTTATAATTAAAAACTGTGTTTTTCACTACAGCAGCAAATCTCAATCCAAGTTAGGGGTAGCATAATCAACTAAAGTGATATAGAAAAGAGTAGTATGACAACATTGTGCAAGTATATGCACACACTGATTTTTCTCTCTAGGAGCAAAGCAAATTGACTATTACAATCTCTACTTTGAAGCAACCCACGAATTTCATTGATCAAAAGAAGTAAGGGATATGGTCTTTCTTGAGCATGTGAAAAAGAGATCGAGAGTCCGTCTCAAAAATGATGTCTTTCGTGCCCGTATCTCGAGCAAACAAGTTGCCATTATGAAGGGCCTTAAGTTCCTATAAAAATGCCATTGTTAAAGCTCATCTTGAAGTAAGAGCATAATGAGCACCATCAACATTCAATTTGAGGACCCATGTCCGAGTGTCAAGAAAACACAATTTCGGTCTTTCCACGACATATATATTTTTTTCTTCATAACATGCATATATTTATTCTTTATTATCCATATTTTCATTTTATTTTTTTTGTACAAATCCATATTTTCACTTTAATTTGATATAATATTATCTTGGGGGTCTAATATAGACTTGATTCAAATGTGGGTCTTACCTTTTCTTTTTTTTTGAAAGAAGGTCTTACCTTTTTTAATAAGTTAAAATAAAATATTATATATATTCTCCAATTTTTTTATTGTGAAATTCATTTTTTAGTAAAATATTAAGAATACATCCTTAGACCATTTGTAAAGGTTCATATTAGTTGTACCCTATTATCTTAATTATCCGATGATCTCGATAAAATAATTACAAAAAATATCATAAATGTTTTGAGTTATGTCAAATGTTTACTTTTGACAAAAAAACAATTATTAACTATTAATTTTTTTTGAAGAAGAAGATTAACTATTAATTTAAATAAAAAAATACATCTAATCACTTTTGATTTGTTTTAATAATATATTATTATAGTCATATACTTTGTTTTATTTATACCTATTTAAAAAGGAGATATATGATCTTGGACTGAATATATTATGTTTTGATTATACCCTTCGTTTAAACTATTCTACTTACAATTATACTTATGTATGATATTATTAAAATCTTTAATTAAAAAAATAGTTAAATGTCATTAAAATATGAATGTTTGTTTAGATGTTCTTTTGGTTGGATGCATGGATGGAGGGAGGGTCTTTTGTGCAATAGGTTTAGATGTATATTTGATTGCGATGAGATTTGACTGTTGTCAGTCTTTGAGACGTGTTCTTTAGACTGGAGGTCGGAGGAGATGCATGAATATGGTGACGTCGATTATTAGCATGGGAGGAGGAGCAAGTGGGGGAGCAAAGTGAGATACTAAATAACATTTTGTTGCATGTTAGTGTGAAAGATAGATGGAGTTGGCATCTCGCGTCCGACAAAGGTTACATTGTCAGTGATGTTTATCATATGTAGGCTGCGATAGAGTCGATTGTTCGGGCTGAAACTATTGATATTATTTGGAATAAAACATTACTATTAAAAGTGTCTATTTTTGTTTGGCGTTTATTACGTAATCAAATTCCTACAAATGACAATTTGGTAAGGCAAGAAATCATTCAATTCACTTCTAATACGTGTATGACCAGTTGCGGGGTGGTGGAACACATTGGTCATCTGTTTTTGGGTTGTGACTTTTTTTTGGGTACATTTGGTTCTTAGCTAGGCAATGGCTAGGAGTCCAGTCAATAAACATGTTGCATCTTTTCTGATCATCTTGTGCATTTTGGTAACCTCGGAGGCTTCTCCAAAAAAAAATTAGTCTTCTTTTCAAATAATTTGTTTGGATTATTTGAATGGAAAGGGTCACCACTTTTCCCACAAAAGGAGGAGTTTGTATCTCATTTGATAGATAAAGTAAAGCTATTATTATTTTAGTGGTTGAAAACTAAAAATACAAATTTAATTTTTGTTCTTCATCATTGGTGACTTATTCTTATTATGTGTTTGCATTTTGTCATTTAGCTTGTTAGTTTTGGAATTAATTTTTTGAAATCTAAAGTTCTATCCTTGCGCTTCTTGTGTTGGGTATAATATTTTTTTAATACCAGACCCTGATCTGTGCGATGCACGGGTTTGTTTCGAGATTCATATATAAGCATCATATTGACTATATTATTAGTCATCGACATGTTTAAATGTATTATGTATAACATTTCAATAAAGACTACAGTGATATGATTGAATAAACCAAATTAAAATCATTTTCAATATCAAAAATCAAGCAACAACATTTGCATGCGTTTGGGTTGAAGAAAAACTACTTAAGCACGGTTTAAGGATATAATAATAATAATACTTTGAGTTGGAAATTTTCCCTATTTTTAAGGCCTAAATCACCCGATTATAAATGAAGCATTGAAAATCCATCCTATTTTAGAAAACCGTGAAGATGCTAAATTTGAGAAATCAAAGATTGACGGACAATAGAAAAATCATAAAATCCTCAAATCTTGAAAAGGGCGTTTAATATTGCATATCATGTAGTGGAAGCCAATTTATACCATAGAAATAGCAAGTGGTTTGATGGTTAAAAATTGACAGAGGTAACCAACATGTTGTGGGTTTGAATCCCTACCGGGGAATTTTTCATAAATTTTTTTTAAACCCCTCAAAAAAGGCGGGATTAAGGTTAATCAGAACTGTTTAACATTTATATATATAAAGATATTCTAGGGTTAATTATGTTTTTGGTCCCTATAAATATGTTAACTTTTCATTTTAGTCCCTCTAAAAAATTTCTTCAACTTTTAGTCCCTCAAATTAATTTCATCTTCACTTTTGGTCCCTGTTTAACATGAATTTAATATGAATTTTTCTATTGTTTAAGGTTAAAATTTCATATTTAATTTTTGTTTTGTTAAAAAATTCTAATTTTTTTTGGAAATTTTTTTACAATATTCTACACATTTCTGCACAATTTCATTAAAAAATACAAAAATTAACTTGAAAATAGGGACCAAAAGTAATGATTGAAAATTTTATAGGAACTAAAAGTTCAAGAAAAAATTTAGAGGGACTAAAACGAAAAGTTGGTATATTTATATGGACCAAAAACATATTTAACCCTATATTCTATTTTGATTTTTTTTTTAACAATTCATTATAATATGAACAATGTCACCATAATAAGAAGAATATAAGTTAAATCTTTATTTAACAGTGTTATATTCTAAATGGTTAAATATATTTTTTATCCATATACATATATCAGCTTTTCTTTTCAATTTCTCTAAAATTTTCGTTCAACTTTTAGTTCTTATAAAATTTTCAATCACTACTTTTGGTCCCTATTTTTAAGTCACTTTTTGTATTTTTTTAATGAGATTATGCAAAAATGTGTGGAATATTGTAAAATTCTCTAAAGAAAATAAAATGTTTTAACATAACATAAATTAAATATGAATTTTTAAGCTTCAAAAATATAAAAAATTCATATTTAATTCATGTATTATTAAAAAAATCTAATTTTTTATTAGAAGAGGTTCTTAAAATATTATAAATTTTTCAATAGAATTTTATTCGAAACTATGAATTCTCATATAATACTTAGAAGAATGAACCAAAAATAAAGATGGAAAATTTTTAGAGCTAAATGTCTAAGATAAAATTTAGATGAAATAAAATAAAAAATTAACATATTTATACGAACTAAAAACATATTTAACCTTGACAAAAAAAAACGTATTTAACCAATCTAAAATATGTATAATCAAAAAACGATGCCCTTAAAAAAAAGAGCAAATGACCACTTTAGTCCCTAACTTTACACCTCGCTGTCACATAGGTCCCTGACTCAGGTTTAAACACAAAGAAGTCCCTGACTCTGCAGTTCTGTTATCACTTTAGTCTCTGACATTAAATAATTTTGTTAAGTGTGTCACAAAAACTAAAGTGAAAGTAGAAAATTGTCACTTTAATCCCCGAACCAAAAATCTATTTTCCCAACTTGAATCTCAAATCCCTAATCTCAAATCCATAATTATTATTTTTTTGGTCAAAAATCTTATTTGACAATATTAATATATCATTTTTTTTGGTTAAAATATAGCGTTCTTTTATTTAAAATTAAAAAATAGAGATTAATAATATCAGCATTTTTTTTTTTTTGCGCAATTGGTTGTTTAATGTTGTGGACAAAATTTTACCGTTAAGCGTAAAAAAAATACATAAAACTTTCAATACAATTTATAGAACATACAATATTCAATACATTTGAAGAAAAAAAAATGTCTACAATGTTTAGAAAAAAGTCTTCTTTTTTTTTGACAAGAGAAAAAAGTCACATATTAGTGTATGTTTTTTTTAGGGATTTGAGATTTAAATTGGAGATATTGATTTTTGGTTTAGGGAGTAGAGTGACCATTTTCTACTTTTACTTTAGTTCATGTGACACACTTAACATAATTATTTAAAGTCAAGGACTAAAGTGATAACGAAAGTGCAAAGTCATGAACTTCTTTATATTTAATTCTGAGTCAGGATCTATATATGACAGCGAGGCGTAGAGCTAGGGAGGAAATGATTATGCTCAACAAAAAAAAACCCGTATCATTCACGAGATAACAAAACACTCACCAGGGGCTCCATTGAAGGGGAGGAAGAAAAAAAATACAGCCATTCCGTGGCACTGAACTGAGCTCTGAAACTGCCCGGAAAACGCCGCCGTAGTTGCTCATCGGCCTCTCTAGAAACGGTGAGAAACGTTTTTCCTCTTTTTTTAATATTCAGTTTTCCTTCCCCTCTCCTCTTACGCCCGCCAGATCTGATTCCAGTATAATTTGCGATGGCCTCCCCTGCAAAATAGATTATGTAAGCTTATATATAAGCACTTCTGCTATAAGCTGTGAATAAGTTTTTTTATACAAACAAGACCTAAGTATAAATAATAAGCATGAATTTTTGTTTTTTTTCACCTTCTTCTGTTACAGTTTTTCGCATAATGAACTCTTAAGTTTTTGCATTATCACATAATTAAGTGCTTGCTTGATACCTTTCCTGCTTCTTGTTGGGCTGCTGTTGGTGTTAATTTGTTTTTTTAGGGTTTAGTGATCAGGTCCATCGATTTCTGCACTTATTCAAAGTGCAATACTTTGTCTTTTCTATGTTTAATTATCAGTTCCGTTCTTAATATTATGTAACATGAAATGCAGCTTTCTTTTCAAGCCAATGACAAACAAGAAATCCATTATCAGTTCCGTTCCGAAAAAGTTGCAAGAGAATAATACCATTAAGGAAGAGCCAAAGCCTTCTTCTGCACCGAAAAAAACAGTTAGTGAAATTGACGAAATATTCGCTGGGAAAAAGAGAAAGAAATCTGATGTGAAAAAGACTGGAAAAGCCGGTGAAGCAACTAAAAGTAATGATAAAACTGACAAGAAGAAGAATGACAAGAAAAAACCAAAACGGCTAGATGAGAGTGAGTTTGTGGACCGGCCTTCTCGATCAAGAAAGAAAACAGAAGATGGACTTACCATCTATACTGAAGAGGAGTTAGGTCTTAGTAAAGGGGATGCTGGAAATACCCCGTTTTGTCCATTTGATTGTTCTTGTTGCTTTTGATGGAAGTTGCATAATGGTTTTTGAACTCATTTCCTTGCTCCAATGGACGAAGTTGTTGTGATTGTATTACATGCTTTATTATATTTATAGTTGGGCCAATTAATTTCAATTTTGTAACTGTTTTAGTTCAGCTCTTATAGGATTCATCCCCTTGAAACAGAATTGTTCGTGTGTAATGTCTCTGCGAGACGGTTTGATTAGAAAATGGAAGAAATGTTTTGGTGTGGTTGAATGATGTTATAGTTTGTCTTTCTTCTATTTGATTTTAACATGTTTTCATCTTCAATCAAAACAAGTATTTACTAATTATTCTGTTTTTATACTCTCCTTTTTTATTATCTTAGTATGCATAATGATTTGTTATCTCACAAACATCTTTTATTGCAACTTTCATAGCTGATTTCAGTGTTTGTGTTGTAGCCGCTTCACTGTTATCAGTTTTATGTACTGATGAATTCTATCATGTACTTTGATTCATAGTTGTTAAATGTGGCCACGCTGCCCGCTATCGCGGTGCGTAGCAGAATTTTCGAGGACAGCGCACCAGACCGCGTCGGCGCGTGTCGGTTGGTCGTAGCGGTCAATCGCGGTCTTATTATTATTTCATATCTCAGTCTTTCCAGAGTGAAGGTCATTTTCCCCTTGTCATCAAGGTGCACCAGCTCAAGAACTATTGTTAGTCGGGCCTTTTGCCACATTATGGTGTATGGTGTAAATGTAGATTACAGAGATAAGCAATGAACTGGTACTGGTTGAACCAGAGACAAAACAATAACGAAGCATAAACATAAAGTTGTTGCTTGTCGATCTAAAGCATGGTATATATAAGGCAGACCAACTGTTAGACGAGATTGCCACTGCACAACTGAAGAATCTGATTCTCTACCCGATACCAGTAAGGTAGTGGGCTTATTTTCAACTTTTACTAGTTCGTCTGAGTCTAGGATCAAATAATTAGAATTTCTTGCAATGTTAAAGGATATGTCAGGATTGAAAGCAGGCAGTGAGCCTTATGGCCAACTACATCTAGCATATACGAGGCTGATAATGAGGAAATACTCAATGTTACTTACAGATATTGCCCAAGGGAACTAGGTACCAATAATCAGCATTAGTGAGTCTGGATGAAATGGATAAGACCACCCTTGCCCAAGAATTGCTTGGATGAGTCAAACAGCATAAAAAGATTCCAAAACATAAACCTAAGCTCAAAGTTCAAACTGCTCAAATAACAAATGTTTCTTCAGATGTAAATCAATGATGATTTGTTAATGGATCCAACCATTTTTCAGTAGAACTTGGAAAATGGAACTCAAAATGCTGAGACCAGGGGACTGTGATCTGCTCTGTTACTGTTATATTACAAGCATACAACAGTTCATATTGTGAGCCATATCGCACTAATAATCATTGTTTCCATTGAATCTTGTATCCTTCATAGAGAATGAGAGAGAGCACTGTTTTATAAGAGTTTCTAAATCTCTCAAAGATGGTTTTGACAATTGGCATTATCTCAAAATATGCATATACGTAAGTTTTTTCATTCTCAGTTTCCTTTATTTGTATTCTCTTATTAAAGTATAAGGAGCTGCATAGTTGCTGCTGATTTTAGTTTCAGTATCCTTAACAATGCTGGTTGTAAAGTTTGTGTGTGTGTGTGTGTGTGTCATCAGAAGAATTGAAGGCTCAATATTTCCAGATAACTTACAAGTGATTACATTCAATTATTTAATTTTCTCAAATTATTATTGGTGTCGATGTGTCGGTGTTAGTGTCAGTGTTGTGGCTCGTGTCCAATGTTTGTGTCAGTACGTCATAGGTTCATGTCACTTGTATAACTTATCATGCTTTATGTCATAATTGCTGTGTTGCATTGTGGCAGAATACTCTATTAAACATTTTATTTAATTATTAAGCTGCTACATGTGCATTGAACATTTTTGTTGGTGTGAGATGTTGAATTCATTTTCGCAGTGCAGGTTTTTAAATCCTATGGTTGGACGCTGCCTATCATCCTTGCATCATGGTTGCTTTTCTACTGGCCCAAAAGCTTTCCTCATGGCATTAGCAATCCCTCTCGGTCAGTCAGCACTTGCCCTGGCATTTGAGAAATTATGGGGATGGACCGAGAGCAAACCAAAGCGCAAGTATAGGATGAAGAGGAAATGCCAAAATGTAAATGACACATGAGTTGAGGAAGAGCCGGAAGAAAACCAGAAAACTAATACAAGGAAGGCAGGGATGCAGTTTAGCTTGTTTTTTACTTGGTATATACATGAAAAGTTAAGGCCTGTTTGGATTAAAAATCATTACAAAATGCCACTGTATTCCATTAGGGAGTTCATTAATCTCAACTCAGTCACCAATTCGATTGTCCTTCAAAAAAATTTATTGGATATCGGATCACAAGTTATTATCATTTACCAAACCAGTTGAATACAAACTCAAGTATGTAATAGATATAGTAAGATCATTATGACCAATGTATAGTAGTGATGTAACACCCTAAGTTTGATCTTAGATAATATTAAATATTCTGCAAAACTTGCACTAATTCTGCTTTAGTCCGTTAACTGAATTTGGAATCCATCTAGACTGGTTCTTAAGCTTGGCCAGCATAATTTGCTCTTGGGATAACTACATAGTTGACTAGTTTACTAGCTCGCCATTGTACGGGTAAAGATCCTTGCAATTTCTTTGAAAAATAGAGGATCTTGATCCCCGTTGTATGGTTAAGTTTGATTCAAAATAAAGCAATCACTAGATTTCCGAAATGAGGTGATATCATGAGCCATTCCATACTATTCAGGTGTCCAACATAAGATCAGTTTCACACAATTATCAATATAAAATCATATTGTGCAAACGGCCGGAAGTGGTGATGGTCAGGCCTCGTGATTTACATATTTTGTTGAAGGCATTTATTTCTTTTGGCTTGAAAGGTAAAGGAGGGAAATATCTAACTTTAACTTGGCATTCAGTTGCGATCTAAACATCAAAAAATGGTCGAATATTCTCATAATCAGTTGTCGAGGTGTTAAGTATCATTGAATGCTCGTTTAATATTGTCTCAACTGTTCTCGTGTAATTTGCGGTCTCTTTTTCTTTGTTAGATAAATACCCCCCTTGTACTCCTTTTTAATTGAAATGCTGCTTAAAAATTAAATCCCCCATTTTAAGGTTTCAACTTCATTATACTCAAATAATAAATTCCACACAAATAACCAGGTATTGTTAACTATCAAACACAACTAAAGAACATATATGAATGAAAATGCGTTATAGATTGATCCTAGTTTAGGAAGAGCACGTCTGGTTTAGGCGTTTATCTATTCATTCTGCATCCCATGGCAGTGCACACCATGTGGAAGCACATTAAGTGAACAAGTCTCAATTACCCATGACAAGGTATGCATGCTGCATGAAAATACATATAACCATTCCATTGGCTAACTTTGGTCTTTGGTAGTTACAAGCTGATTGCATGCTTCCAGTATGCACATCGATTAAGCAAATAGTATCTAGGTTTTCTTGGTTTTCTTGGGGATGAGTGGGTGTTGAGAGCATCAATCTATTTTCTCACATGACTGATTATAGCAACCAATATTTTCACTTTACAAGATTGACTTGGTAGTTGGAGTGAAGAAATCGTGTGTAGGTAGTGAGGATAGGGCAGTACTTTTACATAGAAACTGATTTTATTCCTGGGAATATTTTTCCCATCTCTGTTAGAGGGGATTAAGACGCCTGCCAACGTGGGAAAAAACCATGTGATAGTCATATTATTTCCTGGGGTTTATTATTGGTTTTGTAACAAACATGGGAGTCCTTTATTTCCAATCTGGGTCTCCCAGGAATGTGTTTAAAATCCATGAATCAAACACCCCCTAAGAGGTGAGTAAAGAGGGTTCAATCTCCCCCTTTAACAAGACTAACTATCCTAACATTTATTATTTCAAAAAATAAAATAAAATTGAGCTTATGATATTTCTGTATTATCCTACAGCTGTACTTATTCTTCTGCAACCTAGACCTTTTCATGTTAATCATAGCATCTTATAATAGTATGCAGCTTAGCCATTGTGCCAACATAACATCAAATTCATAAAACTAGACAAAAATCCTTCAATTCAAATGAAATCTCAAACAAACATTTAATAACAAGTCAATAAACTCAAATGTATTTAAATTAAAACATCATAAACGTTTATCATTAACACCCTCATGGAACAAGACTAATGAAAACTGTTGCAAAATTCAAACTTCACCATATCTCTAGCTGTAAGCTGCTTATGCTGTGGCAGATGGCTTAGCACTGGATAGTCTGGACCTCTTCTTAGCCAAGCTCTCACTTCGGCGTTCCCTCTGCTCCTTCAATCTGGATGCAAGGAGTTTCTGATAATCTGCTGCCTCTGATTTTGCCTTAGCAATTCTCTTCTTCTTGTCTGCAATTCTTGCTCGCTTCCTTTGGAGTGTCAAAGGAGTGACCAATCGCTGTATCTTTGGAGCTTTGCTAACCTTCTTCCCTGCAATCAAACAACAACCACTAAGATTACAATTCATTACAAATGTCAGTATTGGTACAATTTTACCGGATGTCACTGAACGACAATCACAAATTGTGAGAAAACGGCACTTCTTTCAAATGGGTACTCTAAACCCCAATGTATACTGTAAAGTATCACTGCCTTCAATGAAAGTAATATTCTCTATACTTAAAACAAAGAAAACTACGGCAAGTCTCTGCTACATCTCCCTCACTACCCTTAATATAAGGATATATAAAGAAATGGATACGATATTCGTGGAATCAGAAACTTACCATCCTTGGTGGTGAAAGTTCTACGGTAGGTGTTAACATATTTTCGCACATCATCATCCTTCGACAGGTTGAACAGTTTACGGATTTTGGATGCTCTCTTAGGACCTCTCATCCTTGGCTTCTCAACATCAGTAAGCCCTGGAAGATCATTATCACCTTTCTTCACAATAACCAAGTTCAAAACAGAGAGGTCAGGGCTGACAATGCATCCACGAACAGACTTCCTTCTACGCTCTCCATTGCGCCTTCCATGTCCACGGAAACAAGGAGTTCCTGCAAAGCGCAAAATGCATAAAAAATTAGCCAAGTAGAAAACAAGCTTGACTATGAACTCAGACTCCTGCAAATAATGAATTTCTAAGGGGAGCCCAAAAATCATTGCACAAAAACATAAAACATTATGTGTTGCATCACTAAAACAACAATCATTGTGATCATGGACGTGTGGGCCTTGGCTGTCACTATGTAATGGATTTTTTTTCCATACTATATGCATTCTACATAAAATATAGACAGCTTGACTAATTGATCGATGTTTCCCACACATCCAAAACTATTTAACTAGGAGGGAATAAAGTTCTTTTTATAAAGTTAGTGGAGACGTTTATGTATTTGAGGTTAAAGTTATCTCTAATATTACATGTGGAAATTGCACCTACTGAAATAACTACATATGCTATATAATTAAATGCAAAATCACATGAGATAAATAGTTAAATGGTTGTTTCTTTACTTATAATGCCTCCAGTACTATAAATTTATGACCGTCCCTGATAGTAATATTAAGAGGCAAAATTTTCAAGGCAATATACAGTAGTTGTACCTATGCCGTACAGTCAACACCAACTACAACTATAATCTGTTCAGAATATGCCGAGAGGTAAATAGATTGAAGCTTTGAAGGAAAAAAAATGCTACCTCTATGGAGCAAGAGCCTAACACGGCCAGGTGTCAACACTCCCTGCTTCATTGGGAATCCTTGTTTGTCACACCCACCAGTAATTTTGAAGACGTAGCCTTTAAATTCCTGCAGGTTGCAAAATCACAAAGCAAAATAGATCAATTACAATGCTCCTCAAAATAAGAAAGCAGACACCAAAAAGTTCGTGCTTAAGATCATACCTCTCCTAAGGCATCGCCAAGGACTTCCTGTGAGATCCTCTTGTCCCAGAAAGCACGACTGCAATAAACACAATGTAATCAAATAGAAGCCATATACATAACTTAACTTCACAAAACCCACATAACTTAAAGCACTAATGAATAATCTTTTCCTACTAAACAGTACACACGGATAAAATAAAGTCAAATTGTTTTTGAATCTATAAACTACAATCAGTAACTATCTTGGAGAACTTATAGAAACAAGTTACATGTCATAGGTTGTTTATATAAATTCTCTAACTCAAACAACAATCCAAACAGGCCCAATATCAGTAAAATCCAAATTCACATAAATGTCGGTATTCATTTATCATTAAACATAAACTTGGTGGAAACAGGTACCAGGCACTACAGTTAAGTACACATGAAAGAAAAAAAATAATTACATTGAAAATTGAAAAGGATTTCGGCACAAACATAAAGAACAGAAACCAACATAGATTCATTCATGAACATGGACACTTCAAAGTAATGATTTTTTTCTCCTAACCAGTAACCTTAAAATGAAAAAATAAATGCGAAAATGAAGAGAGAGAGTAAATGGATTATTACAGCTTCATGTCATCATCAATTTCAAGCTTCTTCTGACATCCAGTGGTTGGATTCGCAACGTTAAACTGAAACAAAAGCGAAATCACAGAAATTCAGTTTAATGAAACAACAACAACATTGAGATTGAAGAGATTGAAAACAAAACCTTCATGTTGGAATCTCGTCCTCTTGATCCAGCCGCTGAAACTCTCTTCTTGTGTGCGGCTTCAGCAACAATGGGAAAGGTAGGGTTCTGCACACTGGGCTTTTATACACTCCTTCTCCTTTTCAGTTTGGGCTGCACTAACCCAAACCCACACATTTTGGGCTTTTTTTATTTCATTTCTATTGGATCAAAATTAGAACTCTTCTCCCATGCAAACTTGCTCACTCCCATACAAAAGACCAAAATACCCAATGTGAGTTAACTCACGTTTGTTATAATGAACGTGAGTTAAGTTAACTCACGCTCAAGTATAATCTACATGAATTAAAAATGAAAATTGATTTTCTCACGTGTATTTTTTCTTAAAAACACATGTAAAATATGTTTTTGCCCCCAATGGTAGTTAACTACCGTTTAGCCTTTCCTTTAACTACCGCTGGCTCATCTGCATGTCTTGGCAAAGCATCAATTGTGATTTGGTGTGTTTCGATTAAAAAATCAAAATAAATCAAGGTTTATTCGAAATGTTACGAACCTTTACAGATCGTCTATATATATTTTTTTATAGAGGTGTCTGGAAAAAAAAACAGCTCAAAATTCGATTTCTAGGACGATGTTTTGGTTTCTTGAGTTTTTGGCGCATTAAAAATTCATATTTAATTCGTCCCTTGTTGAAAAATTCTAAATTCTTGTGGAAGATGTTTCTATGTCCGAAAGATGCGTGCAAAAAATAATGAAAAAATTCAACATGTAGGTCACTTTTTTGAACGCGCACTTGAAAAAAAAATTGCAATTTTACGCGGTTCGGTCGAAAAATCAAAATAATTGAGGCTTATTTGGAATACAACGGAACTTTGCAGATCATCTATATATATTTTTATAGAGGTGTCTGCAAAAATAAAAATAAAAATTCAATTTTTAGGTCGATGTTTTGATGTCTTAAGTTTTAGGCGCGTTAAAAATTCATATTCAATTCGTCCCTTGTCGGAAAATTCAAATTTTTGTGGGAAATGTTGTTATTTTTGTCCTAAACATGCGTGCAAAAATCGTGAAAAAATTCAACCTCTAGGTCACTTTTCCGGACGCGCACTTGGAATAAAATTACGATTTTGCACTATTCGATCGAAAAATTAAAATAAAACGGAACTTACCCGCGATTATATGAAACTTTACAGACACCTTTATAAAAATACATATAAAGGATCTGCAAAGTTTCGTGGCATTTCGAATAAGCCTCGATTTATTTTGATTTTTGACCGAAACGTGCAAAATCACAATTAATGCTTTGTCATGAACTGTAGTTAACTGCAGCTGAGCCAACGGTAGTCAACTGCAACCGGAAAGACTGAATGGTAGTTAACTATCGATGAAGACAAAAACGAATTTTCCATGTATTTTTAGGAAAAAAACATGTTTCTTGGAGGATTTTTAAGGTATTTCTACCGTTCGCGATTAACATGGTGGAAAAAGAAGGTGCCTTAAAAGTATGTCGTAGTAAAGATGCAAATTCTTTCCATAAAAAAATATTATTTTTTTTGTGTAATTGTGCGAAAACGCACGGGTTGTATAACAATGCATAACTATATTAAAATAATTAAATTGATTATATTTTGAAATGTTTACCGGTAGTAAATGATAATTATCAACATTAGTTTTTTGAGAGAAAATTATCAACATTAGCATAATATTTTTAATGCAAAAATCCGTTAAATATATGCATCGCGCGCCGTTGCATATTATATTTGCATGTATCTACGAAAGCAAAATTTTATGTACTATTTTTAAAATTTTATTTTCCTTTATTCGCGCTCGTTTCAAAATTTTATTATATCGACTTTCACATATCAATACATCAAAATTTGATTCAACATATATAAGCAAATAAAATACGCAATGAATGTTGTGTAAATATTTAATGTGTGTCTAAGTGTGCAAGAAATTCTAAACACAAAGGTAATATATTGCCTCTGGACCAAGAAGTCATAGCACTTTACAGAAAGTCAAAGCTCTGGACCAAGGCAAAGCTCTCCACATAGAGTCAAATTTATGCACTACCGGTCAAAGCTAGTTTACAAGCCTCTATAATGAGTTCCCATGTATCGGCACTTGACTTAAAAGGTTATCATTGATTCACCCAATGACTCGTTTGCTTGAAGAATGAGAGTTTATTCTAACTCAGGCAGGGAAATTATGCTCGTTAATAACATCATTGATGAAATTGAATGACTAATGCGCAAACCATATTTCTCCAAGATATCTCAACATTTAATCAGGCATTTAAATATAATTATTTATTCAACAACGGTCATCTCAAACTCAGCTCTATATAAAGGATCAGGTTTGATTGAAGAATGTCATGACACTCAAGCATACTCACGCACATACATGCAAAGTATTGTCTGCCATGTTTAAGGAGCATACTCATGACCAAGTCTAATTATATACATACTTGTTCATAATATATATCTTGTTTGGAAAATAAATAAATCAAATGAAACGTATGTAAGGATCACACTCTAAGTGTATTGCGCTTCATATATGTTTACTACTCCTAGAGTTCGCGTAAATGCTATCTTTTTGCAAACAAATTGTTGTTTTATATCTCTAAATGAGATTATGAAGTCTTTTAGGTTGAGACAAGGAAATCTAGGACAAAGTTGTCTTAGTATTGTTGTTGCAATCAAGGTTTGGTTATAGTGGAAAAATATCTTGGAAGTGCAATCAGACTAGAAGTAATCCAGAGTTATGGGGTAAACCAGGATAAACTATATGTGTCGTTTCTACCCTTTGTCTCTTTACATTTCGTTGTTATCTAAGTTTTTAAAGAGCCCAATAAGCAACAAACACAATTCAAATTCCCCTTTCTCGTGTTTTTTCACCTTTGTAATACACGCATACATGTAAAAAATTGGGTGTTACACAACCCGCATTGGTTGAGATGGATGTTTTACAGCTGCATCTATTTGCAATGTTTTATATTTTAAGATGTTTGCACACATTAATAAATAATAAAATTAATGTATATTTATATCAAAGTAATCTTAGATTTATTATTGATTATTTTATAAATTCTAAAATTTAAATGAAAAAAGGATAAATATGATACGGGCAGGTTTCAAAAACCAAATTCAAAGATATCATTCATTTATAAAATACCTATTATTTTGAAACAAACTAAATGCTAAAACTATCAACTAATTAGGTAATGAGATTATAGTTTGGCCTCACTCAGGGGGTGTAAACTATTATTAATCTAGCCACTTAAAGTATTGAATATTCTCGATCAATATAAAGGTGTGTTTGTTTCAAGTTATATTTGTTGATGAGTAATGCTAAGAACAAACTTTAGGTCAAACTCTATTGAACACACTCTCACTCATTGGTCCACATCACTAACATTTTAAAATGTTTTACCAGTTACCGATGCTGCCTGTTTGACAAAAGCACATAACGGGTTCCTCAACTTCTCTCTCCCCACAACAACACAAACCTTCGAAAAAAATTAGTGTTATCTTTATAAATTTGAGGATTCTTTGTGGATCTGTTTATGAAAGAGATTGAAAAAGACCCAAAAAAATGTTCTTCTTCCATGGGATGGATCGATATGTATTGTGAATTTACTGTTTGTTTTGAAAGGGATGAATTTACGGTTCATACCCACCACCTAGTTAATCCAATGTTTAGATGGAACGAACTGCCCTTTCTTTCAATCTTACACGCAATACTATATTTTTTTTGACCCGTTGGCATTCACCCATGACAAAAAATGGATGTTAAAACTAGCACTGTGTCAAGAGGAAACATTGTGGGGACGAAATTAAACGGAGTATAAGAAAGTGTAAAAGAAATTGAATCTGTAATGAATTATTTACCACCGCCAAACAATTAAGGATTTCAATATGTATACATTCAAAACCGCTACCGAGTTTCAAAGGTCAAAGAAGTAAGCAATTTTAAAAAATTTAAGTTATCAAGAGAAAGAAAATATGGGGTAATCATGATTGAATGGAATGCAGTGCAGAAACTCTTTAGAAGGAAAGAGGCAGTCAAAAGAGTGTGCAATTAAGGCGACCATGATGATTTGAAATAAAAATAAATAAATAAAATAAAAATTGTAGTGAACATGTATAACCGGTAAAACGGTGATGGGTGGAAAAAAATTTATGATGTGGCCCAATAGTTGAGAGTGTGTCAAAAAGAGCGTGACAACTAGTTTGTCATTAGCATTGATCTTTGTTGATTTCTAGGAATAAAATGATATAAATATGGGTAATGCTAACCAGTGCCCTTACGGCAATAGGGATGACAATACGGACCAACCCACCCCGTTTAGGCCCAACCCACTATTAGCCCGCCAAGAACGGGGTGGGGCGGGCCAACTTGAGGGGGTGGGCTCAAACTCACACCCCGCCCCACCTAAAAGCGGACTAGCGGGCTGACCCGCCTATTTTTTAAAATATTTTTTTGTCGATTGTTATTAACAAATACGCTGCTATAATAAAACAATAAATTCAATATAAAGACTCTAACATTAAACAATCTCAAAATAAATTCACCATACATTGAACAATGTCCTGTAAACTAAAACAAATTCAATTTTACCTATTTTAAGGATATTTAAATATTTTGTTTTTAGAAATTAAGGCAAGAAAGAAACTAATATAACATATCATGGCTTCAAAAAAGAAGAAAGGAAGAAATAAGCATATCAACGCAAACATTAAGTTCACTCAACACAAACAACAATTAAGATAAATGAGCAACAAAGCTTACCTTAAACTCAAGTGAATCAGAGCAAATCAGACTCAGATTGAGATTGTAAATTAAAAATTTGGTCACTAATAGTAAAAAAAGAAAGTTTAATAAGCATGCGGGCCACCCCACCCCGCTATGACCCGCTTTTTTAGCAGGCTTAACAGGGGCGGGCCAACTAGAGAGATTGGCTCAAAATCTCCCTATAGCGCAATGGTTAAGGAAACCAAAAAGAGAAAGTTTTAAGTTGAAAATATCAACAACAAAAAAGTTGAAAATACCATTTTTTAGACTTTTGAGGAGTTGAATGCACAAGTTCCAATGCGATATTACTATATTTGCTTCCTTAACCATTGCATTGAGGACACTGGTTAACATTTCCCTATAAATATATATGTCTATGTTTGTTACAAGTTTACTAAACTTTATTCCCGGGTATAAAATGTTCATGGGGATAGAAAAAAATTCCAAAGAAAATAGTGGGAATAAAGTTTCCATGGAGGTGGGAATAATTTTATATGTAGTTACCTATTATAATCCCTATTTTCATGGTTCCTAGGAATATTATAAAGTTAACCAAACATATTTTTTCTGAATACTTTGAAATAAATTTTCCATCTTTATATTCCAAAGAATGTTATTCTTAGGAATAAAATTGGTAAACTTGAAACAAACACACCCTAAATTTTTTTGGTTAATTATTTATAGAAACATACTGTTAAAGTTATGGACGAGGATGTGATATTAGGGATCGGAATAGGCCAGGCCGACCCACAGGGGCCTACGGCCTAGCTTACAACAGGTCAGACCAGACTTTTTTCTTAAATAGAGAAGACCTAGGCTTTTTTAGAAGCCTATTTAGCTTAAAAGGTCAGGCCACAAGCCATTCAAAAAGCCTCTTAGACCTATTTAAGTAAATATGAATAATATTATTTTTTACTATATTATATTTTGTACATTGAATTAAAATAAAAATTTGTTAATTTTTTTTCCAGTAATTTAAGCTTATTTGTATAAATTAATTTTTTGCATATTTAAATGTATTATTATAAGCTGGAATTGAAATATGAAACAATATATAGTTAAATTCCCTAAAAACCCATGTTGATTATCAAAAGAGAGATTAATCTAACTGATATATCACTTCACTAATCTATTTAAAACTTAGATCATATTGATTATTTAAAGATGTTCATATGAAATAGGTTTTTAAACAGGCTAGCAGGCCATACCAGGCTTTCAGAAGGCCAAACTCAGGCAAAAAAAAGTAAGCCTATGATAGACCACATACCAGGTTTAGGCCTTCAAAAAATTTGACAGATCATACTTAGGTCTTTCAAAACCTAACTCAGCCTAACCTATTCCTACCCATATGTGGTATGCCGGCATGTTTTGAGTTTAAGATCCGACTATTTCTAATTAGTGTGGTATGCGGCATACCACGATATCTGTTGTATCATTAGGTGTTTTTATCAAAAAATAGTGTTTAATTTTATCATTTGAACATGTGCTATTTCTTATGATATGACATAGGGTTGCTACTTTCAAATGATAAAATTAAACACTATCGTACCAAATTGTTGAGTTTCAGTTGTAATGTATAAATAACTACATACATTAATAGTTAAGATTTGAATATGCTCTCGAAGGGTTAAATAGTATGATAATTTGTGTAGTTTTAAATGTTCATATGTCGATACTACCATTGTGAATGAAAAAAAAAAACACTGACATAATTGTGAGTTCGAGACCCATAAAAGATAAGGAAGGATGGAAAAAAATGTACGCAAAAATTGTGAATGGTTGGCAAAATTAGAGTTATATTCCTTAACATAATTTTATGTACTAGTTTGGTCCGTTATTCTTTTTTTCATTGCATTATTGTCCTTTTAGTTTGTTTGCATGTGAATTTTCAAGTTTTAAATCTATAATTTTTTCTTATGGACACTCAATCTTTAAATATATGTTCTTTCATCTATGTTTTTATGTGAATTTTAGATTTAAAGCATGAAAATTCACATGCAAATGGACCAAAAGAACAAACTTGCAGTGAAAGAAGGATTAAAGACCAAAATGTTACCTGAAGACAACTTTAGAGACTAAAAGTTCAATTTTACCAAATTGTTATAAATATAAATTTATAATTGAAATGTTATATTATTTAATGTATTTAGCTCATTAATAACAACTACTTCAATAAATAATTTTCTTTTTTTCCTTGAAAAAAAATCTAAATAATTTTCTTTTTACGTTCATTAACCAGTCAAGGTTGGTTAAGAGGATCATATTTTATTTTTTTTGTTTTATAAGACAAACTTAATTAGTGACGAGTTGATATATCAATCCAAATAACACTACCAAAAAAATATATCAATCCAAATAAAGTACGTTGATAGAATATGAAATAGTGCTATAATTATTTAAAAAGATTAATATGTAGCATGGATAAATAAATAATGTATTAGTTATTTTTTTCGTAGATATATCGCCTAAATAGTCTGACATAGTTGTAGTAACATTTTGTGTGCCTTTTATCATTACATGATGAAAATTGATTAAAGAAATTACATGAGGGTCAAAAATATAAGAGAAATGATATTTGTACAACCATTTTTTGATAACTTTTGAAACAACTCTCTTTCTTATACTCACATGTTTTTTTATTCTCTCTCTTTCTCTTTCTCTCTCTATTGTTTTTGTCCAATAAAAATAAATAAAAAGTGTTTATCACAAAAGTTGTACAAAATTGGTTGTAAAAATATCACTCTTCAAAATATAACTATGGATAGTAATTATTAATTAAAGAGCATTATGACGTTGTGCGTACTATACCATGAGATCTAAAATGTAGATATAGATTTTAAATATTTATAGAAAGGTGACATTGGATTTTTTTTGGCGGTGCTTATATTTTTTTGGGTAGTGAGGTGACATTGGATCTAGTGCTACTTATCCAAAAATGAAAATATGTATTATTATAAAATCATTATGATCTCTTGTTTGAGGACCCGTTTATTATGAATTAAAATAAAAATAATTTTGCCATAAAATAATTTAGAAATTATTTTATAGAGATTTTATGAAAAATCATAATCCATTTTGCGTTTGTTTACCGTAATGCAAATCACTTTTTCTTTATTTTTTAAATTGTTTAGTTTGTTTGGATATAGCTATATAAAAAGCGATTTTTGTTACAAAACCAGTTCAATCTTTTGATCCATGTTTTCTCTCTTCTATCTATTTTTGAAAAGTTACTCTTAACAACTTCTCATTTGCATTATTTTTAGATTTTTTTTTAATTCTGATTTTCTTAAAAGACTGTAACAAACGAATATAATACTCTTAAAAGTAAATATTTTTTTAAAAAGTGATTTTTTCTTAAAAAAAACTATAACATACGCACTTTGAATTAACCAAACAAAGGAATTACGTTGATGATTTCATCATTAACATTTGGACTTACTTACTTATATATATATATATATATATATATATATATATATATATATATATTATGTGTTTTTCTAACCTATGCAACATTGCATAGGTATGCAACATTGCATAGGTTAAGCTCCAATAAATACACTATTTTCATCAACATAATTTGTCTTAATAATTACTCTATTCTTGAAAATTGGATTTTTTTTTTACTCTCCTGTTAATCATTCTACTTTTTTAATAGTAGAATCTTTTCCTTAGCTTTTTTTTTTCTTTTTTACAATAAATCTTGTCTTTTACAATAAATCATTCTACTGCATTTTTTTTTCTGTCGGTAACCCAAATTAAAAAACTTAGTTTCATATTTTGTATGTAGTCATTTTTTTTTTTTACACTTTTAAGGGTGTTAAATACTTTTTCGAGATCCATCAAGAAATACCTTTATGAGAATTTAGTTTTTGGCCCATTAATTAAATTTAATTGTATATAGTTAATTTGTTCATCCTTCGAAAAAAGAGTTAATTTGTTCAAAATCAGTTTTAATCATTGTAAAAAAAAAAGGCAATCAATTTTAGTCTATCCAACCAAAATGACGAAAAAAATGTAACTGCAGTAAAACATAACAAAGGAATTAAAGAAAAAAATTATTAAGAAAATGAAATAGAATGATTAATAGGAAAGAAAAAATTTATTAATAAAGAAATAGAATGATTAATTGAAGAGAGAAGAAAACACCAATTTTCAAGAAAATAATAATAAATACTACAACTATGTTAACAAAAATGGTGCATTTATTGGAGCTTAACATATGCAATGTTGCATACATGGGTTAGAAAAACCCATATAGTATAACTCAATAAAATTTAGTGGCGCATCAATATAAACATCTCATGTTGGTTTCAAACATGAGAGGATCCAGATTGATTATCATACTTCATAAAATCACAAGGTTTACATTGTTCCCACGGATTAGACTTCCATAATAAACAATTAAGAGACGAAGATAAGAGCTCTAGTTCTTCAAATTCTTTTCCATTCCTTCATTTTCTTGATCCAATTGCAAACTAATTCCCTACCATTCCAATTAGGCACTCCTTAAGCAATAAAAATACACATGTAACATCTTTAATCAACCGATCCTTGGTTCCGGTCATGCTCTGAAACCGATGGCACAATGCTTGTAACCAAGGGATTCAAGTTATTACTTCTCACATCTTTATGGAAGGTAATTGTTGTGCCGATTTGCTAGCTAATATGGGACACTCGTTACAGGGCACAGTTTGATTCTCGGTGTTGCCTCAACCTCTTTATACTGACTTCTTCTTAGACAAGAGTGAGATCCATCACTCTAGGTTTCCGTAGTCACTTGTTTTTTTGTTTTTCTGCTTGTTCTTTGTTTTCTTTTGAGGATTTTGACCTAGTCCCCCCTCTTATACTCTTTTTCCCCTTTTTTGAATAATTTTTTCCTCTAAGATTGACGACATAGGATAGGGGTTCTGCGAGGTGTCAATCTAGTTGGGATGTCGTTGCTTCCCTTGATGCATGTCCAATCTCCTGGCTTAAAAAAAAAAAATCAACCATAAATTGTTTGGGCGATTAAGATTGAGGAAAAGTGAGGAAAAGCGAGAAAAATGTTTTCTTTCACTTACCTTTGATTATCCACTACTCTGACAAGATAGTTTGCGAGGAATTAACCACATGCAAGCTTCCAATTTATGAGACAATGGTGGAATTTAGGTTTGGGTCAATGGTGTGGAGTCGATGTATATAATAATATATATCTTAATTTAATGATGGAGTTGATGAAATTTGATTACTCCTTTTTTTAATGATTTTGACAAAGTCATATCGTATAATACATAAATGTAGATGTCATGTATTAGATAATAATCATTTTCAATAAAACTATACTAGATAATGATTTAATAGTTTTTTTTGAAGGAAATGATTTAATAGTTAATTAGTTACATAAAGAGTTTCTGTTATATCTTCTTAAAAATTATATAAATTATTGAACTATTTACTAGAAAAAAATATAAATTATGATTTGCTTAATTATTTTTCAATTATGACACAGCTGATAATTCAAAAATTGATAACGTGATAAAAAAATATTAGTATTTTATGTAAAAATTGATATTCACCAATACATAATTATTTATCGAGTCAAATTAATTAGAAAGAATTTATGTAAAAAATCGTAACAAAAAAACAATTAGAATGATTTTTTTTTTTGGCAAGAAAAGATATCTTAAAATACGATTAAATACTATATATATATATATATATATAGATAGATAGATAGATAGATAGATAGATAGATAGATAGATAGATATATATATCCACTAGGGAACATTTTATTTTGGATAGTTTGGCCATTCATTGTGATAGATATTTTAGCAAGCGTACTAAAACTATCGAAGTAATATAATTAAGTTCTATCCACGAGGACTGTGTTAATCTCAACTAGGCAATTTAATTATAGTAAGGATTTAACAAATAGTGGGCATATAGAGCATATATTTGATTAAGTTCAACAACAAATAAAAATAATGGTTTTGGAAAATATCAGATAAAAAGTGATCAGGTCTTTCGAATCAATTAATTCTCGCTGTTTGGTAAATTGCACCTAATCTCTACAATTATCCTCCTAGACTCGCGACAAATTAACAAATTATTTTTGATCAATCCCTTGACTCAGAACACTCTTCTAAAGCTACAACACCCTAATCCTTTAGGTGAGTTCGCAACCGTTGAAGGCTTTATAAACGTTAATTTTTATGTCATAACCTAACAATCATCTCTCCCTTTTTGCGTTAAGAGCTAGGGTCAGTAGTCAATTGATATTTGAATTTAGTTTATATGTGATCAATATACAAAAAACATTAAGAACAAACAATTCTGAATAAATGTTTTGAATAAAACTAGGATTATAATTGTATTAAAAAAGTTTATACAATCACATGGTTCAAACAGCTTAAATTAAAATCATCTCAACCTAATCAACAAAGAATTTAGCTACTTAAACGGCATGAATAAGAGAAATTACAACCATAAATGTGTTCATGAAGTGTGTTCATGAAGTTTTCTTCTTAGGATGCAGCTTCCTTCTCCACGTGCTTCCGTAGCCCTTTTTGTTTCTCTACGTTATATCCTCCTGGCTTTTGAGTGCCGCTCTCATATTTATATGCCAATAGGTAAAAGAAACCTAATTCTCCCACTTGTTTCTTTCGGGTTAGGAACAACACATAGAAGCCCACTTCACCTTTTCTTCTTTCCTCCAATACCCATGTTTCTTCTTAACCTCTTTATTTTAGTCAACAATCAAAGAATATCATGTCTTGCTGTTGTTTGATTATGTGGCCAATAATAATAGGAGGAGTGTTATTTGAACAACTTTTAAGTGACAATTTATGGAGACAATTATAATTTGCAAAGAAAAAATAGGTATTGCACGAAAATCAAAGCAATAGAGAGATAAAGTAAAAAATAATGTGAATATAAGAGAGAAAGTTGTAGCAAAAGTTGTCACAAAATGAATGTTCAAATATCATTTCTCTAATAATAGTGATAATACACATAATTGACTCAATAAATGAAAAAGTAGAATTTATTCAAATTTACTTTAAATTAAATACTAAACTAATAAAAATAGAGTTAAAACTTAATTAAAAAGACTCTAAAAATAGTGTATGACTGATTGTCATCACATTGCATAAGTATAAACTTTTTTTCTTCGTCCTCGTGAGCTTAACTCAGTTGGTAGGAACAATGCATAATATATGCAAATACAAATATATGAATGATATTTTTTTTAAGTAATATCATTTATTTTAGTCAAAAACTAATATCTTTACTCCTATAACAAAGTAATATTATTTTTAAGTATTGTTTTTTTAGAGATATTTCTAAGTATTGTTAAAAGTTATATATAAATTTTATTCATATTGGAAACTTTTTTTAAATAAATCATATCAGTTTAAATTATATTGTATATTAATAAATATGCTGAAATTACATAATAGTAGTTCATGTGTAACTTTAGAAATAATTGCGATCAAAGTCAGATATTCTCAATGATCTAATGATTCTGATCGATGGGCAATGCAAAAAAAAATTACACGAGTTTATATAAATTAAATTCTCGTCAAAATATTCTATGGAGTTTACACCGATTAGGAAGAAAAAGTTATAGCTCTGAATTACTTGAAGAACAATGCTATTGGTTCTACTGCTTGTGAAGAGCCTTTCATCGAGGTGATGTCTAAGGCCAAGAAAAAGAAGGTTCAAAAGGGTTTTCAGATTCATAATACTCGCTCTAGGGGTAAGTTACTATAGTTGCTTGGGTTTGTTTCTCTCCCGTTCTTTCTTTCTTCCTTTTGGTTTGTTTTGCATTTTTTCTTTTTTCTTCTCTTTCTGGATTTGACTTTTGTCCCCTTTTTTTTTGCTTTGCTTTTATCGTTTGAGAAGGTTTTGATTTATGCTCCCCTTCTCTTTTTGTTCTTCTTTCCGTTATCTTGTTTATATAAATATCTAAGGTGTTGCGGTTGGTCTACCATATACTCTCCATTTGCTTAATTTTTCTTTTATAAGTGTATGAATATAATCATATTTATAAGTTTCAAATAATATATAAAGTGAGAGCTGCGTCAATATGAAAAGAGCTGCGTCAACATTACACTTGATTGAGCAATGGGGAGGCTTTTCCCAAGCAGGGGGCAGATTATCATGATGCATCAGGTGCTTAGCTTTTTGAACGCAACTCCATTCATGAAGGACGTCCTGGGCACGAGTGATTGTGAGAATTGGAGTATTGTCATTGTCACCCCAAAATAACAGGTACCGACTCTTCCACAAGCTCCAAAGGGTCATAGCTGCTAGTTGTCTTTGTTGATCATGGAGTTTACTAGATAAGTCGAAAAGCATTTGTTGGAAAGAATCAGCACTAGGTAGTAACTCTTGAATAATGCCACCCATGTCAGGGAGGTTCCAGCAAGCCATTGCTTTATGACAGACAAATAATAAGTGCATATGAGATTCAGCTAGGAGATCACAGGATACACAAGTTTCGGAACATGGGACACCTCGCTTGGAGAGGTTGTCTCGTGTAGGAAGACAATGATGAGCTGCATATATTTATATCTACGAATAATTAGTTAAATCAAGGTATAAACATTTATTTCTATATTAACTATAATACCAATTTTATAATTTGCTTTTGACTAATAATAAATATTTACCATAGTATTTTGTTGTGTTAAATGTAGAATTTATTGTAAAAGGTTATGTCTCCTTCAAAATACATAAAGAAGAACAATAATTTTCTGCAAAAGAAAAAAATTACAATAAAATTATAAACATACACATTAGTTAAAAAAATTTAAAGTTAATTGTTTTTCAAAACTGTAGCATTTAATATTTTCAATAAATTAAATATTATAATTTTAAATAAAGATTTTTTATTTTGTAATAAATATTTATATTCCAAAAAGTTATAAGTTTGATGTTATCAAATAAATAAGCATACACCATTTGTGTATGAAAAATCATATGTGGGAGAGGTCGAACATTTTAATATACTTCAACTACCTTAAGTGTTCAACGTATATATATGTATGTGTGTGTGCAAGACAAGAGCGTCCAAATCCTAAAAAAATTATGGAGGAACTTGGTGTAGGAAGTAAGCATTGTTCATGAGAAGGAAATCAGTTCAACAATCGGGTGAACACCCCATCAATTGCCTTGACTAATAGGAAACAAAAGACCAAGAAAAAACAAACTTACGAGGTTCATTGTGCGGACTTGAGTTAAAGTGTATCAGGATATCTCCCAAAGAGGGTTAACATAACAAAACTTTACATTGTTATTTTGTCTTTTCTATTTGTAATATCTTTTAGTTTTCTTTGCTTTGTTTTCATTGCCAACCTTTGCTTATTATAGATAACCTAAGATTTTTCTCTCTTGTGAAATCATGTTGTGTACTTTGGTTCAGGCCGTATATTAGCTTTTATTGTTTTCCTTGGCCAATTTTTTTAATTTTTTTTGGTGGTGTCCGGGGTTCGAACCTCAGACCTTGCAAATATTATGCATTGTTCTTACCATCTGAGCTAAACGCACATGGACGTTTTCCTTGGCCTTTATATATATATATATATATATA
>Ga0228711_1000659_pt1 | contig 44857 bp, 14 predicted proteins | sample MedpolnodulmetaG_2_FD_177996 | JGI IMG/M metagenome (GOLD analysis project Ga0228711, IMG submission 177996) | Root nodule microbial communities from Medicago polymorpha collected in Santa Monica, California, United States - brown nodules | ecosystem: Host-associated > Plants > Roots > Nodule...
AAAATGACATATTTCAATCTAATTATGCGGGTAAGTCTGGTATCAAACACTATCACGTGTCGACACAATGACATGTCTTCGATCAGAAAAGAATTAACTCATACCTAGAATATGAAACAAAAACTAGGAGAGGATTAACAACTAAAAGCACGACTTGAATGAAAACAAACATTCATAGGGGAGATATTTCATTAGTTGTTCTATCACTAATGATGAAATAATCATATATTCAAACACAACACCGAATGAGTGTCATAACTCATAAAGTAGACAACTCAGTAATTACTATTTGTCAAGAATATATATACTTACATTAGGTTTCTCCCTATTTAGTTATCTTAATCTAGAATTCCTCTAAATCATCTTCTTAAGCAAGCATTTCAGTTAACCTCTAAGAATAGTGTGCATTCCTAATAATGAAATTCGATACCGAGCCACAAACATCGCAACAATCAGAAATCCCTAATTTTCAATCAAAGTTGCATAAGTTCAAACAACACAGAAATTACATAACTACGATTAACCGAATAATCGTCTCATAATCATTCAAACATAGATCTACATAAGAACGAAATTAAAATGGATAGTAATTGTTAATTGTGACTTACTAAGATAATAACAACATAAAAAAAACCTGCAACAAACACAAATTCGAATTTCTTTCGCAATTCATTCGGTCCTCTTGAGGCGTTCAAGGCGCTGGTTAAGAAGATCGATCCTAACAACAAGATTGGTAACGGAGTACAAAAGCCAGTAGAAGAGAAGCGCGGCAGCGATGAGAAGCGCGTTACGCTGACTCTTCATAATCGATTTCTGATGACGAAGATGTTCAGATGGAGTGCAAGAATCACCTTCACAGCTTGGCCTGGTTTCGTATTTCCAATAAATGTCCATCAGAAGAAAGAGGCAAAACGGAACCACCGAAAGAAACGGTTTGAGAAGATTCTTGGTAACAGCGACGAGTCCCTTGCGAAGAGCGTCGAGGCCGGGGATTGTGAGAAGAAGCACCATTATCGCTTCTGCTGCTGCGGCGTAACCTAGCACAACCCATTCCAACGCCATTGATTCAGATCTCGTTGCTTTGGTTTCTTCGTGAGAAATTTATAAGGAAGTTATTATTATTATATTATTGCTTTTTTCTTTTTCTCTCTCTTTGATTTTTTCTTTGTGACTAAGCAAATGAGAGGCTTTTTGGTATTTATAGTCTCTCGGTTATGTATTTTTAGAGGTGAACGAATGCGTGGTTGAGTGACAAGTGCGGAACACGTGACACTTCCTCGTTTCAAGTTTCAACTCTCAACTATGGATTTTTTTTTATTTTTTTTATTGAGAATGCTGCTCTTCTCTCAACAACTTTTGCTTCCATTCAACTAAAATGACCACCTCTATCTGAGTTAACTAGCGTATGTGCTAATTTCTGTCTTAATTAGCTCACGTAGCGCGCCATAAATCACCCAAGAGTAAGTATATCCGTGAGTTAACTCGCGCAGCAATTAGCACTTGCATGTGTTAAATTGATTTAATTAGTACGCAACTTTATTCGAATTTATTTAATTAGTATTTATTCGAATTTATTTATTCAATACGCAATTTATTTAATTAGTCTTTGTTCGAATTTATTTATTCAATACGCAATTTATTTAATAAGTCTTTATTTGAATTTATTTATTCAACACGCAATTTATTTAATTAGTCTTTACTCGAATTTATTTAATCAATACGCAATTTATTTAAATAATTTTTATTCGAATTTATTTATTCAATACGCAATCATAAAATAAATTCAAAAATTAACAAAAATAAAGGAAACAAAAATAATAAATATAAAATGTCATTTTATTAATATAATTCTTATTACATTTAAAAGGGGTAAAATTAAATCTGCGAAGAAAAAAAAACCACCAGAAAATCTACCTTCTTGTGGTAAAACTAAAAAAACCACCAGAAAATCTACCTTCTTGTGGTAAAACTAAAAAAAACCACTAGAAAACTTACCTTCCTGTGGTAAAACTGAAAGAAGTCCACAAGAAAACCAACCTTCATGTGGTAAAACAAAAAAAAAACCGCAAGAAAACAAACCTCCCTGGGGTAAAATTAAATCTGCTTCGTTTTATCCCAAGAAAGCTGCTCACCAATCATTTTTTTACCCCAAGATTGACCTCTTTTTACACCTAAATAAAGACTTAAAAAAGAAGAAAATACACCAAAATAAAGACTAAAAAAAGAAAGAGATTCATATGGGGAAATAGTGAGGAGGAGAGTGAGAATGTGAGATGGTGTGAGGAAATGGGGAAGTTTGGAGGTGTATTTATAGGAAGAGATTGTAACATAAGTTACATCTACCATAAATATAGTCAAAAATGTGTAAAACATAATAAAAAAGTGCAAAACCAATTAAAATCACTTGACCAAAGTTCAAAAAACGTGTGTTCTTGAGCTCTGACCAACCGGCTAACCTGTGTTAGTTAACTCGCGCACAGGTCAGTGGTGCGTGAGTTAAGTCACGCTGCGTGACTTAACTCACGCAGGAGTATATCTGAAAATTCAATTAGGCGCGAGTGTTTTGTGTTGGGAGAACAGCAAAATTCTTATTTTGAGAGGTGAACTGATGATTTTAGTTAGCCCAATCAACTATTTAGTAGATGAAGGTTTCTTTTTAAACCTCTGTATGTCTGTTTATACTTCCGATAAATAACTACCGAATGTTCATTTTAATTTTTTTGATTTTACCTTCCATAGATAAGTATCAAAATACTCATTATATAAACCAGATTGTAGTTTTAAAACAGTTATTTCCTATTTTGCACTCAACTTAAATATGCTTATATACCTTGCAATTTTTGATCAATTTTTTGTGTTTTCATCACAGTAAATAGAACAAACAGCGTCAATCATCACTCAATTGTGATCAATTAGCAGGTTCGGTGGATTTTTAGATGATGGATAATTGGACCGTGAGGATTCGGTGAGGGGGTTGAGATTGGTGGTTCGGTCAGGCAATCAGAGTGAAATGGTGGAGAGATGCGAGAAGATGAGAGAAAAAATGAACATCTGGTAGTTATCTATCAGATATAGAAAATGAATTTTTAAAAAAATGAACATCCGATAGTTATCTTCTGATTGTATAAAATAGAATTTTTTTTCAAAATGAACATCCGGAATTTATCTACCGGACGTGTTATTAAGAACAATTTCATAATTTATGGGTCCAAAGAGTTATGAGGGGGGCTTAAAAAGAAATCTTCTAGCAGATCTAGATTTATTGGGCTCAAATTTGTCCCCTGAAGGCATAATTTTTAGTTTCTTCACAACGTTGATAGCTACTATTAACACCACCGATAATTTATAAAACACAACTCTTCCGATTTACAAATTCAGACGGAGAAACGATACCATACTTTTTTGTGTATTTGTGTATGGATAGTTAAATACTTAGGGATGAATTTCAACGCGTGAGGTTTTAAGAATCATGTGATGTGAGGTGATGAGAAAAGAAGCTCTACACAAATTTTGATTTTATGTGCCATGTCACCCTTTCAAATTTATTCTTTAGTGTGTGTGTTGTATCAAGAGTCTTTTTATCTATATATTAGAAGGCTTTCTAAATATTGTCAATTGTATCTGATGACGTAGTGACAAGAGTTTGTTTTGCGAGTGGATGGTCAACGATCCGTCTTAATAGTTTTCTTTTTCTTTCAAGTTAGTGCATTGTAAATTTAGTATTGAATAAATGCGATCAGAAGAATCGAACTTGCATATATGAGGTAAAAGGTAAGCGATTTCTCCACTACGACAAGATCCGCCACTGTTTTGCCCTATGCTTACCACATAGTGACATAGATCAGGATTCCAAGATCATGTTGGGCTTAAGGGATAATTTTTTGAAACACAACATGGCATCATGCAAGAGGGAGTTTGTGAGGAACTCGCGTAGTTTTTAGTTTGTTCACAACTTCTGATTTTATGATAAGCTCTCATTTAGTAAAAAAAAAAAGATCAAATGAAGCTCTCTATCACATATATCAGGCACAACTACGTCCAAAGCTATGTAACAGAATGTAACTGAATCAATTAGTCAAAAAAGAATGTAACTAAATCAACAATTGAACGTAAGGTTGCTAATGAAAAAAATAAATAATGAAGAAGGTGATCTATTGTCTTTATTATTTTTGCCAAAGAATTTCAGGTTGATAAATATGAAAGTCTTCAATTCACACTACATATAACTAGATCAATGAGCATTAACCAATTGATTAATAGCATATCCATAACCAAATTAGCTCCTTGATGAGAATTTTCATAGACCCCTTCGACCGGTCCAACATGTGTTAAGAATTTTCATGGACAACTTTCGACGGAGATACCACAGGTCCAGCCTCCTTCTGAAGGATGGGTGAAACTGAGTACAGATGGTGCAAGAGGAAGTGGTAGATTCAATTTTTTCTTACAAAGAAGACAATAGTCAATATTTACTAACAATTACAACCTCTGTTTTTAATTAAGTACTCGATAAGCAATTTTCTAATTTTTCTTAGGATCATGGTGATTGAATTCGTACTATTGATGTCAAGTGAGGAAGCTTCCTCTTTTAACCATCAAAACAAACACTAACATCTATTTACCCCTTTGAAGAGTGGTTTATGATTTATCTCTGTCAACATTCTTTTTTTTAAAATTGATGTTGACATATTTGATAGGGCAGAAAAACACATGTAAAAGACGAAAAGTCCCCTCGACAGCTAACTGTCGAGTAATGAAGAAACCGGCTGCAGTTAACTCCCGAGGAAAACCTCGGCAGTTAACTGCCGATGTGTTTCTGCTACAAATCTGGCAGAAGCTCTCTCATCCATTATTACTCTCATTTTACCAAAAATTTTCAAATCTCTCTCAAAATCTCTCTAAAAAACCCAACCAAATCCTACCAAATTTATTCAACAAAATCACAAGTAAGTCATCATAAAGCTATTAACTTACATTTTAGTTGTTATAAATGTTTTTTGTTTTAGTTTTTAGTAGATTTAAATTAGTTTAGTTTAGTTTTTGAGTAGATTTACATGTTATAATTCATTTTTAGAGTAGATGTTAGTTGATTAATGTAGTTAAAATGTTTGATGATGTTTATGTTATAATTTTAGGGTTATTCTTTATTTTGGCGTTTTATATTTATTTTTTTATTTTAGTTTTTAAGTAGATTTACATGTAAGAAGAGTATATGATTTATTTTAAGAGTAGATATAAGTTGAATAATTTTGTTATATTTTTATTATTTTTATGTTTTTTTTTAGGTAAAACATTTTAGGGTTATTATTTTATTTTTAGGGTTTATGTATAATTTACACTCTAAGTGTTTGATGAAATGTTTGAATGAGTTTTTCATTGATTGTTTTCAATTTCTTATTGTGTAGATTTGAAACAATGGTAGGGTGGATCGACGTTCATGCACAATTCAACGGCAGAGAACCTCAGAGGTTGAAGGTTCAGAGCCTTGATGTAACGTTAAGAGGTCTCAAGGATCTACTGAATGAATTCAACCAAGGAGTCAACCCCAGAGACACAAGGAGGGTGGAATGCGTTCGGTATAAACGTCCAACGCTCGACGAGGGGAGAGTATCATTCACTTGGGTGGAATTAACGAACGAAGAAAACGTGAAGAGCATGTTTTGGGAGCACAACATGTTCCAGTAGATCGATATGCAGGTAACGTTCCTGAGGTCAACTGAAGATATTATCAAGTGTCTGATTCCGCCAGAAGACCGTGATTAGGTAGGGAACGCACCTTCCAACTACAACAGTTGTCTTCCTCTGGATGGGGTAATTCAAACTTCTTAAACGACATCACTCAGCATTCGACCGACATTTCTATTGTTCCTTTCAAAAGATTAAATTCTTGTTAGTTTGGTTTAGATGAAGGTATTGAAGTGTCAAGGACTGGACCTCATTCTTTTGACACTTGAATACCGTCATTTAAACCAAGACTAACAAGAATTTAATCTTTTGAATGGAACAGTAGAAATGTCGGACGAATGCTGGAGTGCTGCTGCTTAGCAAGTTTGAATTTACCCCATTCAGTGGTAAGATAATTGTTGTAGTTGGAAGGAATATTTTCGAATGTAATGTAATGTATTGAATTTACCACTTTTCGAATTTATTTATTCATTACGCAACTTTTAATCGAATTCACGTTGGATTTAATTAGTGTTTATTCGAATATGCAGTTTTTAATCGAAATTATTCAATACGTGATTTTTAATCGAAATTATTTAAAAAGCGATTTTATTTAAAGTACCATAATGTCAAGCAAAATGCGCGCGACACAAAAAGAAAACATAAAAAAAATCCAAAACAATTAGGCATTAGAAGCCATTACATTCATTCTTCCTCGTCACACAAGTCAATTGGGTTGCCCGCTACGGTCCCTAGGGCACCTTCTTTTTGTTGAGGACCAAAATAACATGTCCTCCCGCTCCTCCTCAACCTCGACTGATTGTACACCGGCAACTTCGAACCCTTCTTTTTTTTTGGAACCATCACAGACAATTCCATGCCATGTCATAGCGATTTTTCTTTCTTCTTGTCATCACCCTGAATGTTACCCTGGTTCTGATTCTGAGACATATCTACATAAAAAAAAATTGGCGATCAAAACCTAAACTAAACAACAATGCCATAAAATCAAAACTTAAACTATCATCAAAACCTACACCTATACCTAAACAATTCTGCAACAATTCATCAAAACCTAAACCTAACAATTCTAACAATTTTAACAATTCTACAACAAATCGTCAAAACAATAAAACCTAAACATAAATCTAACATATCATAAAATCATTAAAACCTATATAATCGAAATTTAACAAAAAAAAACAAACAATTCAACCACAGAACAACAGTGCAATAGGATTCAAAAAACTTACTTGTTTTTGTGATTGAAATTGGCTTGAAATTGTTGAAAATCGCACCTAGGAGAACAAAAAACGTAACAATGGAGTTTTGAAAACTCCTATGTCTGTTCTGTTCTTATAACAGAACTTCGGCAGTTAACTGCCTAGGTTTTTCTCAGTAGTTAACTGCAACCTGTTTCAATCAAATTCGGCAGTTAATTGCCGAGGGGTATTTGAGTAATTTACTCGTGTTTTTCAGCCCTATCAAATGTGTCAAGAGCAATTTTCTTTTTTTTCTAACACGACCCCGGGTCGATATGCACGTATCTTCCGATTTCTTGGTATCATTATTAATAAGTAATTATTCAGAAGAAGACTTGAAGACAAGAAGCTTCCTACTACATAGTTCTTCATACAATACAAGTATGCCACATTTTAAAGAAGATACTACTACCGTCAACAAAAAGATGAAACTAATAGAGAATCTTAACTTTTCTAATAGCGCCACATTACACTATTGCTTTACACGTCTTTTGGTTTAAAAACGCTTTTATAAAGGTGTTACAAGCCAAAACTAGTAGTTCACTCATCCAGCAATTATAATTATTAAAGTACAGCTGCTATCTATTGGTAGTTTCTTTGTCAATTTCACCTTTCTCTTCTATTACTATATATTGATTGGTTTAATTCACTTTATTTGTATGATTAATTAAATATCGCCCATCTTTAATTTGACAACAATTAGTTATTGATTAATATATTGAAAATGTTGTTTATCTTAATATTATTAAAAATCCTTTTTACTGTATCCATGTTAATTCATAATACTTTTTAGTGACAGCGGTGAAAGAAGGGTAGGGTTAGTATGGTAGAAAGCTCCTCCAAGATAATATATTCAGTTAGAGAGGCGTACACCAAGTAATTATTATGCAATTTATTATTTCACAAATTACGGTTTCTAATAAGTTTTATGTTTTCGTGTATTTGGATTGAGGGTTTAAGAAGGAAAGGGAAGGGAAGATTCACTTTTATTTTTTAAATTACGAACAATGTAAAATATTTTTTTTAAATAAATTAAGTGTTTTCGAAGTATTATATGATAATTTATCATGTTGTTAACATAATTTTCTAAAAATCATTTTATGATGTTGGTAATTTAAAAAAGAAAAATATGTTCTTCCTCCCTTCCCCTCCTAAACCCTCCATCCAAACACACCCTAAAAAAACAGTTTTATGTTTTTTTATTTATTTTGTTTTGTGTTTTAAGTTCTTGAATCCAATTCTTATTTTGAATTTTCTTGTAAATGCGAATCTTCTAGATAATTGATCAGTAAAATGGTAAAGAAAATATTTGTTTAATTTAATTTATGCTTTCAAGTTTTAATATTATCACAAATATTATATAGGGGGAGTGAGTTGAAAATACACCAACATTCCAATGTTTCTAAGAATTCCGATATATCAAAATGTATTCGCTTGAAATTGATGTCAAAAGTAGTTTATATACGACTTTCACTCCCTAAAATCTAATGAAGGGGCTTTTACGAAGGATAACTTCAATATGAGATTTTTTTTATGTACCGGTTTAACCGAAAGAAAGTTTTAAGAAAATTTTGACTTTGGAGTATTAAGTTATACTTTAGAATATATATGGTTGATCCAAAGAAAATAAAAGAAATAAATAAATATATAATACTTCAATCAGATTGAATTGATTTTAATATTCTTTTTATAATGTCTATAGTTTAAAAGAGAAAATTAAGCATCCAAATACACTTGAATGAGATGTTAATGGATATCTTCTAGCTTAAATAATGGTTCATAATTTGAATCAAAATTTTAATAATACAACAATGTTAAATCTTTTAAGTAAGAGTTTTGCTACACATTATGGTTCTACCCGATTTTCTGAATGTTATTTATTTTCATAAATAAAATCTATGCATGAGTTTTGACTTTTGACATTTATATTTTTGTATTATAATGATGTAAAACTGTTATTCCCATAAAATATAATACAACTATGGTTAATTATATACTTCTCTTTATTTATTTATAATATACTATTGAATTTTACAATTTTAAACTAATTTTTTTTTTTTTTATAAAAAGTTCCTCTAATTAAAAAATATAAAAAGTTGAACTTGTACAGTTGTACCAAACGCCCCACAGTATCAACAAGTAGTGTGGTGGTTGAAAGCTTTTTCCATATGACTTTGCCCTAATTTAGTTTTTATCCCAAAACTAGTTAAATGGTCAAGCAGCTCATTCCCAGTCTCATATCCGTGACCGGAGGCCATAGCTTATGATGTGGGGGGTTCATGGTGTTACCACTAACTAATAGGATCAATGAAAGGTTAAGTTCAATTTCGACAATGCTATTTGGTTACTTATATATGCCGACTTATTTTATATTTTAAATCATTAAAAAAATTGGTATAGTTTGTTTTCTATTTATTTATTTTTAAGAGTATTATTCTGCAAAATTAATAAATAATAATTATCAAAATATGCAGTATACTCAACAGATAAATATGGGGATAAGAGGTTAACTAAGATGTTAATGAAGTGTGGTGGCAGCAATTGAACTCGGCATTAAGGGTGTTGTACCCGGAAACATTCTAATATTTATGCCACTCATTGAATCAAGTGGTGAGAGGTATTTTGAAATAGAATGTGTATTTCTTTCACTTGTGCAACGACCTTTTATAGATTGGATTTAGTAGATTGGGTAAAAACAAAATATGTAACAGTTGAGAGATTTTTAACATGATTTATGAATCATCGTCTAATCTTAATCATATAGTGATTTAACCTAATCCGGAATAGATGATGATAACAATTAACAAGTTCATTGATTCCATTTGGTCTTAATATTCAGTCTTAGCTACACATTTCAATTATATAATCCCATTTACTTCATTTTTTATGGCCATGCCTACACTTGTCTTTACTTTTATATATGTTTTGTGTAATGTCATCATATCTACTTCCTTATGAATTTGTTAATGCAATGACTTACAATGAATTATGAACAAACATGAATTTATAATCATCACATTATGGTTGTGTATAGTATGTTCCAATATTCTGTTTAAGAAAAGAGGGACCAAGAGCTTAGGTTTTCATAATGAGGTTAAGTAAAAGGCATAATAAAGTAGTGCCAAAGATTGGATAGACTTGGAAAAAACAGAGTCCCTATACTAAAAGCGATCCAAAAATGCAATTGATGACATAAAGATGGAAACAGAGAAGATTCTCGAGGGATTTCATGGACACTGCTTACTAAATAAAAGGCCATGGTCCTATAATTATTGATACTTTATACTAACATCAAATTCATCCTTTCTCTTTAACTAATGACATTTTGATCCTTTTTCTTCTTATATAATAATAGAGTGATGATTATACTTACTTAATTATTGCTGGTTATAATTTGGTGTTAAGTATTCTTATTTTTTTTTTGACAAAAAAACATAAATGGGACATATATTTGACAGAAATGTGATCAAACTTGTCTTAATCTAACTTTTTGAATGGTAAGTAAAGTTATTCATCATGTTCTAATATATATAGTATTAGTAGTAGTAAAGAAAACAGTAATCAATACCCATTATTAAAGGCTATAACATAGGATGATGCATTTTTCACTTAAATGCTCACTATTTATACACATTGGTGGACAAAGTAAATAGAGAGAGTGGAATCTGAGTCTTTTCACCTTATTGTAACTCATTCTGTAAAGAACTACTTTTTCCACAAGATCTTTCTATCTATATATACCTTCACTGGCAATCTTTATAGAAGGGAATTGTGCTGGAAACTTACAAAGGATTCAATACAAAAAAGGGAAAGATGGACCACCAAAAGACAAATAATTTACCAGAGAAAAGCAGGGACAAATGTTCAATCCTATTACTATCCACGTAACATTCTTTATTTACCACCTGCATAACATTGTTCAAAAAGAGAACATTATAAATGTTTAAAAATAGATTAGAAGAGATTGAAATTGCATAGAGATAAATGTGTGCAACATAACCATACCTCTGTGCTTTTCACAAACCTTGGACAAGAAGGAAAGAAAAACGATCATTAAACCAACACCAGCAATGAGTCCAATTAGTATGGCTAGTGTCTTCTCAATTTCATCATCATTGTGATTCTCATCATCTACGTTGTTCAAATTCAATACCAAAATTAAACAACATTTCAAGTTAATTGTCAATGTTTTTAATAATTATAAGTATTGTAGTAGTATAAGATAAAATGAAATTTGGTTCGGTTGTGGACCTGTGGTGATTTTTCATACCCTATTTGCATTTGATAATTCATATTATCTAGTCAAAGGATTTATTTCTTGTAATAATTTAAAATCTAGAAGTAACTATTTCAAAATTATTGAGCCTGGGATGCTATTGCCATCTCAATCAACGCATTTATTTTATTCTGCTTTTCAGACATTATTAGAACAAATGATAAATACTAGGTATCATTTCATGGATCGTTAATGTTCTTTGGACACATATGTTTCTTCATTAATTTGCAAACACATGTTACTGGAAAAAAGTTTATAATTTGCCTTTCCACAAAGCTAATGTAAAATCATTTTATTTTATTTTATTTTACATAATCTTTTATTCATGTTAGACCAATTCTAGTTTTCCACACCCACTCCACATGGGAAGAGCAACAGCTTGTAAGCAAAATTCAAAACAAAGCAAAGACAATTCTCACTGAATTATTCAAAAGAAAATAAACAAATATAAATGAAATTATCAAACATCATACAAGCAAGATGAGGAGAAATTTAAATTTATTATATGTCACTCAAGTCTACTTTTAGATCAATATTGAGTATTTTTGTCAAAATCACATTAGATCACAGTGATTTTTGACAATTTCAAATTTCGCCATCAATTCAAACATGCATGAAATTGAAATCATCTCCACTTGTTAACTTTCTTTACAAATCTTGTAATTTTTATCTCTCGTTCAAAGAATTTTATTTCAAACACATTTTCTCTCTTAAACACACAAAAATCACTAGAGTCGCCAAATATTTAAGGCTTAAATACTCAATTGGTCTCTTAACTTGATTTCAAGTATCAGTTTGGTCTCATAAGTAATAAAATGTTCGTTTAAGTCCTTAACTTTATTTAAAGTATCGTTTTGGTCTTTTATGTTAATTTAATCCAAAAAAATGTTAAATTTTAGTCCCTTAACTTATTTAATTAATATTAGTTTGGTCCCTAAACTTAACGTATTTTTGAATTAAATTAACAGAAATGACCAAACTGAGACTTTAAATAAAGTTAAGGGATCTAAGCGGATCTTTTATTACTTATGAGACCAAACCAATACTAAAATCAAGTTAAGGGACCAATTGAGCGTTTAAGTCAATATTTAATGTAGACAATCTATTTTCACCATAACAGTGAATTCAATTTTTTAGCCGAACACTTGTTGATTAGACTTCATTTAACTTCTGATCAAACTTCGAATTATCAGTTGTCTCATTTAAAAACGTTAAAGAGAGGAGGAGCCACATACCGTTACTACCACCACGCGAGTGATCTCCACCTTCCGAATAACGCACGTAGCATTTAGCCAAATACATACCACCCCAAGTAGAATCTCCACACTCCATTTTCAACCGTTGGATCGCTTCAGAAACGCAATCCTGACACTTACTAGAACTCAAGTCCCCCGTACACTGCGCCACACCCTGAAAATCCTCAGCAGAAGTTGTCCTAAATTTTTTATCACTCCCATCGGACGACTGTAAATAAGCCAGCACAGCATCCCTTCTAGTAAACGCATCAGAAGTCAACCCAATCGACGGTCCACATTTCTTAACTACTTCTGTCTTGTCTTGCACCCCAAAAAACGTAAGATTATCGTACTTCACAAAACAACCTTCGAGCTGCAACGCGCCACCGTAGGTAGCGAAACAGAGTGTGCCGAGTTGACTCACCGCACGGGCAACGCAACGTGAACATTGATCATTGTTAAGGTCACCACGGCACTGAAAAAGGCCGTAGACAGTTTCCGACTCCGCGGAGCCGGGAACTGTGAAATTGTTGTAGTTTGAAAAGGCTGCTGAGTTGACTAAGGAAGTGAGAATCGAGTTCACGCTGTTCTCGTAGGCAGAACCTGGTGAGTATTTGAAACGAGAACAACCACCGAAGATGAAAGAGTTTGTGTCAGAGATTGATGGGGTTGGAATGGTTAAGAGTGTTACTAGGAAGAGAAGAAAAAGAACCATGTTTGTTTTTGTGTTTGTGTTTGACATGAAACAGAGTATGAAGAAAAACAGAGTGAGAAAGTGTTTTGTTTTCTTGTAGAGTGAGTTAGAGAGAGTGTTACTTAAAGGAGAATTAACGTAAGGAAGTGAAGAAGAAGTTGATGAAAGAAAAAGAGCTGAGTGGAGTGTTAAATGGTTAAAGTTGATCGCATACATATGTAATGTGTTGTACCTACGGTTATATTTTATTTTGTTTTCTTTTAGCTTTTTGGGATATTAGGTTGAGTTAATGGGCAATGTGTAATTGTGCAGTTCTACTACTAGTTGCCACTAATTAAGTTTGAAGTCAAAAATTGGTTAAGGGGCTGGTGTGATGATTGACTCCAAATTAAGTCATTTAAAAGCCAAAAAGATGGTATTGGTTTTACCTACTACGTACTAAAACAGATCATATACTTATTGCATGGAACACACACTCATAACTACAATTTTTTCTTCTTTTTTGACTCAACAATATATTCTTCTAACTACTACATCTGTATTTAAAACTTTTTTTTTTAAGAAGAAAAATAATTGAATAAAGCATACCCTTTACTAACAAACTAGTTTCAATTTAGTTCATAAACTATGTAAACGCAGTAATTGTTACTCCCTCTAGTCCAAAATATAAGAAAAAGTCACAACTTTTAAGATACATTTATTGTTTATAAAACATTTTTAACCATAATTTAATGGTGATCTTTTCAATAGCAGTGGGTATATTTAATACTTCACAAATTTTTATGAGAATATAGTTGTAAAAACATTCAAAAAGTTACAACAATTAATCATTGTAGAAGGTCAACAACCTCTAGTGCTAAGAAACCGAAAGTGCAAAAGCAAATAGTATAAAAGCATGTTGATTACGCTTTCTCATGTTTGGCCACTCTGCTTGACGCAACTTTTAGAGCTGCCTGTCCTACGGTAAAAGGTCCGACACCTAATCCCACAAGTGGTGAAACTCTAGTCAAGTCTACACAAGCATGTTTTTTTCCTACCCATCCGTACACCATCACATCCACATGCCCGAGTGTTGATCTTCTACCTAGTGGGTCAGTCAGGAAGTTCACAGGCGCCTCCTTCTTCACTTATATTCCCGCATGTCTGAATATATCAAAAAGTACATCTCTAACAAAGTCATGTATGTACTTAAAGCCGGGAAGCTCCTTACAATGAACGACATGCTCCCCAAAAGTATCCAGGCACACCTTACGACAAACATGACACACATCATCAATAGAAAATAGTGGAATCATAAGGTGATATCTAAGGATAATACGATATTTAAGTTATTTAGTAGGATGTTAAAAAAATAAGCTAATAAAACCTCTACTTTTTTTAGTTGTAACTTGTAACAGAGCTTGATACATTTCTTGATTCTAAAATTGAGCACTTTTACTCTTAAAATGGTTTAAGGGACTAAATTGGATCTTAAGAATTTCTCACCAAGTAAAATGTTCATTCACTTAAAAATATCACCATCAATGGACTAAAAGATATGTATTTCTTGTTCTTAATTACTTAAAAATTGCAGTACTCCTTTAGCGTCAACATCAAATTTGGTATACGGCTCATTCAAACATGTGCATTCAACCTCAATTTGGGCACCTTATTCTGGAAATTTTTGGTCTGCGCAGTATACATATATAAATAACTCCTTAACTGCCTTCATGTGTAAAGTAAAAGATACTTCATCCATCATCTTGTTGACCCAAGAGAAGGGTGGCGTTGGAGGTGAGTATTTGGGTTTTAAGTCCTCAAACTTAAATATATTATGTGTGGATGAATATTTATTTGATGCAATTTTCTTTAAAAAGAGTAGATTAAAATTTATTTGGAAGTGAAATGATTTGTGTGGGATGTTTATTATCGAACAAATTTATATAAAACTTTATTAAAAAAAATATAAAACTTAATTCGCGGTCGAGGTTTTTACCGTGTTGAACTCAACGTTAATTCTCAAGTAGTGCTTACTACTCTTTTAATCGATGGAAGAGGGGTTTGCAGTTAGGTGAAGCCTTTTGTTTTTAGAGGTTCACTCATAATATCCTCACTAGTGGGCTAATCATCTCCCAATGTCAAAAACATTGGAGTTTTTTTAATCAATTCATATAAAATATTATTAACTGATCCAAATTTTTCAATTTGCATGAGTTAAAGATCAAATTTTTAACCACTTATTTAAAGATTTCAAATTCATTTAGCACTTAAATCAATTCATTTTTTATCCACTTAATGTTACATAACAGATTGCCATAAACCCTAACACCCTGATATATGCTTAAACTCGTAAGTATTTGGTAGTTGTATTCACGATATCTTGATTGAATAAATCATCATTTTTTTACGAGCAGTAAATCACCAACTTGATCCATAAAGAAGTTTTACATTCACTTTAGTTTATATTGTAAAATATATTAAAACTAAAACAATAATAAATAGTCTCTAAAAATATAGTAATATTTTATTTTAACTTTTAAAGTATTTGAAAATTTATCAGGTTAATCCTTAGCATCTAATATAGCAAGGAGTGAGGACTTAAAATGACGAATTTTACATAGTTTAAAAATTATTTATTTTTACTATAATGGTAAAAACTATCACCTTTTTTTTCCAATTTAACCATTAAGATAGTTTATTGCTTAAATTGATGGTTAATTTTATATTATTAATTTTTAAAAAATTGCTTATTTGCATTTGACTGGTACTATTCTACTCAATCTTGTGAAATGTTTTTTACGCCAAAATCGTTTTTTAGTGAGAGGAACCGTTTTGGCAAATCAAATTCCGTGTCGCCAGGGGCAAAACAACACCCCCGTGACCAAATGTGCCTTATTATGCTAATCTATCAACAAATAATTTGTGGTATGTCTGCTTCTGCTATATATTATTCACTATTCACATTTCATTCCCATTTTCACATAGTTGTTACATTGATTATGTTGTTTCACCTACACATTTTGATCTTTTTATTTGTACGCATTTTGACATTTTGAATTAAGGACAATGAGGAGATGAGAGGAAAGGGTGGCCAAAAATTCGTTGTCTACATTTTTTTTAATGACAAATAATAGTATGTTGGTTGTTATATACTTATTGTCAGGATTCCATTCATTCATCAACTAGAACAACTAAAAAATCGTTCTTGTGACCATAACTCCATTGAAGACTATGTTTCCGTTAGCATAACTCAGTTGACAAGGACATACATTGTTATATGCAGGGGCCGGGGTTCGAACCTCCGACACCTCACTTATTCAACTTAAAAAAAAGTGAATTATAACCACTAAATTACTTGAAGGAAAGAAAAAAAAACTCCGTTGAAAACTACAATAAGGCTTTGATGATGGGCAATGTTGTAGACCACAATATAGAGCTCTAGAGGCGTTCCAATGACCGCTCTTTGGTGGTGGAGGAGTGCAAGGGCAGAAAAATTTCTCACGAGCCAATTTTAGCTCCCTTCCTAAAGAGTTATTTTTTACTCTCCCTTCCTAAAGAGTTAAGTTAATATTTGTTTAAACTTTAGACTTAACTATCATTTTATTCAATGTGTACATTACAACGGTGAAAAAAGGTAAATCTACACTTTCCCTCAATTAAAATCTTTTAGTTATCTTGTCGAACAAGTACAACCAAAAGATAAAATCTATCCCCTCCCATTTCTTGAAAAAATAGGCAATTAGTAAAAGTTGTTTTAGTAAACCTTAATTATTTGAGTTAATTATCAGTTACTATTTTTAGATGAAAGTTCTAAAATCATAAATATCTTTTTGACTAATTTTATGGTGCACAAGGGAACAAATCTTACCCCATACATAAAGCTTGTTTTTACTATTGGATTTGGATCAATAAACATTATCAAATGTGATAAGATGTATCTTATTAATTTAACGGTAGACTTGTGTAGGATGCAAAACTATTTCCCTCGTGCACATTAGACAAAGTCAATCTTTCTATTCTTTTATTTTATAAGAATTGATAAGTTGGCTTTACTATATTCTCCTAAATAAGTTGTTTTGCATCTAATGCAGAAGACGCAGAAGACGCTTTATAATTGATTGATTGATGAAGTAGTAATGAAGGATTGTTAATTAGGTTATTCTAGTTGGTAAAAAGCATATCATAATTGACATCAAGGAAATAAATTTGTAATTTATTTTTGTTTTAACGGTAAATATATAATTTGTTAAAAGCCTATAAAGTAGAGGAAAAGCATCAAACTTTAGCATCACACACACACATGCATACCAAAAAGCTACTACTATATTACAATGGGTTGAATAGGCATGGACAAAGACATTTCTTCACCCCTCCTATACGCTAGAGTGAGAAGCTTCGTAGCTCTAATCTTAACTACTACTTCAGCAGCAAAGCCTCAATTTAGTCAATTCAAGCCAAACTTCGTAATCATAGTAAACGAAGTTGATTGATAAGGATTAAATTAAACATAAACTCCCACAACTGACTGAAAAATTGACTACGAGTTATAATAATGACTTTCAAACACGTGGGAAGAATGAAACCATTATAATTAAGTTCCAGATTCTTGGTCCTCAAGCATGAAACTCGTTGAGTAAAAAAGAAAACATGCGATTTGTTTTTTTCATTTTTAAGATAGGAATTTTTTTTAATTATATTATTATGTGTAACATTGACAGTGAAAATAAATAGACAACTACAAAACTAACTAAATAGTTTCAACCTCTAAGATATTTATACAATTATTTGGTGAAAACCTTTGGACAACTCTCTTTCATATTCACATTACGTTTTTGCTCTCTCTTTTCCTTTTTCGCTCTCTATTATTGTTTTTGACAAATAAAAAAAGAAAAAAGTAAAGGTATCACAAAAATCATCACCAAATAATTGTAAAAATATCATTACTCTAGTTTTATACTAGCTACAACAACAATGGTTTAAACTAGCATGAGAGATTAAACTTTCGCATTCTATGAAACCAAAGTTCTATGGCCATATTTAAAGATCTAAAACAAATTTTATAGTGGCTTCATTGTCATTGACCATATGGTTTAGCTATTCCTCCACGTTGTATTAAAATAATAAAACATAAAACAAGGTTGATAATTTTTTTTTTTTTTTGTAAGATTTGAACTCTAGGTCAAGGAGGATACGAGGTCTTCATTCTAACCAATTGAGCCAACAAACTACATATAAGTAATTTGTCATATTATATGTTTTTGATTGAATTGCATTTTTTGAATCTAAAATTATGTGTCTGACACATTAATTAAATGTTTTTATTATAACGAAGATAACCTATATAAAGAAAAAGTTATCACTACTATATGTGTAAAAAGAGTAAGTCTCTAGAAGTATAGTTAAATAAATGGAGGTAATTTTTTTTTTGTTGGTATTTTTAACTGAAAAATATCGTTTTCTCTGCATTTTAGTACAACAACTAATAATAACAAAAAGTAATAAAAAAGGGATGTCCAAACTATCAAAGGAATGAGAGAAAAAGAAAGGGTAGAACAGACAGAACAATGTCACCTTCAACAAACAATTAAACACCTCGTCGGTCACTAAATATGAACATCTTTTTAGGTCGGAATTCAAGAATTAATTCGTGATATTGTAGGCATATACATAATTATATTTACTATATACCCCATAGTCTTAGAATATTTGTCTGCAAAACTGCTGCGTAAAGGAGTTTAAGGGAAAAGTTACGTTGACACACTAATATTTGGTACACTCTTTCCCACCACTCATGGCTTGGCAAAATAAAGATTAAAAAAAGAGATCTAATGACATGGAAAGAAACATAATAAGATGATATTTTTTATGGTACACTCGAAAATTTTGAATGTATCGGTACACCTGTGTATTTAAATGAATAGTTTAATGATTTATTTTCTTTAGAAAAAAATATTTTCTATCATATATAATTATAATAGTTATATTTTATTTTTCAAAAGTGTCGGCAAAGCAAAATTCAAATTTTTTAAATTTTTATTACTCGTAATAGTGAATATTGATTATTTTTTTAATAAAATGTTAAAAAATTTAGTATAATTCTTATAAAAAATGAAATGATGTTTTTTTTCATGGAATAATATTTTCTAAAATATAAAAGTCGATAAATATCTCTTTATTGCATAAAAATTATCGTCAACTTATAGATTTATGAAACAGATGTACCGGTACACCCTTAAATGTACACCTTAATTTAAGGGTGTACCGTAGAAACTCCCTAATAAGATATATAAATATCAAAAATAAAAGTGTAAAAAGAATAAAAAAAAAACAAAACAAAACCCAGGAAAACGTGGAGGAAGAACAGGAATGGTGAAGTCTCCGCCTCACCTCTCCCTTTTGTCTCATTTTGGTTTAATTTACTCCATATGATATCATTGTGTTAACAATTTTTGCTTTAGCTACCCAAAATCTTTTTGGAGTTCTTTATTGTTACTTGTATAAGCAATTTAGTGTTCAAATAAAGATTTGGGTTAACATACTGGATTGTCAATTTATTTTAAGAAGCAATTTTGGAAAAATGGGTGCGGCAGTCTCTCTGTTCATTTCCAGAATTGAATCCGGTGACGTCATGGCAGGTGAAATCTCAGATGGAACATGCCGGATCTGAACCACCACCACCACAACGGATCTCGGTCGAAACAGCGAGAGATAAGTAGACGTGAGAGGAGTTCAACGACGAGAAGAAAGAGCGAAGAGGGGCGGTGGCTGGTCGGAGAAAAAGGGAGTGGTGAGCAGTGGCGGATCTTGAGTTTATTTCTCGAGGGTGCCAAATATTTGTAGAATATATACTAAAAAGATTAAAAAAAATACAATATTGTAAACCGGTTCAATTCCCACTAGGACCATTTTTTTGTATAAAATATGAAGAATTCGTCAAAAAAATATAAAAGAGGGTGCCATGGAGTTCGAACTCGCGACCTTTTATTGATAAAAAGATTGAATAACCGCTGCAACACCAGCATATAAATTGTTATGTCATGCCTAATATGATATTTATATAAAGGCCGGGGGTGCAGTGGCACCTGGGGGTCTCTAAAGAGATCCGCCCCTGGTGGTGAGGTTGGATTGAGAGAAAGAGCAGAGGACAGTTCAAAGGGAGAGAGGGGTGAAGGAAGTCATGTGAGGTCAAAGATGGGTGAAGGAAGAGAGAGTGAATGGACAATATTACCCTTAAAGTAGTTAATTAAAAATGCCACATTGGAGTGTGTAGAATGGTGTATGTCACCTATGGATGTTTGTGTATAATCACTCAAAGTTTAATTTAGGCTACGGTTTTTCATCACTGCCTAAGGTTGTTTTTGTAATAGTGATTTTACTTAAATCATATGAATTTTTCAAACAAGTGGATTATATATGTTGTGGCATTTCACATGGAAAGGTTGGATTCAATGATTTGATTAAGTGAAGAACATATTCTTAACATGCTCTCTCAACACTAGATTTTTCTTCACACTATCTTCCAACAATTTTAAAAATTCTGAAAATTAATTTCTAGAAATTTAAAAAATCGAAAAAATAGAAGAAAAAAAATAGATAAGTTTTTTTTTTTTACAAAAAAATTATGTAATTCATTTATTGAATGTTAGAAAATTTTTGAAAAATCAAAAATTTATTTATTTATTTTTCAATAAAAATAAAATTCTTGAAACTAAGATAAGTTTATATTTTTTTAAAAAGAATATATTTTTTAATTTCGTAATAAAATGAGATATTCTGAAAAATAAAATAAAAATCCTAAAAAAAATTATTTTGAAATTAAAGTTTTTTATTTTCTAACAAAATAAAATTCTGGAAAATAAGTTTTTTATTTTCAAAAAATATTATCTAATTTTTTGTTTTTATACTAAAAAAATAAAAAAGTTTTATTTTGAAAAAAGTTTTTTAGAATGTTTGAAAAAAAAATCTGAACTTTTTTTAATTTGGAATGGTGGTAAAAGTGTGTACAAAAATCTAGTGTGGAGAGAGTATGATAAAATTGTTCTATTGATTTGATCTAATGATTAAATACCAACTTTTCCATGGTGAGAAATGATTGACCTTTCCCATGTAAAATGTTACCTATATATGTTCGATCATATAAGTTTTTATTTAGTTTAGGAGATGTATATAATATGTTTGAAGAATTTCGTAAATGTTAGGCAACAAGGCCTTTTATCTTATCCCATATATCCCACCACCTCATTGTTGCACAAAATGTTTGATGGAGCTGTCTCACTTCATTTGTCAAAAAACAAAAAGGAAGAAATTTCTTCCACATATAAACAGCATAAAAAGAAGTGAAGCGATCGAACCATCCAAACAACTTCAATTATTTGGTTGGTTTTAGCCACGATAAGAAAGTTTATTTTATTCCCACATAAGAACATATAAAAAGACGATTAATTGGTGGCCTAGATAGAGTATTAGATCTATATGTTTTACTTATTACATGTAACTCCTAAATAAGATTGGAGAGTAGGACTTATGAATTCATTTCCCAATAATCGAATTGAAAACATTATCAATATAATATTTCATTGAGAAATTTGTGTTACCTTTTTTTCGTTTATGCTTAATGTTTCATTTTTTTCCCCTGAGTTTGGACCATGTCCTCCCAAATTTTGTTTTTTTTCTTTCATAATATATTTTAGAAAATTGTGTCTATTTAGGATAACGATGTCAACATATGGTTTTTCCATTGGAGAGCTTCATGTGTTTTGATTAAAAATAATATTTTGTTAACGAATGCTTCCGAACACTTTTTAATTATTCTAAAATAAGTAATTATTTGTTCAATAAATTCATCGAAAAGAACTGTTTAATGGATTTGCCTATATGCAGTCGTCTTTAAGGATCATAAATTGTAAGTATTTATGATCCTTAAATATTTACAATTTATAATCCTTAAAGAGTGATTAACCTGGATTCATCCTCATTATGATTTCTTTCTTTTTTTTATCATCAAGAATAGCCTAATCTGCATTGTATTGATCAGGATGAATCCAAAATCATATTTTTTTTGTGGTGGTCAGGATTCGAACTCCGGACCTTTCATATATTATGCATTAATGTCCATACCAACTGAGCTAAGCTCACGAAGACATAATCATATAATATAATAAAACATTTTAGTCATCACAAAAAAAAACATTTTAGTAAGTATATCGGGTTTTTTATCAACCCTAAAAAGAATGATCAACTGAACCCGCATATTAAACTATATTAACATAATTTATGTGATAATTGGTTGTAAATGCTGAAAAATAAGGGCATCTAAAGTTAGAAATACATGGTAGATTTTCTTAATATTCATTGTAGTATGTAAGGATTAGGGTTCGAACTCACAACCCACTTATTCATGTGAATTTCTAGTTGTTTAACACAAAAAAAAAATTAAAAATACACTGGATGAAAGTTTATGTAATTATAATAATTAATTGAAAAACTAGTTATTGAATTTAAATAGGACTAATGTTGTCCTTGTGAGCTTAACTCAGTTGGTATGAAGAATGCATAATATATGCAAGGTCTGAGGTTCAAACCCCGGCACCACAAAAAAAAATAGGACTAATGTTGTATACATTTATACATGCATGACGCGTGAAAATTAGGATATTAATATTTGAACACCCTCGTTTTTCATACACACATTCAACACCTTAGTTTATCCATATATTTTTTCTTATCGCATCATCAACATATCACGTATATTACATCACTTTCCTTTTATATTTAATTTAAGGTGTATACATCCACATGACGTGTACGCCAACCATTTTCCTAAAAATCAACCTCATTTAAATCACTTGTTTACATTATAATGACTGTTTTCAACCAATTATTGTAATTTCTTAATTTTGTGTCTAAAATAAATCTCCCATGTTTTTTGTGATCATATAATTTCCTTCTGAAATGAGCCAAATGTGTAGATTCTAAATTAAATACGTAATACATCCCAATAAGAAGAAAGAAAGAAATTTGTTTCATTTTAAGTCAATAAAAAAGCTAGTGGTTAAATAAGATGAAGTTGATTGATGTCTTCTTATGATCGTATCAAACCAAACTCTCATAATTGAGTACAAGGAGAACATGATTCCTTCAAACCCGTCTAAACACAATCTTTATATACATGGGATAGTTGTTTGATGAAAAATGACACCTTAAATACATATGATATCTAATATATGTGTTTCTATGATTGACTATTAATTTCACTCTTCAAAACATTATAATTCAACGTAGTGCTTAAGTATCTTTCTCTATCACAAACACATGCCATTGGTTGGTATGTACAGTACCATGTTGGGGAGAAGTAAGCAGTGAGCGTTCCATCAAAGAAAAAGAAAAGCGAAAGAACATTACAAAGAGGGAAGTAACGTCACTTCACATTCAATAATGAAGATATTATTTTATTCTCTCTTATATAATTTTTGTTTATATTACTACTATTTATATGGGGAGTTATGAGGATTTTTGTCTTTGCCTTTTGATGTGCCACCACAAAAACATGTCACTACAACTCTACACTAAGTTTTCTGCCTCAACTTCCGACAAAAAAGCCAACTTCATTTTGCTCCTTTAGATAAGGGTTTTCATGAGATATTCCATTCCATCCCATTCATAGCTTTACCTTTACATAAAATACGACCAAACCCTTTACCTTATTTGGTGTTGATTGAATGTCTGTCCAGAGTATCTAGGTGGCCAACCTCATATGTCATAAATTATTTACTATAATGATTATATATTATACAAACAAACTATAGAAATGAGAAAACATAGACAAATAATTGGAAACCCCATTCTACTTGTGGCTCGATAGATAGCTTTGGATATATCGTATCCATACCCACGTGAAAGTGTCATTTGTATTTCTAGCGTAAATTATTTGATGCGAGTTTGTCTTCAATCTAGTTAACCAGACATACAATTTCTATAGGATTACCGATTACGACATGTTTGAGTTGAGACGTATGCATATTAATTTAATACACTTGTTCTCTAAGAACCAACAACTGCGATTGGCCAAGAGCTATATTTGAGAAAATGTTTCTTAAATTGAGAGCCATCAGGCTTTAGCACAGATGATTTGTCACTCTAGCACAAATGATTGGTCACATTATGTGAGTATTATAAATTTGGGGAGACCAAAAACTCGATTCATGCTCTTCAAAAAAATTACGATTTAAATTATCTCATGTTTAAATTTGACATGCAAGCCTCTGCAACGTGGTATATACTAGGGGTAAATCTGGACTCACAATATCGGTGAGACACAATTTAATTAAAAGGGCTTGTTGACGTGAGAAGTGACGGGTAAATGTTTGCAGTGTACTTGTGTTAGCATACCTGAAACCAACACAAGTTAACTGTCTTTGAGGTCCGCGCAAGTTAATTGTCGTTGGGTACCGAGCGTGAGTTAACTGCCGTTTGTAGCGAGCATCAGTTGACTTACACCGGGTTATTGTAGCGAGCTTTATACCTTCGACGTTTTTAATGGTATTGGGTTCCAACGTTAAAATCAATGCGAACTCATAGCTCCATGATGAGTTCCAATGTCAGAGATAACAAAAAGTAAAGACAAGACATTCATCTATTTTCATTCAACAAAATACTTCTCTCGTTCAATTCGTTAAAAAGCTAAAAAAATGTTATTCTGACACCTTTCCAAAAACAAAAAACAAATCCCAAAATACTAGTAAAACAAACGTTTATCATAAAGAAATGTTCAAAGTACTTTACAAACTAGTAGTTGATATTAAATTTGGGGTCTGTTACGAATTCTATGAGAAAAGGGGGAGGTTTGAAAAAAATGAAGTTGGAAGGAATAGAGGATTTCGGGAGTTTCATTTTTATCACAATACAAAGTCCCCATAATTTGGAGGAACTATTTGAAGAGTTTAAATAGATTATTCAAATTCAATCTTTATTGTTATATTCTGAAAATTAAAAATATATGAATTATAAGTGTTAATTTCATTATTTACAAAACATGGAAGATCTCTTTCTCTCCCCCTCCAATCTCCTATCTCCAAAGCGGGAGAGGATTGTCTCCCGTGAGTTTTTCTCCCCTTTTCTCCGGTGAACAAACCTCTGCCCTTCATTCAATTTAATGCTAGATCAATGGCTAGAATTAAAAACTATTAAATAATTTGTTGTTTTGGTGTACAGATCTGGTTTTGTGTCGTTTTTCACCTTTTCTTCTTTCCTTTTTATCCACCACCAGCACCATACATCACAATCAAACCAACTTCTAATAAATCCAATAGGAAAGATTGAACCATCAATTTTAATTTTCTTTAGTTGATTGACAAAGGTAGAAATTGAACTGAAGTTTGGACTAAAACTTTTGCAAAATCACATCTTCAAATACAGGGTGTCTTAGTATAATACCAATCTCAGAAACACCATGTTAAATGCGTAAAAATTCTTTTGTCGAAGCATGTAAAGATGTTCCATAGATTCTTTCTCTATCTTTTTTCTACAAGATTTCTCGTATTTATTTTGTTATATGACCACAACAATAACAACAAACATGATTGCATATTTGGAACTGGTGTATGGTTAATGAGAGTACTAGAATCACTCACTGCAATGGAGCATGATGGCGACGGCGACCGAAGAGCACAAACGGAGACGTCAACATAGATGGAGCTCACTAGTTTGGTTGTTGACTTGTTATTGAAGAAGATGAAGCGGCACAAAGCACAACAAAGACGTGAAAAGGGAAGGAAAGCAGTAAACGACACATATTTGAGCGTTTTTAACTCTAGCCATAGATTTATAATTAAATTAAATGAAGGGCAGAGATTTGTTCACTGGAGAAAAACTCACGGGAGACAATCTCCTCCCAAAGCTACACCACTTCAATCTCGCAATCAAACCTTAAGGCACTCTTTAGTATCCAATACTTACTCTTTTATTGAGTGAAACTCATGAGTCTCACGACTTTAGAAAAATTCAATTTTAAAGTGAGACTCACATGAGTTTCATCAAACAAGAAAGTAGATGCGAGTGTCCGTATCACTACTCTAGTAAAAAAAATAGTTAACAATTGACTGATAGCAAATAAGTTTACATCAAATAAGCTAATTGATTAGGAATTTATTAAAGGATTGGATTTATAACATTTGATAAAATTAAAAATAGAACTATATGATAAATATAAAATAACATAAAAGTATATTTTTAACTAGTATTTGGATTTTTTTTTCAATTACAAAAAAAAAAATAGAAAATGCTATAAGCTAGTGAGGGAAAGTTGGGACGAAACAATTCTATTTTAACCATACGAGCTTATAAGTTATTTGTTATAAGATCGAAAACTAGGCATGCCAAACAGAGCCTTAGATCTGCCAATATTTTACAACCAGACTTTTTTTTTCCCTATCTGAAAAATTAAGTCCTAAATAACTTTTTGCACTACTTCAAGGTCCACCCTTGCGAAAAGAATTCACAGGCTCTTCTTTTATGTTTCTTTTCTTCTTCAAATTAGTGTTGCAGACACCCCAATCATACTAAACTATACCTAAAAGCAATTATTTTTTAGGTGTGAACCAGATATTCTCTACACGGAACTGCAAAGACAAATTTCACCAGTCATGTAGGACTGCAATGGATGTTAAGTTTTCCCTCAAGTGATTTAACATCGCTGCATTCCTAAAGATGGATTTGAACCTAGGATTTGAACCTAAGATCTTTGGCTAAGCTAGATAAGATCTCTTACCATCTCATCCAAATGTTATTGGGAAACCACTTATAGTTGTACAGTTTGATAAACATAAAATGCGACTCCGGACAAGAGACAATATTTCCCACGGCAAACTACTTCAAAATCTCTTCTCTCAGTATAGTTTACATTGTTATATATTGACTACCAAAAAAAAGAAAAAAAAATTATGACTCAAATATTAGCCGTTGCATCTATAACTCTGTTACAAGCTACGTCACTTGTCTATTCATTTATATCATTACTTTTGGTAAGTGAATAAAATTGACAAATAACTTTAGATTACTAGAGTTCCATTTCCTCCAATAGCTGGAATTAAGACCAAAAAAAATCAAATATTACTTCAATGCAGTAAAAGAAAATTATGAAAACGAAATAGGATAAATTATTCAACAACCAAATGGATACATCCATAATTTCAGGATGAAAGTATGCATACTGATTACAACTACAAAGATGAGTACATAAAAAAGCAAAGATAAAAGGTTCCCACTGCCAAATTAGAGTCTGCAGTAAAGAGCAGTTTCAAGTTTCAACATAATTCATGTTAAAATTCAAGGATAGGATAGTCACTCTTTGATTTCTCCAGGTTACAAACGCAATGGTCAATAATTACATTTATAAATGCATTAACCCATGAACCCGGATTATCTATTGAATATAATTATTTACATTATTTTACTTAGATTCTCACCTGAATTACACGATACAACATCTCAGCACCAGCCCCTTTTGGTCAATCCTTCCATCTTCATTGCCTGAAAGTCATGTATGATCACTTAGCTTTCTTATATCACAATAAGACTTCATACGAAAAATGCAAACCTAATAACCAGTGCACCATTTCCTCCAACAAAGTTATGTCACCATAAGCTTATAACTTAGTCAGCACAGGCTAAAATAGAGCAGATTCAATTGATCTAGTCAATGCAATTTCTAGTACACTACCATTCAATGATATGTTGGCACATGATTAAAAAAGTTTAACAAAGTTTATTTCTCTAGGGGTTAAACTGTGTTTGGAGTGCCCCTAGCTTACCGCCCACATTTTGGTAACTCTTTTCATGATATGGCAATACATAGTTTGATGATGGTGTGAAGATAATTTCTTTGGTAAATTACAAGATTAATTAAATTTACAGTTACAGACTAATAAATAGTAATAGTTATAAGGCTCAATTTATAAATTATAGCTCAAATACAATCAAAATATAAATCAGATATACTCATCTAAGATTTAATTCTTTCAATATCAAATCCAGGGAATATCAAAACAAATGCTACGCAAAACATGTATTGAAAATAATGCACTTACTAGACTTTTGACCCATGCGTCGCACGGGTCTGACGTACTGTTTAGTATTCGCATAAATTATTTATAAATCAACACATATTAAATAAACTTTCTATCTCATAAAATGTTACCCAATAGCTAAAGTGTTGAGACGTTAAATGAGTGTAAAAAAGTGATCCAAGGTTCAATTCTCATAAATCACACTTGTTTGAATATATGCATGATATAAAGGATAATTTGTTAAGCAAGGATTAGATTAATATGAGCGATCTGTTTTTTCAAAAAAATAGGAGCGATCTGTTAACAAAATAGGAGCGATCTCTTATTTCAAAAAAATAGGAGCGAAAATATGATTGGATTGGATTTAGGAGTGATATGTTGTTTTTGATTTCAGAAGTATTTGAAAATAACATTTTGATTAAATTAAATAGGGTTAATTAAATAGGGGTAATACAGTAAAATTAATCATTGAAATTAGGTTAAATCTAGGGCAACATTTTGCGTTCGGGTTAACTTTAAAGAATAAGAGATAAGAGATTTCAGAAGTATTTGAAAATAACATTTTGATTAAATTAAATAGGATTAATTAAATAGGGGTAATACAGTAAAATTAATCATTGAAGTTAGGTTAAATCTAGGGCAATATTTTGCGTTCGGGTTAACTTTAAGGAATAAGAGATTCAGACTGTTTGTTGAACAATCCATCATAAAGTTTCACTCTCAAACTACACTGAGAAGTTTAAAGCTGTTCGAGTTATTTAGCTTTAAACTTCTCAAAGTAGTTGAGAGTGAAACTTTCTGATAGATTGCTCAGCAAGCAGTCTGAATAAGTGCATTTGTATCTCCAAAGTAGGTTGACAATTAATGTTCAACCACTTAACCAACTGATGCAGTAATTTCACATAAAATAGTTTATCCAAAACCATATTAGACAACCAGTGGTTACCTAATATACAACAACAACTAAGCCGTATCCCACTAAGTGAGGTCGGTGTCCACAAATTTGGACAACGATGAAAGAAACAATTCTTTGCATGTTGAACTAACAAATTAACCATACAGTCACTATATGAAGAAAACTAAACAAACCAGAAAAAACAGAGAACTTGTGCCTATAGCAACTGCTAAATGGAGATACAAATTATAAAAATGGCTTAATTAATGATTTGGTCACTTAAGTTATTTGTTGGTTACATTTTGGTCCCATAAGTTATTAACATTATAATTTGGTCCCTTAAGTTAGTATTTGTTAGCCAAATAAATCCTCACCGTCAGTCTTTTGCCAAAATGTGAAATAGGCACATGTGAACGGTAACGTGGCAACTTGCAATGTGTATCCACCTTAGACATTGGCTTAACGGTTTTGACGGTGGGGATTTATTTGGTTGACGGAAGATGACTTAAAGGGACCAAATTGTAACGTTAATAACTTATGTGACTAAAATGTAACCAACAAATAACTTAAGGGACCACTTCATTAATTAAGCCTATAAAAATACTAGAAAGAAAGTTGTAACAGTCAAATATAAGAATGACACACCTTCAGGAGGCTGAGATAGCTTCCGGTTTTGTGGGGACATCATTTCTTTCTTCAATTGCAGCAAAATATCTTCCATTGTAGACTCTCTTTTCCAACTAGCAAGCATGGGAAACAAACTTGGTTCAACCTGCCAATTTAGATATTTATCAGTGTATATTCAATCACTATTCACCAGAGTGCAACTGTGTAAGTAAAAATGCTAACTACCACTCCAGATTCTTGGTTGACGCAAGTCATGTTAATCCTTGTCTGAAATCTAACAGATGGTGGATTGTCTGGATAATCCTTGCCACAAAACAACTTCAACTGGTAGATACGACCTTCATGAACAGTCTGATATAAGAAAAAGATGGACAGTAAGACTCAACAAGTCAAAATGACATTTAATAGACACTAATATCACCTAACAACTAGAGATCAGCACATTCCTTCAAAAAAAAAAAAAACTAGAGATCAGCACATGAATCCTGTGCATGGCTTTAATTGGGGATAAAAATTATTGATAAGAAAACTTCAGGAAAATAAGGATCTAGGAAAAAGTAAATAGAATTTAATGTTTAAGGCAAATAACATAGTATATAGTATCAATCATGTTAGCTACAAATGACAAGGTTCCATATGAAAGTTCACTTCAAAACATAACCACTTTTGAAGAAGCTAAAAAGATATTAACACACTATCCATAACCACTTAGTTTCCAAAGCAATACATTAAACCCAATACACACAGCACACACCCATTATTCTGATCAAAATACAAACTTTTTTCAAAATAAATATAACATGCAAAAGATAAATATCCAGCATAAATTGGCAAGGATGATGTGCATTGTTGACCAAAATAGGGCAAAAATAGAGAACTGTGGAAGTAGAATCATATAAATCATAGAAAAAATAAATAAATTCTACAATCTTGCAAAAAGTTTTTCGGTGCAATTCATGCAACAGAGTGCAAAGAATAGAACTTACACCAGGGGGGCCAATAATAGTCCCAGTCCATGACTGCATGAATATATCATCAGCGTCATCCATCCCATAGCTAACCGTTCCATCTCCAATTCCCTTCTCACCTCGCTCAAGCTCTTCCAATAATCTGAAATTCCTAGGAACTGCATTGATAGACAATGAAAAAAAAAATTAACAATTACAACACAAATTGCAAATCTACAAGTGGAATAAAACAGTCTCGATTGAATATTATGAAAATCACATTGCACATATTAAGTTACATTAAAAAATTCTTGAGTAGATATCTGATCACGTAAACTCATTGAATATAGTAAATTCGTGTAAAGAAATGCACACTCTTGGACAGTCACACACTTATTATGATCTGATCCAAATATTAACTATTTCAGCACCAAAGTTATAGCCCCAACAAGATCCCAGAAGTTATTGGTCCATTTCAGGTCAAGAGTAACCAATCTAGCCTTGTTTTTTAAGCAAGTTAGTTTGCCAGCTTTCATGATTTAGATCACAAATTCATCACATTCCAATACTTGTGACTTGTGAGTTGCCAAGTTTGGTACACACAACAGAAGATACTATTCTCAAGCAAAGGATGCTAAAAAGAGGAATGTGCCCCCATAAAAAACTCTCAGGAACTAAATGAATAACACAGAACCTCAAGAATGACATGCCACCCATTTTGATGAAGTATATAATTACTCAGGTTACCAATGAGGATCCAAAGGAAAACGCTTCCAACAAATAACTACCAAAGTAATAAAATTTGAGACACCAGATTCTCAGGGTGGTCTAATCAACCCCCTCCACACACCATGCAAGTTCCAACATATTTCTTAGTGCATTAAAAGACCCCGCCTAAAATTCCTACTCCTGACCAATAAAAATTTGTCACAATTCCTAAAGCAGTGTAGCGGGAGAAAGTCGCAACGCAGTGAGTACCAGGCCCGCCGGAGTCGCACAGCAGGTCCAAAAAATAGCCCTAAACAGTTAAAAACCAAGGCATTTTTGTCTTAACATGTTGAAGAACAAGGGCACTACTGCCTTTTCTGCTTGTCTACTATGTTTGCTCATCTTGTCTGCAAATTCGCAGCCACACACAGTGCTACGGCCGCAACATAGATATGCTCTACCAGCCACCAAGTTGTTTTACATAGCGCTGGATCCCCACTACACCACGTACCACTGCGGTTGTTGATTGACTAAAGAGAGTACACCATAAATTTTAAAAGTACCCATACTTCAAAGGTCCTAATAACCACAGCCCAGATAAATTGATGAGCTTGTAATTGTATAAACTATTTATGTTTAACAAAAAAACTGAGCAGGAAAAGCTGCACATAATTTAGAATATAAGCAAGCAATAACATTAAGGAAATAATATGTATTAATTACCAATTACAGCGAGCACAAATAAAACAGAGAAATTTCAAAGTTCATGTCACAGAATCTTTCAATTCATAGTTCTTTACACTTTCCCTGTTACGTTGATTACAGAAATAGTTCAAATAACCAGAATTTGATACAACCACAGCTCAAAATGAAATGAATTTGCATCAATATCAGGTTCAAACAAACCCTTGATCAGTTTCAAAAAAACGAAATTGAAGCTAGAAATTATAGATTATATAACCAAAACAGCTGAACAACCACCAAGAAAATAAAGCAAAAAAAAAGCATAAAATTGGAAAAAAAGTAGATAATAGGAAATGAAAATAGAAGTGAAGGTGCTGGAGAATTACCAACGACGGTGGATCCTTCAGAACCCATTTTGATGATGAATCGGAAGAGCTAGGGTTTTGGAATTGTAGAGAGAGAAAAGGATAAAGACGAAGGTGTGAATGATTGTAATAATGAAGTGTGGCTTAAGTCCAAACTTTTCCCTGTTTAGTGTTTTTATATACACGTACTATGACTATGAGAGAGAACACAGTGTTACTGTAGACCTTACCAAATCGGTGAAGATAACTAATTAATTAATTTCCTCAGAAAAAAAAACTAACTAATTAATTATAAAGTTCGACCAAAAAAAAAAACTAACTAATTAAAAATATATTTTATAGAAATATTTAAGCTAATTTAACAACTATACTATTTTTTTAGCAAACTTGTGAGCAACTATAATCTAGGTTGCCTTTAAATTTCAAAATTCTCTCCATTTTTTAAAAGCAATAGAAGTATCGATTACTCTGATTTTTAAGTAAATAATGAATAGAAATGTACATATTTCAAAAATATGTGATATTAATTCAAGATTTATACACGAATTTTCTCTATTGTGTTCAAATCCTTAAAGAGTTAACCCTTAAATTTCATAAGTATGCTACGTTGATTCAAGACATCAAGAATCTCTTCAATCTTGACTAGCAAGCTTCTATTGATCACACTCTTCAAGAAGGTAATAGGTGTGCAGATTTCCTAGTTAAGACTGGTGCGTCTTCTACTTCAGAGAATGTTGTTCACACCACCCCCTTCGACAGGATTATCAGATCTCTTAGTTCCAGACTCTACTGGAACCTGGATCCGTAAACTTTAGTCTTTTCTTTTTTTGTGTTTTTGTTCTCTTTTTTCCTTTTATCTTTGTTAGGTTTGTAAAAAAAAATAAAATAAATATCTATACATCAAAATCAAAATTATGGTAATGGCAATTTTTGTTTATTTTAAGAAATGGAGAGATCCTTGCTCATTTATAAATTTGGCTAAATTGTGAGGTATTGTAAATAAAGTTTATAAATAGCACGTATGAGATATTAATTTTATGAATTTTTTTTCAAAAACAAAACAATATTTATTCGTTTAAATTGATAGAGTACATCAATACAAATATCGCTAAAATCGTAAATTGTGAATCTGCGAACAAATTCATAACACCCAAGTTAATAATATACAACGACATGATGTCTTATGACTTGAAGTGATGTTTTTGGAAAATAATTTCTTTGTTGACCAAATTGGAAGCATAGTTGTACTATTATAAATTTGCATTGGTTACCTAATTTTTCCTTCCAACGTTTGTTATTGACAATATGTTCCTTTAAAATATCATTATCCTTTTTTTTAGGGAAACTGAAATATCATATTTTTTTATCCAAAAGAGTTTAGCTCATATTGTATTGATAATAGAACGAATATAAGTTGGTATATGAGTGAAAATATGTTCATCAATTCATTTAAAAAGTGGTTCTAACCAAAACTGCTCATGAGATGGCAGTTTATGTATTCCACATAAAGCTACATAAACTACCTCTTACACCACATTTTCATGGATTCCAACCAAAACTGCCATCGGCATTCAACAGAGCTTTCATATAGATTTCAACGAAGTCTTCAAGAATGTAGCAGTTTCTTCCATTAATCCACCTTTAGTGTGAGATTACCCTATATCTTCCTCAAAATATTTAGTTCTAGTTCAGAACAAAATTAAAGTAATTATCATTAAAAAAAATCACATTGCATCTATAATTTGGTTGAGATTTCTTGCTATTTACTCCTCAAAACTTGTTTATTTGACTTCTTAAGGTAGACTCTTAATTGAGTTTAGGTATTAACTTGATCTCAGAGTGAGTTTATGTAGCTTTTTGAAAAGAAATATATTAAGCTACTATAATTATTGTACTAAACTATCAACCCATGAGATGTGCGTGCTTCTAATGTGTTTGGGGTAATTTTGTGTGTGAAAGCAATATTTGTTAATCGTACGTAACTTTGTAAGAAAATGATTTTCCCTAGAAAGAAAATAATGATTATGGATTAAAACACATAAAACTAATAACCTCTCTACCTGCAGAATACTAATACAAATAATCATATTAATTCAAGACCAAATACTTAGATATACCTCAACTTACACTCCCACAATTTCATCCAACACTGATGATTGACCTATCACAAATCAGTAGCATCATTTCGCACACAAGAAAAATGGTAAACAAAAAAAATAATGCGTTGAAATAGTTGTTGATTGAAGAGGTGGAATATTTTTTCAGAATTGAGTCAAGAATTTCTAATAAAAGGGTACTTTTGGATTTCACACAATTGGATTTCAAACATTGGTCTCAATTATCAAAGGTTGATCATCTGATCAAAATCAAACAACTCACATTTGAACTACACATATTATATGTTAAAATACAATGGTATAATGCGAGTCAGCTAACTTCGATCAAATAGTATGTGATTCGTAAATGCAGCAATGCGTGAAAATTTTATAATCCACATGGTGGGCACCTTGCCAACTTCCTTTCAATGATATTTAATTTGACTAATCTTAAGAACACAAAAACTATAAAATGGAAAAGTTTTTAAAGTATAGACTACATAATAAGTAGCAAAACTGTTTGTGTTTTATTGAGTATTGTTCGGTTTTAAATTATAAAATACTAAAATTAAAAATTCGTTGCAACGTTGTTTTTGTTCTATTTAGGTGCACCAGTATCAACTCCCTAAAGAGTTGCAAAATCACACACATTTAATACTTTCCTCTAACATTACCTTCATTCATCAAATTATGATAAAAGCCCAGATTATGGATATATTTTCAGATAAAAACAAAAACAATCCGATATTGAAGATCACAGAGAATTGCAGATCACGAAGAATAACGGTTTATTCAAATTCCGTGGTGCAACAGTGCTATAGAGACACTATGTCACAATATTTGGTACTAAATAGCAGAAGAACAAAGATTTGTTCAGATTCCGTTATGCGAGCGTTATAGCGCCGCTATATAACAACATTACAAGCCAGCTGGGAAAAATAAAAGCAATCATCAAAATTAGTATTAACAATAAAAATAAAACGAACAGGTCTTCATTTGCCTCTAAATCATCTTAAATCCCATTTTGCTTCTTCAGTATGGTATGGGGGTTTAACCTGACATTTACACTGAATGTTAAACTTAGAAGTTAGAATCACATAGATATTCTTGACAGAATAGATAGATCAATATGCAGACATAACAAGATAAAAAGTTACTAGTATGATCATCCGTGATCAATAATTAAGCAAAAAAGTCCCCATTAAAAAAATAAGCTATAAACCTAATCCAAAAAAAAGTAACAAGCCAAACCAACTGGTGAAGTAAGATCGATCCTTTCGTTGAAAGCCATTCAAAGCAGTTGAAAATTGCCCTCCACAATCTTTTGAGACCGAACAAGTAAGAACATTGCCAGAAGTTATTGTATATCCAACAGACCCTTCAGTGAAAGTATCCCCAGATTTAAGAATAGCAACCAACACAATAACAATTTCTCCAGCATGAGCTTCACGAACCTCCTCAATCGCATTATCATGTCTCTTAAACAAACGAAGAATCTTAATCTTCTTACCAGTTTTAACATTTGTAATAAATTCACCCATCCTAATAACACCCTGATAGATTCTTAGATAAGTTAATTTATAAAGCATCCTATGCTCCATTGTGAAAGACTTTGCAACAAATGGCGCATCGATACTTCTAGACAATTCAACTTTATCACCATTCCTATTTTGATCAAGAGCATGATTACTAACATCAATTGGATTCAGCAAATACTTACACTCTCCAGAAGAAGTTCTAACCCCTTATATCTTTGATCACTAATACCCATGAAAATTGGTACAAATTTTCTTGCTATAGTGGCCTTACGAAGTGCATCATGGAGATCAGTCAGACTCTGATATCGCGTTGCCAATTTTCAGACTCTGGCCCCTTATCAAAATCTGCCACCAGAGAAGGCCTGCAAAGAATGATAAGGGTAAATTTTCATACTGTTGCAATTCATATTCCAGTTGAGTCTTTTCTTGAATAGATCAATAGAAAAATTTGGAGCGTAAAATTTCTCAAAAAAATTAGTAACGTTAAATGACTTGAATGCATCACTGAGATTTAATGTTTCACATAATGCTCACTAAATATGCTATTCATCAACTGTCACATAATTCTTTTGTCAAGAGACCAAATTAAATCATACAAAGAAGTACTTATATCAAAATTGGATGGCAAGGTTATTATTTCTATGAGGGAATCCTTGCCAAATTCCCTGACCTTTTGAGTTAGTACTTTTATGCTAGAAACTAAACATATAGCATTCGAAATATCTTGAAATTTTTTATATAAAAATTGACGAAATATTTGTGACTCTATTAAGTGTTTAAGCACTTTCAAAAGTAGAAATTTAAGTGTTTAAAAAAAATGTTCATTATACAATATTATATAATGTTCACACACACAAAAAAAAATATCGAGATAAAAATACTGGTGTCATCATGTGGTTTCTTTCAGCATGGGGGCTTAACCTGACATGTAGGTACTAAATGTTAAATTTAGAATGACATAGATATTCTTGACAACAAAGATAAAATCAATTTTTAAGTGTAGAACACAATAAAAAATTAGTAACTAACGAGTGATCCATAATTAAGCAACAAATTCCACATAAAAATTAAGTTATATACCAATTCCAATGATGTGTAGTGTATCAAGTAATAAACCAAACCATATCTAACAAACCAAACCAAACCAACTGGGAAAGTAGGACCATTTCTCTTGAATCCATTCACAGCGTTTGAAAATTGCTCATTAGAATCTTGAGGCCGAATAAGCATAAACATTGACAGAATCATCAATAAAAGTATCTCCATCATTTTAGAAGAGTTTACTATAAAAATATTATTAATTACTATTTTTTATTTCATTGATGTTTGAATTAACGATGTTTTTTTATGAAATTTTGATTTGGATTAAAACTAAAAATATTTGTTACTTTCAAGTTACAACAAACCAAACTAATCAAGATTATTTATTACAATGACACTAACAATATAACAAAAAAAAATATAATCTAATTTTTTTAATGACACCAACAACGTTCTTTATTATAGAAAAAGTTGTTTAAAGGTATAATTGGGATAATGAAAAAGTAAGTACAAATATATTCATCTAGTTTGTTACATTTTTTATATGATAAAGGAAAAAAAACAAACATATATATATATATTGTGTTTGTTACCTTTTTTAAATATTTAAATTTATTCTTATCTATTTATTACATGTGTTGTGTGTTGTTTGTATTCAAAATTGAGGGCATTTTTTGAAAGAGAAAATGCCAACCCAAAAGAGGTTGTTTTCTTTATTATATAGTATAGATTAAATTATTGTTGTGTTGTAAAAGATAAACACGGTTTGTTTGATTTGTTACAAACTGAATGCCACAAATATTTGTACTTATAGTTTTAATCAAAAGAGCAATAAAAAGAGCGGAACGACGTACACGTTTCCGCTAGTACTGTATTTAAATAAAATAGGAGATTTTGGACCAACTTTTTCATTATCCAAATTATACTCATAAACAATTTTTCCTATAATAATGATTGTTGTAGGTGTTATTTAAAAGATAATAATTTATATTATATATTTTTGTCATATTGTTGATGACTTTGAAATCGATAAACATAGTTACTTTGATTTGTTTTCTTTTAGGGAAATAGTTAGTTTGGTTTGTTATAATTTGAAAACAACAAACATTTATATTTATGTTTTTAATTAAAATTAAAATTTTATAAAAAATACCTTTCAAATTTTCTAACGTTAGCGCAATGCAAATAACGGAAAAGACAGACATATGATTACCCGTCTTTTCTTACTAGTTGATATAATTTTATTATTTAAGTTTGTTTGTTTTTTCCTTTCGAACAGTTTTACTAGTTTTTCTCCTTGTTTGTTTTTTCCTTTCGAATTTTTTTACTAGTTTTTCTCTAAAGTCAAATGTTAACAGAAAAGATTACCAAATTCATAGATACTTCAAAAAAAAAAAAGAAGACATACTTTAAAAATATAACCATGCACAAGATTACTATCCAATATTTCCCCTAAAAAAAAAGATTGCCATCCAATTTAATTTGAGTCAATCTTAAATCCCAAGTATAAACTTAACACTATAAATACTTGTGATACACATGCTATAACATCAAAACACCAACTCTAATGTTGGTTCAATCCTTTTTAGTTCAATAAATCTGCACAACCTAGCTAGAGAAATAATATGAAGAAATTTGTGCAACCTAGAGAAATAATGAAGACTCGAGAGAAGGATGATAGGGTGAATCCTATAACTAATGAAGTTATCAGTTACAGTGAATTTGCTAAGTCTAGGCAAAAGTATATGTATATGCAATATCCCTTGACAAACTTCGGAAAAAAGGAAGAGAAAGAGAAAGAAAGTGTGAAGCAAAAAATTAGAAAGTGGTACAACAATGTGAAGAAGCCAAATAAAAAGCAGGTCAACAATAACAAATTGCTTAATGGATCGAAGAACAAGTTATTTGATTCTTAGAAAATTTAGCAAGAGTTTTCTGATGGGCAAAGGTTAATTTCATGATGATTCGAGTTCTCACGATTCAATTTCTAAAATTCTTAGTTTTATCTTTTATGTTATTTTCCATTGGATTTTTTTTGGTTACATATTTTTCCATTTTACTCGACAAGTTATTATCAAAATTAGAAATTTTTATGTTTAAATATTTCCTATCTCAAAAGAAAAAGAGAGAAAATCTTGCCTATCCCAAAAGAAAAAGAGAGAAAATTGTGTTTGGCCGTTTCAGAGTATGAGAACTTAGCAATTGCCTTGTAACATTGGTTAAAGAATACGTTGTATGGAACCAAACAATTGTAGTGATTAATGATCTCAATTAAAAGATGACATATTTAGAAGAATTGAAGTTTGATTTTTGGGTTTTGTCAAAAAAAAAGTTTGGATATTTGGGTTAAACAATTTTTTGTTATGTTTTAAGGTCCGTTTGTTACGGATTAAAATAAAAGTGATTTTGTCATAAAATAATTTAGATATTATTATACAGAGATTTTATGAAAAATCAGAATCTATTTTGCGTTTGTTTAACGTGATAATAATCACTTTTTTAAAAAGAAATAATTTAGTTTGTTTCTATACAACTATATAAAAGCAATTTTTTGTTACAAAATTAGTTCAATCTTTTGATCCATATTTTCTCTCCCCTCTAAAAAAATCTCTTTTTTTAAAAATTACTATTAACAGCTTCTCATTTAAAGTTGGTTTTAGATTTAGGTAACAAAAGGATAAAATACTCTTAAAAATCCAGTTGAGTCTTTTCTTGAATAGATCAATAGAAAAATTTGGAGTGTAAAATTTCTCAAAAAGATTAGTAATGTTATATGACTTGAATGCATCATTGAGATTTAATGTTCCACATAGTGGTCACTGGATATACTACTATTCAATTCATGTGTTTGATTTTTGGTTTGCAACATATAAAATCATGCACGTTTTCCGATATTTTTTGTCGTGATTTTCAAAAGCTTTAAATACTAGCTCCTACGCTAACATGGTTTTTTAATGTAACTTTCACCAAACTCCATTTTACAAACGCAATACCAAATGGGTAAATGATATATAATATCTCATAGCATTAAATAAATCTATATGATAATGATGTCCAACTGTCACATAATTCTTTTGTCAAGAGACCAAATTAAATCATATAAAGAAGTACTTATATCCAAATTGGATGGCAAGGTTATTATAAAAAGATATGACTTTTTCTATAAGGGAATCCTAGCCAAAGTCCCTGACCTTTTGAGTTAGTACTTTTTTCCTAGAAAAACATATAGCATTCGAAATATTGTGAGATTTTTTATATGAAAATTGACGAAGTATATTAGTGATTCTATTAAGTGTTCAAGCATTTTTAGAAGTAGAAATTTAAGTGTTTAAAGCTTAATATCTATATACTATTTATTAAAACTATTTATTAAAATTGATGCCAAATGAATTTCCATTTTTGCCCCTAGGAGGGACAATTTGGTAATTTCATAATTCATGGCTTTGGTTGAGTGTCAACTCACCAATGGCCTATGAATTTCCATTTTTGCCCCTAACCAATTTTTTTAAAAATTATTTTCTAATTTTTATATTTTTAATAACTTTTAACTATTCTCCAATTTTTATATTTTTAACTATTTTTCAATTTTTTTCTCCCAAATTCAGTTGCTTTCTACATTGCCGTTGTGGAAAATTAAGGTATCGTTTGACCTGGCTTTTTTCCAACTTCTCTACATTTTCAAGGAGAAGTTAGGTCAAACACAATATCAATTAAATACTTACTATAAAAAAAAATACTTTTTTTGAATGCATAAAATTGAATGAAATGAGTTTTGGCAAAAAGTTGTTGAATGTTACTTTAAAAAACTACTTCTCGACAATTTATTTCACAAACACGTCATTTCAACTCACGCTGGGAACCTTTTCTTTTATTTTTTAATATTATATTTCAATATATTTTTTTCTTCCATTTAACTTTTTTTTAACCGTTCCATTTAATTTTTTAAGAAGGTTGCATTTAATTTTATTATCTTTTTTCAAAGGAATTTTATTATCTTTCTGTCACTTATATATTTAATTTCAATATCGTTTAATCATCACAATCTCACAAATATTTTTATTCACGTTGTCATTTAATGATACCAAATATTTTTATTTCTTTTCTTCAACCTCGCGAATACACACACACACACATTAGCGTTTAGAGTAATATTTTATGTGTGTCTGTTTTTTTTACGCTAATGCGTATAATTTTTTTGGCCGTTGTGTAATGCGTATGATTATTTTTATAGTCAATGGCAACCCAAATATATGTAACAATTCATCAGGTTCTAGGCTGCTCATCAACCTACATCATCCGGTTGTTGAGAAGTTTAAGACGTAGTAAGTTTGCATTATGATTTCACAATAGGAAGATTTGATTGTTAGAGTAACTTATTATTTCACAATCTGATTTGATTGTTTTTTGACCATGTTTCTTGAATTATTCTCGTGACCTTAACACTTCTCAAGCTCAGAGTCAAAGCTTCAGTCAGAACTTAAGTCAGAGTTCGGCTTCTTCTCAACGTACTTCGTACAACAATTTTTCCAACCTATCTTAAGTTAGGCCAATCGCACGGGTTTGTAACTAGTGTAAGTTAAAAAATGTTCATTATACAATATCATATAATGTTCACACACTAAAAAAAAAAAATGTTCACACACAAAAATATCGAGATAAAAAATTATAATAACATACTAGCATAAATTAATTAATTAATTTAAAGTTTAGAGGCCGTGGCTTCTCTCGGTCTTCCTTCTAACTCCATTCCCGATTATTATATGGTTTAAGGTGTAAGTCGTTCATGGTATGTATAGCGTCACTTTTTTCATGAATGTCATATTTGGCCATGTCGATTTTGGTAATGTTTTGTATTTAAACTATACTAATTTTGTATTTAAAATAAGAATACTACATGATCCAAAATGAAACAAAATTAATAATCGGAAAACTACGTACACGAATGAGTTAAGCAAGAAAAACAATGAATGAACTATTAACACGGTGACCATATTTCATCAAGAAAAATGCAGTCACAAAAGTGTGATGCCAATGCTAAACTAGATTAATACGAAACCTTACACAAAAATTTGTTGCAACTAACTACCTAAACCAAGAACAAAACGTTAAAAAATGAAATGACATTAACGTTAATGTTACGCCCAAAGTGCCATTACCGACATGCCTCCTGCACCTAGCAAAACAGCCATGTAAGACCATATTTGAAGCTTCATTCTACTTTGCAACTTTGCACCCATAAAATCATTAGCCAATAAATCAACAAGTGCCATATAATTTAAAAGCCCTGCAGATATAGCATTTAGAACCCCTTCTACAATGAGTGCAGTTGGACTAGTGTTACTATACACTTTTGATAAACCAATCCCTAATGCTATTCCAAACGGCGTCGTCGCTGAAAAGAAGAATATCATCGTTGATTTCATCTTCGTTCCATAATCAGCCTGTCACATAAATACACCACATTAATGGAATAATTTGCTCATATTGTAAATTTTTTAATGAAATTAAATGGAATAATCATTACCTGAAGTATGCAACCACCCAAACCCATTCCTTCAAAGAGTTGATGGAAGCAAAGTGCAGCAATGAGAGGCCTTATGGTGCAATGGTTCTCTGAAGCACCCAATGACAAACCAATCACTACAGAGTGCACTACAATTCCTAACTCCAAAACCTGAATCCAATTCCACACAACTTACATTAATATAACAACATAAAATCATTAAAAATTGAATCTGTGTTTTGTAGCTGCATTATAAACACATTGCACAATATAATAACAAAAAAAAACATATATAGATAAAATTGAACAATATGAAAGAAATTGATTTACCTGAGCCACAACACGGTAACGCATCAATTGTTCAGCATTCACATTCTTGTCATGTCCATTTGCAACCACAAGACCATGACCATGACCATGACCAAATTGTTCCGATTCCTTTGTCTCAGAACCAGCTTCCAAATTACTAGAAGAAGAAGTAGAAAGTTTCTTCTTAAAGAAACTTATAGAAAAAGAATCAACCATGAGAGTAAAAACAGCAGACACCATAGCAATAAAAGTGGTGAATGGAAATTTTTTCCAAGGCCGTTCAGGCAAACAAGGAGAATTTAGATCCTGAAATGAATCTGGCATCACATGCATATAACCGGTAGCGAGTATAACACCTGAGGCGAAAGCCTTCACGATCACGAATAAATCTCCGTCGGGTTTTAACGCTGGGATCGAAGTTGTGAAAATTGGAAGACAGATTCCAATCATGCTCGTCACTAATATGGAAAATATTGCAATTAATTTTAGCTTTAGTGCTTCATTTTTGTTGTGACATAAACCTTCATATTTGGACGAGCATTCTGATTCACATGAGGCAAATGGTAATGTTACTAATAGAAACAAAATGATTGTAACTAAAATGCTAGGGTTGTTTAATCTTGCCATATTGTTATGCATGGAAGAAACAACGTAACTAAAGTGGGTTGTGAGGGAGAGAATATGATGATGTGAGTGAGTAAAAAGGTTGTTACGATACGAGGTTTTATAGATGGCAATATGTTTTTGTTTTGAATTGAAATTGGACGAAATTACTTTGTTGCACTTTAAGGAGATGGTGAATGTGTTGTGTGTGTTGGGTATTTTTATTGATGATTAGGGGTAGTCTTGGAAGAATGTAGGGAGTGAGGTTGCTTGTGTTGGGCGTGTGGTAAATGTGGTGTCCCACTGATTTTGACTGCTCTTGATCCATAGAGGCACAAGTGTGGCACATGCTTTGACTTCTTCTTTATTTGAAGGGAGTGGCACAAGTGTGGAACATATGAAAACAAATGATTATGTGGGAGAGTAACTAATTAACGGGAGAATACTTATATTATATTAGGGTGGTAAATAAATAAAATGAGAGTTTAATTTACTATTTATTTTGCCCAACGTATCCTCCACCAAACACAACAACAAAACCAACATTGGGAATTCCCAAACATTGTTATACATGACCAACATTGTTGTGTTTTCAACATTGTATATGACTTATACAAACATGTACAATATCACATATGTTAAAAGAACCAAATTTAGTAATTTTTTTAATGAAAACACAACAATTATTTAATTTTTTTTAAGGACAACAATCATTTATTAAAAAGTTATATATTTAATATAAAATGCACAAGGTTTCAAAAAAATTATAAAATACATAAGTTTTAAACTTCTTAACACGTCCAAATTTTCATGGAATAGAAAAACTAATTTAATAATGAGTAGCAGAATGTTTAGCAAGATGGATGCCATGTCATTCATTATGAGTTACGAGAGGAATGTAGGAGGCTCGATAGGTTGAACAAAATGCAAATGGAGGACTAATGGACTATTTCATTTGCAATTTGATTATGGTTTTGTATGCACACAGAACTATGGAACAGTGAAGCTGCATGCTTATGATATGAGATTGACTCACATACGGACATCAAAGAGCAACATATAAGCTGCATGCATACAGAACTATGGAATAATTGAATTAATATCTTGGTGATCAAAAAAAATATCTTGGTGATCAATTACAATCATATCTTTATATATCTGCAACACTGATTAACCCTAATCCCGCTCTTTTTGCCGGGTCTAAATATTTTTTCTTAAAAAAAAAGGTTTTCTAAGGATTCAAACCAAATACCATATGGCTACACTTTACATCTTTCACCACTAAGCCACTTCCATTTTGATTGAAATATTGTTGCTTCCAAAATTGATATACCGTACTAAAGTATTTTTTTTTTTAAAGCCACAAATG
>Ga0228711_1000660_pt1 | contig 44811 bp, 32 predicted proteins | sample MedpolnodulmetaG_2_FD_177996 | JGI IMG/M metagenome (GOLD analysis project Ga0228711, IMG submission 177996) | Root nodule microbial communities from Medicago polymorpha collected in Santa Monica, California, United States - brown nodules | ecosystem: Host-associated > Plants > Roots > Nodule...
TTTTAGTTTTAAGAAATAGCTTGGCTTTGTGGTACTTTTGTATGAGTTAATAAACTATACTGTGAGTTTAAAGGGATATCGAAGTAGTTTTACTTGACTTTTAAGAAGTTATTACTTGTCACCTTGTACTATCAATTTCAATTTAAAAATGAGCATTGCTACAGCTAGGGACAAATATTATCAAGAAAGACTCGCGAAAACAAATTTAATCAATGCAAAAGCACGGTTTTGCGGAATTCACGGAAGCTGGTGGGAAAAATATGCTATGTCAATAATAATATTGAGTTAATGAAACACACCTTCAGGATATTTTCACTAAACATTTTGTCGCTACATTTATCATTTTCCTTTACGAATACATTTATGAAAAGGGAAATGCTAGATGGTGCAGATGCATGTTCACGAAAGCTTTCCAAAGGAGTTGGAAATATGTTCTTTTTTGAAGGAAGGGGTTGGAAACTTAATGTCCATCAGATCTTGTTTTAATTGACCGACCCTTTCATTGTAGAAAAATAGCAAGAGGTTTCATTAAAAAAAAAAAACCGGGAATGTCTGTGTTTTCTGGCCAGCAAAACCTTTAATGCTTGTTTGATGGTCAAGATAGAGAGACATGATATGATATGATTGTCATATTCTACTTAAATCTCATGTTTTATGCCTCAAATAGATAGGATAAAATAAACCATTTTTTTTTATCATATCTTGATTTGCCTTTGTAATTTTTATCATGAATGTAGACTAAATTAGAAACTATATTAATAGGATTATAAATTCATTCCTTATTTATTATCATGATATTTTGTTGTTTTAAAAATGCTCTCATTTTTAAAATAATGTTATCATGTATTTCTTATTATAATTAATTACATTCCATAAAAAAATATTATAAGCAATTACATGCCGCTTTAAAAATATTTAATTAATTACTACAGTAATTTTCTCATTTAATTATAATGAAATAATGATATCATGTTTGTTATCATGTGCGCATCAAACATATGATAGAATTAATGTTTATCATATCTGTATCTTATCATGTCTATATCCAACTCATATATCATATCATGTCTTTATCGTATCTTGTCCATCCAACGGACCCTTAATTTACATATTTGTCATTTACTCATAACTAACTTAAACTAATGACAAGCGATTTTTATGTCTAAATAAAAATGTGCACATTTGCTAACCAAAACCTTAATGTTTCTATGTTGGTATACGTTAACAACCTCATATCTAATTTAGTCCATGTGATACACTTTTAGATCATTTAGTTTGTGTAATGTTTTATTTATAGAGTTTAATGGTGATGGGTTGACAATCCAAAATAATTTTGCACACAACCAATTAAAACATTTAAAATCGTCACATCAATTAATGACTTTAATTTACGTGGTAGTTTAGTATATATTTAATTTGTTGTGTGCAAATTTGTTTTGGACTATCAACCCACCGTAATTAAAACTAAAAAAAGTATCTTACTTGGACTAAAACAAATTAACGAGAACATCGTTGAAAAATATACATATCATAAAACTCTTATCCCTAAACTTTAAAAAAAAAAATATATATTACACAAAGTGATACCGTATTTAAGCCATTCCATTCTGCTGTTAAACAAATAAGAAAACATTTAGGCAATTCCTAAAAACAACATATTTAAGCGGATTTTTTAGTTAACTTACATTCTGGCTTGAATTTTTTGACACTAGAAAGAACAGAGTTTGTTTCAAATGACTGATTGACTTTGTATATGGATTACATATATTCTCCCTTCAATTTCACATGATGTAGAAATTGCTGTCGTAGAATAGGTGTCAGTGTCTGGCCCTTAATTTAGAAGTTGTTTCCCTCTCAAAGATCTCTCTTCTAACATAAAATGCTGGTCTTCTTGGTGAGTTTGGGAGTTCATATTTGTTTGTTAGCATCGATATAACATCAGACATTGTTGGTCGATCATTTGCGTATTGTTCTACACATAAGAGACCAACATGAATGCACCTTTTCACTTCATCAGGAGCAAATGTGTCATTTAATGTTGGATCCATTAGCTTTAGATACTCACCATCATTCCATAGCTCCCATGCCTATCAATAATTTAATCAAATTAGGAACAAGGAATAGTAATATTTATATTAAAAAAAGGAATAGTAATATTTATATTAAAAAAACTCAAAGAGAGTAATTCACATACATGTCCTATTAGATTTAGTGGCCGATCAGCATCATAGAAGCTATTGTTTCTTCTTCCACAAACAATTTCAAGAAGCAACACTCCAAAGCTATAAACATCAGACTTTGTCGAACATATTCCTTCCATAGCATACTCTGGAGACATGTATCCACTGCATAAGAAATTAGTTAATAATCTCAATTTTTCACGTAATCATCAATAAAAAAAAAGTAGGAATAAAGAAAACTTTGAAAACATACTACGTCCCAACAATCCTGTTGGTGTTAACCGTTGATTCTTATTGTGTGAACATTCTTGCCATACCAAAATCGGAAATTTTGGGGTTCATATTCTCATCCAGAAGTATGTTGCTTGCTTTCAAGTCTCTATGAATGATTTTGAGTCTTGAGTATTTGTGAAGATAGAGTAATCCTTGAGAGATTCCTTCAATTATGTTGAAGCGCTTCTTCCAGTCTAGTAACTTCCTTCTTGTACAATCTTCTCAATGAAAACATAATAATCAATGTTAAAATGTAGGAAAATGCTAGATATCAAGAATGATTTTATCAAGAAAGATTCAAGAATGACATGGCAGAATAATCATCTTTAGATTTCAGTCTTATTTATTAACCTTTAATAAATAAAAAATACATAACACCCACCACCCCATGATTTTCGGCCAGGCTGAGATTTTGTTGGCTAACATTAATTTCAGAACAATTTCTTGATAAAATATAAGGGTGATTATTCTGCCATGTCATTCTTGAATTTTTCTTGATAAAATCTTTCTTGATATATAACATTGCTCTAAAATGTATACTACTGAAAAGTAGAAACAAAATGCTATTTTAGTTTTCTATGCACAAGAATTACATAAAATGTTTAATTAAGAAAACTCAAAAGTTTGTTGTAAATTGCTCAATCGTTGCATAATAATGAACACAATTTCATGAATTTGTCCTAAAAAAAACATCACATACACATATAGATTTCAACATATTCTCACCAAATAGATAGAAATCCAGGCTTTCGTTTGGCATATATTCGTAAATTAGAATCCTTTCTTCTTCATGAATGCAACAACCAAGTAGTTGTACAAGATTGGTGTGCTGAAGTTCACATATAAGTACCAATTCATTTTTGAATTCCACAATTCCTTGTCCAGATGTTTTCGAAAGTCTTTTTATAGCAACTTCTTGTCTCTTTGCCAAGATTCCCTGAAGTCGTAAAACAAAAGAACAAAATTTAGGTGCATTTATGTAAATACTTTTACTATATATGGTTCTTAACTTAATACACTTTATGCAATTATAATAACAAACTTTTGGAAAATTATATGAATTTGAAGAAATCATAGATACTTAAGTTAAGAACCATATAAAAAAAACCTAAAAAAATGCATGATTTTGTCCAAAGCAATAATCCCCAACCATTAAAAAAAAACTGTGAAATGTTAACATGTTCCCTTAGAACACATGTAAATATACCAAAAATAAAAAGTATTTATTAGAAGTTGTGCCAATTTATTTCTCAAAAATAATTTAAACATTATTAGAAACATTTGTTGGCAACATTAAGATGGTGTCATAATTGTAATAGTAATTTAAACATTTTTCGACGCTTTAAAACATGCTTTTAAACAAACATAATCATTAATATATAATTAACATAGTTTAACTTTAAAGTCACCTTATAAACGGGTCCATAGCCTCCCTGTCCTAACTTGTTTTCAGGGGAAAATCTACAGTTGCTTCCAAAATTGCTGCGAAGTTAAAAACTTTTATATCATGTCCCTTGAAGTCATCTTCAAGATCTTTGATATCATATGATTCATTGGAATCCGCCAAATATTCGCTCTTACCCTCCTTTCTTTTGTTTTTCTTATCTATATAACCAAAAAGATAAAAGAAGATAAAGTTGAAAATAAAGGGGTTGGATTTAGACATTTGGTACATACGTACTAGACTATTTTAAAGTTTTCTTATACCTTTTAGTGCATTTTTTTTCTTTTTGGCTATGCATAAAATGAGCGAGAACAATATGAGTAAAGCAATTGCGATTGCAGCAGCTATCCATATCCATCTTTTTTTACCTGCATTCTATACACAATTAATTTGAATTGTGATATAAGCATATTCATCTCAAACTTTTAATTTTTGGCCTTATCTTGATGCCAAACCCTAATCCTATCTTTCAAATTAATTCAAAATCCTCGTTACAACAATGATTTTCGGGAATCATTACGATTATTATTTTCCATCACAAGTTTAGTCATCAAAGAGAAACTATACCCTAAAACATTCAAACACTCATAACTTTCTCTTGACTAATCCGATTTTGATTTCATCCGTTGCAGTATATCTGTAGAAATATCAAAACTCTTATAAGAAAAATTTGTTGATGTTTCGTTTTTGCTAAGCCATTTTGGATATTCTTTCTAACATTGATAAATAGATATATACCCTTTGACACCTTTCTACTCCATCCGTCCCGGATTAACTGAGTTATTTGTTCATTTAACATTGATAAATAGATATATACCCTTTGACACCTTTCTACTCCCTCCGTCCCGAATTAATTGAGTTATTTGCTCATTTCACACATATTAAGAAAAATGTATAAATGAAGTAGAGAGAAAAGTGGTTTTAAATGTTTTGTTCACTATTGGTGCATTATCCACTATCATAAATGCAAAGTGGAATATATTGAATTGAGAGTGATGGAAGTAGTATTAATTAGAGTTATAAAAGGAAAAAAATTAATTAATATTGTATTGAAAAGTGAAATGACTCAGTTATTTTGGGACACATTTTTTTTTATAAATGCCTCAGTTATTATGGGACGGAGGGAATATTTTATTTGACTTTAGGTCTTGTGAAACAAAGAACATTTTTTTCCCAACCTTTTCTTAATCAAATTGCATTTTCTGCCAATTAAGGTACAAGGCGAGTTTGTCTCTTATAGACAATGGATATAGGTAGTTTATTTTGAATAGCTGCGTCTTATGATCCACATGTAGGAGACTGAGATAAGTTAGGTTGGGTTAGGATTTGCAAGACCTAAGTATGATCCGTTCAAAAAAGTTTAAACCTAAGTTTAGTTTTTTATTTGTCATGGGCTTTTTTTAGCTCCTAGTGTGACCTTTTTGGAAGCCTTATACAACTTTTACGTTACTTAAAAACCTATTTCATATTAATATATTTAAGAGGAATGCTAGCAACACTCTCTTTTGAACACTCTCTCTAACACTCACTCTTTTATTGGATGAAATTCATGCATGTCCCACCACTTTGTGTGGGTTCTATTTCCAAAGTGTACACTCACAATGATTTAAACCAATAAAAGAGTGAGTGTTAGAGAGAGTGTTCAAAAGTGAGTGTTGCTAGCATTCCTCTATATTTAAATGAGAAATGCTAACTTGTGCCATTAAGACACATATTAATGAATCAAAAATAAAAATAATTTATTGGAATGTGTGCAGCTCATTTTTATTTGCACTTATATTGTCCTTAGATTGACATCGACCATAATAGAGGGAAGTAATTCTAGGACCAGACTCAAAAAATTGTATCTAATGGTATGAAGGAAGGCTATGTCTACGGTGAAATAAGCAGTAAATAATCACTTTGAACCTATCTAATTAAAATGATATTATAACTTACGTAGAGCTGATTTCGTTGGCATTACCAAGACGTTAAAGTTACCCTGACTATCTAAATCAACATCTTGTGTCGAATTCCATGAATAGAATACACATCCAGTCAAATTATCATATAATTCTTCGAAACCATTGCAACTACAATTTCTCCAACATCTCATCTTGCAATCACTGTAACCATAAATCGCATTCCATTCATATGTTGATGCATTGTCCATTTTGTTTGGTGTTCCCACCTTTCTCTGAAAAACCTCACCAGGTTCCCTACAAGTTGGTAGATCCTCCCATTTTTGGCACCCTCCATTGCTATTATATCCATAACATATATCTGCATTTCCAATTTCTGCACTAGCATTGTCTTCATCACCACTTGTTAACTTGCCCTTCGAGGATAGCTCCCATCATATAAACTTCCCATCTTTAACTTCGAAAGCGAAAGAATCTTCATTCTTGTTAGAAACAATAATGTATTGATACATATGTTGAACATTCACTGGAATGCATGTTCTCGAACATTCCATTGCTTTTAAGTTTTCCACTTTTCCAATTCACTTTGCCGTGTTTTTTGATGTTCAATTCACCTTGTTTTGGTTCCCATTCAAGACTAAATTCACCTGAAGTCTGTAGCAAAGGAGTCAACCATGAAACCAATGACCAATTATGTCCTGTTTTTCGATTAACTCCCAACTTCATCGTTGGGATAAAAAAGTTTGTGGGATAACCAAAACTCTGCCATAATATACTCTTTGTCCCATTTGGGTGAAGTTGTTGAAGCACAAAGTTACCCGTGTCTAACATAGTCGGCACAGTGTTGTTGTTGGGTTGAGGTGAAGTGTAAATGATCATTGGTTTCCTATCTTGACATTCTATTTTGAGCACACCAGAGTAATCTAGTGATAAAACTGTTGAATCTTCTTCTGAGTCAAAGGGGTGATTTCTATCATAAAACCACACTACTGTGCCATTAACATCTATTACAATCAAGTATCTTCTCAATTCAAGACAATACTTGCCTTGTTTAGAACATAGCGTGGAATTGGAATTAAATGTATCACCTGGCTTCAAACTATCGTTTGTTGCATTAACATAAAGACTAGTAGTGGTACTCCACCACAACCATAAGTATATCAAAATAATTTGTTTCTTTATTCTAAAGCTTATCATGATCAATGAATATTGTTTCAAAAACAAGAGAAATGTACTCACCAGAATAATTTCAGCTCTTAAGATCTGCACCTGCACTGCCCAACTTTGGATTGGAAATTTGATACAAGTGATTTTAGGCCTAGAGTTCGTTCTGGTTCACACAATTGATTTCAAATCAACTTTATCTTTATTTTTCCACCACAAAATGTTGCACTATGGTACCTTTCTCTACATTCTTTTTAAAGGCAAAGGAAAATATCAGTTTACTTTAAGTACATAATAATTGAAGGATGAGTAATGTAAAGCTACTAACGTCCCTGTTCATGAGGTGCTAAGTAATGATTATTATTTTTATTTGTTCAAACTGTTCTGGGTCGGACTTCTGTCCATAAATGCAGGCCCAACAACAAAATACACCTCCTTAAAGATGCTTTGGAGAAGGAAAAAAAAGTCGTAACTCGTAAGCAGTTAAGCACCATAGAAAGATCTTGGCAAGGTTATGCTCCTACTATAAGTTACTCTAATGAAATCGTTAACTTTATAGTTAATCATTATGACTCTATGAATGACGTTGGTTATAGGGAAATGCTAAGTGGTTTTCCTTGGACACTGGTTAAGGAAGCTAAAAAAAAGTCTAAAAAGTATCATTTTTAATTTAAAACTTCATTCTTTAACTTCCTTAACCAGTTCACATTGGTTAACATCACCCTTGATGGTATATACTTAGTTCATCATATACATCGTTTTTCCAACCATTTCCACTCATAAATTTTCTATAATTTTCATTTTGAAGTATCACAGTGTCGGTATAATATTACATACACCACATATATTCTATTATTTATTCCATGTTTTACATATCCAAATCATAAACATGATATATTGTTCGGTAAGGGTTGAAAAGTTGAACCAGATGTTGAACCTGTATTAACAGTGGAAATGAAAATTATACTGACACAGTGATGTAGGAGCATAACCTTGTCAGTATTTAACTACCAGAAAATATTTTTTTCTTTTTCTTCCTGTATATACGAGCCTGAATTTGGAAAGGCAACGAACATGAAGAATAAGAATAACTCTGATCTAATGATAATATTTTGTTTAAGTTGATGATTTTATGATCACATGTAATGTTGATGTGATACAAGAAAGTTTAAGGAAATAGTGAAATCAGAGTTTAATATGTCTGGTTTGGTAATTAGCATATTTCCTTGGGTTGGAATTCATCAAAACTATAAAGGGAATGATGTTTTATGGGAGGAAATACATTTTGGATGTATTGAAGAGGTTTAATATGTAGAATTGTCACTGACCCAGCATCTTTTGAAGCCAACGTCAAATTGTTCAATGATGTTAATAAGATCAGGCGTATGATCATTGAGGTATATATATATGCCATAGCATACCAGGCATCTCTATTGGTGTAGGTGTAACTCGCAAATTTATGGAGATTCCAAAGCATTAATCACATATGGTTGATGCAAAACAAATTATGAGATACCTAAAGGGTACTTTAGAAGAAGCAACGTGAAGATGAATTAAAAGGGTTCTCACTCAAATTGATGCGGAGATATGGTAGATAGGTGAAACACAGTGAAGTATGTATTCAAATGTCTGGGATCACCAAGTTCTTGGTGCTCAAGAAAACAAGTTGCCGTGACACTCTCCTCACGTAAGCAAGGGTTCTCATACTCAAGCCCTACCCTCCTTGCTTGAGGAACGTAGTTAAAACTTAAAACCAAAAGGATCTATTTGAGTTATTAAAATCATATTATATATGATTATCTATTTAAGTTAGTTAAATTTTTGTTTGCGTACCAAAAAAACCTTTGTTTGAAGATTTAGACATTGAAAATAAGAGAGGAGAGTATTGAAATTTAACTACAATTTTGGCTCTCCCGAAAGAAAAAACCCTACAATTTTAGTTTAATCGAGCTCTCTCTTTTATTTTTTGAATTACAATTCTCTTCGCTCTTATTTCAAAAGTCTAAAATCTTCAAACAAATATATATTTTTCAGAACATGAGTCCAACAGTAATCATCATTTTTGACAACAAATTGATTAATTCTAACGACCATTCAGCACAGGGTGCAACTGGGAACATTCATCCTTTGTAAAATCCAACACTATATAGTAGATATATTACTCAGCATAGGTTCAAAATTAGGCAAAACTACTATATAACAATTAATAATTCTTAAAAAAACAATTATTAACTGTTTTAGCCGGATCCCGCTGCCTACCGCCGGAAGTAGTTTTATTTTAATTTTGTTTATTATCCTTTCACAAACCAGTGGCAAATAAGCAAATTTACAAAAAAAAATTCATAAAAAAACTTGGTGTGAATATGAGCCCGTTTGTTTCAGATTTTTTCCAAACAAAAATCCATTTTTTCCCTTAAAAATATCACTTTTTCATTTTTAAGTGTTTGTTTAGAATTTTTAGAAAAATTATTTTGTCAAAAAAATCTATTTTGACCCTAAAATGAAAAGTTATTAGGATTATCTTCTCAAAATCTATTTTTTTTAACAACAAAGAGATAACACATGTACATGTTAGAACTCATTTTTTTTTTAAAATGGATTTTTATGGATAGTAGGCAAACACAGATAACTTCAGATTTTTTTTTAAATCTATAAAAAAAAAATCTCTAGATTATTTTGACACAAAATCGATTTTTTTTAAAGCTGAAACAAACGCACCCTATATTTTATTAACCGTATAGTGTGAATATATTTTGTGATAATGATGATGTTTGCATTGAAGCGTCTTATACTTAATGTAAAAGTTTGTAAATCTCTTTGATAACTCAAAAGAATAAAGAGAACACATTTTGTATTCCACCAAATCAAGTGTTCATACAAGAGACTTGAAATTTTTTACACTGAGTATAAGATTCTTCAATGCCAACATTTTCGACAAACATTCATGAATTTAATTTAAATTCAACATCACGATGATACCACATCTTTGGGGAGAATGTAATGTAACACAACACTTCGTTTATTGTCCGATTTGAACATAGATGAAATTAAAACTAAATAAATTTGTCGTATTCTATTATTTTGGAATTGATTTTGCATGCTTGTGTAATTTTAGTTAAGACTGAATTTGGAAATGAATGGATTGAACTTTCAAAGGCATGCTTATCATTGAACAAATGAATGTTTTTAAAAAATGCAATGAATGATTGAGAATTAAAAAAATGAACATAAGATATTATGAATGAATTAATGCGGTAAATGAATGTAGCGACAATCGATTATAAATATTGTAAAAAATGCACGTTTAAGACTTAACAAAACAACATCTCTGTCACCTTGCTTTTTATGAGTGGAGTTGGAATCCTATTTTATGTCTTAGTAAGGAAGGAAGGAGGTAGATATAGAGCTACTGCCACTTTGCTGTGTGGTTTTTGGACCGTCTTCAGTCCTTCCTTGCAGTGCTGCTGAGCTGTTTCTGCTGTGCTGTGTTGTCCGGTTGCAGCAGCTGGGTTTTGGTGTTTCGGTGTTGAGGCAGTGGTATGCTTGGCTGCTTCAAGTATATCTCAGCCTCATTTCTCAATGTCGTTTATCGTGGTTGGGGTGTTTTTAATCTTAGGTGTGATGGTGTTCCGTCTATATGCGGCATTTTTTATGTATTCTTTGTCCCTTCCGCAAGTGTTTTGTGCTTCTTGCATTAGGTTCGTCGAGAATAATATTAGCCTTTTCAAAAAAAAAAAAATCCTCTCTGTCAAGAAATGTTGTTCTATTGACCTACCTAAAACCAACAAATTTTTTTTTTGAAGGAACCTAGAACCAACGGATGGTAGCTCACGTTGAATACCAACACAAATTAACTTAGACTAGATATCGAACATTGGTTAACTCACGCCGAGTTGTTTAAACGAGCAAAATCCAAAGAGAGAAAAACAATTTTCTCCCTTCAAAAAAAAAGCAATTTTCTAAATCTTCTTACATCGGCCCAACACTTCCACACGTGTGAGTCACTGCGTTGCGGATCTATGCATTTTTCGCTGACTCAAGACAAGATCTACGAACACCACACTTCCTTCTCTGAGTGGTAAAAACTCATAACAAACTCGATTACCCTGACGAAGAGTCCTCACTCGTTCTTCCGAGATGGCTTTCATGGCGGTCTTGGAATCTGACCTCCGCGCTCTCTCCGCCGAAGCTCGACGTCGCTATCCCGCTGTTAAAGACGGTGCAGAGCATGCTATTCTCAAGGTGCTGGAACTTTTCAATTGCATTTGCTTTAGCTTGTAACTGAAATTCTTCTGCATTGCGATTCGATTTTTCAAATCGGAACTGTGTACCGAAGTGTTTGGTTAGTTTATGAACTGATTTTAATTGAAGAAAAATGCGATTAACTGATTATAGATTTCAATTTTCAACTTCTAAGCTTCTCGATCATATCAATTGTTGAAACGTCAAGCGAATGAATTGAATTCTAGGTTTTAGTTTAAATGTAAATGATGATTGGATCAATATTTAGGAAAGTGTTAGTGACGGAAAATTCATCAACGTTCTTTGCTGGTAGATCATCACAACTATTGAAATGCAGGTTTTAGTTTAAAGGAAATTTAGCAATTATAAAATGTTGATGTCAATTGTTGAATGATGCTTGGATCAACATTTAGGCAAGTGTTAGTGACGAAAAATTCATTGCAATGTTCTGAATTTATTATGTTAGATGCAGGAAGTGTAATATTGGAAGCAGTTTTCGAAGTAGCACTTTTGTCCAAATTCATACACGGAAGAAATTCGATTCTATCGATTTCAATTTCAACTTATTTGCTAGTTGATCATCGCAATTATTGAAATGTCACTTGATTGAATTGAATTATAGGTTTTAGTGTAAAGTAATGTAAATGATTCTTGGATCAATATTTAGGAAAGTGCTAGTGACGGAAAATTCATTGGAAACGTTTTGAATTTATTATGCTAGATGCAGTAAGTGAAACAATTATATCAGAAGCAGTTTTTAAAAGTAGTGCTTTGTTCGAATTTTGATGATAAAATGAAAATGATAAAATCTTTACATGTCTTACTTGCAGCTTCGTACATTATCAAGTCCTAGTGAAATTGCGCATAATGACGACATATTACGAATCTTTTTGATGGCATGTGAGGTTCGAACCGTCAAGCTTAGCATTATTGGACTCTCTTGTCTTCAGAAACTGATATCTCATGATGCCATTTCTCCATCTGCTACGAGGGAGATTTTATCGACATTGAAAGACGTAAGCTTGAAACTAGTTAGATTGTGTAATGGTTTTGAAATTTGCACCGTGACCTTACTTTTGGCCATATCGATTGCGTCATAATGTTTATTTTTTGGCCTTGCTATGCTTGATTGCTATTCCATCTGGTCTCATGTATAAGAAAAAATTGGTCAAAGAAAGTGGATCAAATAGATTAGCTTTCTTTGGCCAAGTTTTGCTTATATTTGAGACCAGAGGGGGTACATTGATTCGATGGCTGAGATCAATTAAAGAGGATTTATGCAAGAGCCGGAATATGATATTTAAGTTTATTCAAGTAAGGAGGTTTACTCATGCATTGATAACCTACTGCTTAAACCCTTGCAGCATGCTGAAATGGCGGACGAGGGTGTTCAGCTGAAGACCCTTCAAACAATATCAATAATTTTTCAGTCACGTTTACACCCTGAAAACGAGGTTAGTTTCAACAGCATGAACTATGCGCGCTACTGTTTGCCGTTTCTAAACTGTATTATATCTTGGCTGGCCTTGGAATTTAGTAGGTAAGATAATTGTAGATAAACATTGTTCAAAACAAAACTACTAGATCTAAATAAGGACCATGTATTATTGTGATATGGATTGTTGATACAATTATGACATTCTGAATTCGACAATTTTACTTGGTAGAAGTATTGAACAATGCTGTACAAACTGTTAATGTCAAAAACGTAGGACACCAACTTTGGCACACACACACATACACAGAATATTGAACAATGAAGATCTAGAGGACTTTGAAAGGGAAAGGCTTTGGAGGTTCATTTTTCTTTATAATACAAAATCCTCCCAATTCTCATTGGGTCCAAATAAGAAAGATTGTTCTGAAAATTTCATTGAGGTTAAAACCACGTTGTTTTTGTCTGTTATCTGTTCGTATTCGTGGTGGTTGATACAATTATGACATTCTGAATTCGACAATTTTACTCAGTAGAAGTATTGAACAATGATGTACAAACGGTTGATGTCAAAAACGTAGGACACCAATTTCGACACACACACAGAGTATTGAACAATGAAGATCTAGAGGACTTTGAAAGGGGAATGCTTTGGGGATTCATTTTTCTTTATAATACAAAATCCTCCCATTTTGGGGGAACTCAAATTGTATTGGAGGAGGGTTTATATGAATTCTTCAAATTCAATCTATGTTGTTAAAATATTATTAAAATTAAAATTATATTAATCATAAACAATTATTCTTTGTTCTCTAGAAAAACACTCTTTCGAAAAATCTGAAAGTTTTCTCCATTTTCCTCTGTATTTCTCATCTCCAAAAGTCCTCCCCTCCCCTCAAAACTCCTAAACAAGGCCTTAAGGGGTGTGAATTATTTCTTTGTTGGTTATATATGAGACTGGAGGGAGTATATATATATATATATATATATTAAATAAAATATTAAATCAAGTTCTAAAACGAGATATGTTAGTATTTCACCTAAATCTATCAATTTCCTACCAAAAAATTGAAAATAATTTACTCCCTTTGTCCCAGTTTAACTGAGCCAGTTGACCATTTCACACAGATTAAGAAAAGTGTATAAATGAAAGAGAGAGAACAATGGTTTTGAGTGTCTTTGTCAAATATTGGTGCATTCTTCTTTATCATAAATGTAAAGTAGAATATATTGAATTGGAAGTGGTGAAAGTAGTATTAATTAGAGTTATAATTGGAAAAAAGTAATTCATGTTGTATTGAAAAGTAAAATGAGTCAATATTCTTAGACAATATTTTTTTACAAATGGCTCAGTTATTATGGGACGGAGGGAGTACAATCAAATTTAAGGTTTTTAACCCACTAAGTAATCACCATCCTTGAATATTGTAGAAGGTGAAGATGTTTGTATGTGAAAAGATGTGCACATGCAATAATTTTTCAAATACCAAATTAATATACTATTATATAACTTTTAAAACCTTTTCTGTTCTTATTTATTTTAGACGCGTCCATTATTACTGTAGATGAGTCTATGGTGTGTCTGAGAAGCGTTGAAGGTGTGTCGAACCAAAGAAAAAAGGAGTTTTTTAGGACACTCCTTTGAGTTATCTGACACGTGTTGTACAAGCGTCATACGAGTGCCGGACACTGACGTGTGTCCAACACTAGGACGCGCCTAATCTGAGGAGTGTCCGTGCTTCAGAATAGATTCAACCTTATCCTATTTTTAACTGACATGTTGGGACTAGTGAGTTAAACCTGCTTAGCTATGGGTCTCATTAGAATTATTGGTTAAGTCAATACGCACGGTATAGTTATGTACTCCCTCCGGCCTCCAATCGCTGTTATAAGCAAAAATTCACTTTTCAGATAGTACTCTTGAGAAAAGTTTATAAAGAGAAGGCACTCCTCACCTTACAAGCCGGTTTTGTAAGGATGAATACTAATTTGTAAATCTGAACTATTTAGTATTCATCTTAGCTCTATAGGCTGCCCATACCTTTCACCTAATCCAATTTAAGCATTATATTGAATAGTAATTCACTATTTTTGGTGCAGACTTGTATGCTTCTGTGACTAGAATGAGCAAATCTGATGACCTAACAATATAAAAAATGACTGATTAAATTTTAAGGTTAAGTTTTTTATACACTTAGGGCATTTGGGTCATTGGTATTTGGACAAACCATGTAATACAACATACAGCCAAATGGCCAAATCATTATCTGATTAATGAAAACACTGATAAAAATGATACAGCAGGCTAGTTTTTTAAATATTATGCAGTCCACATTTGGTTCAATTTCAATGTTTTCATATAAAAAAAGACCGACTGGAATCACCTTTACATGTGTCTGATTTTTTATTTTTATCACTATATCTTGTTAATTTCAGGATACTATGTCTCAAGCTCTTGGTATCTGTCTCAGGCTTCTTGAAAACAGTCGATCTTCTGACAGTGTGCGAAAGTAAGCACACACATGCATACCTATTGTATATACACTTAAGAGGAATTTTTATGTGATAATATGAGAGTAAATCTCGGTGTTTAGATTCTACTATAAATAGTTTTTTTTTGAACAAATTCTACTATAAATGGTTAAAATTAAAAAGTGTGACTTTTTAAGCAGTCGGGTGACCATTAAATAACTTCCAACCTTTGACCATGTATGATTATGTGACCAAGATCTATTCCTTCCACTCATATAAAAAGACCTCTTATAGGGACTGAATCAAATACACCAAGTATCAAACTCGGGAATTACTCTAATTGAGCACTTCATGTAGAAAATAAATCTTACCAATCTGAATGTTGTATTATGTGATATTATCTCCACCATGATGTATATCAAGTTTCAAATAATGTGGATTCTTCTAAGTGTGTTATCTAATAAAGAACATTTACTTATCTATTAAACAATATAGTATCAATCTAAATATAGTAGTGCGATGAAGTGTCAAATGATTTTTTTATTTGCATGAAGGAAAATTCTTATTTACCCATCAATAAAGGGTGGGTAGAGTTACCCATGCTGAGTTGGCACCAATCAGAATCAGTCATAAATAGTGGAAAGCAAATGACTGATCTTGATTGGAGCCAACTCAACATGGGTAACTCTACCCACCTTTTGTTGATGAGTTATGTAGTTGTCACCATTTTATAAATTTGACCTTGATAATAATTCTGAATTCAACGGTCGGTTTGGTAAATTTCACCTCCTACATGAAGTTATTAACCGGTGTAAGTCTCTAAGTTTGACACCTGATGACTGTTATTGTTTGGTCCTGTCTACCAAATATCGAATATCTAATGTTACAATCAGCTAGCTTTCGTGTCTTATGTGTGTTTGTATGCAATTGTTTTGCAGTACTGCTGCAGCTACCTTCAGGCAAGCAGTTGCCTTGGTTTTCGACCAAGTAGTTTTGGCTGAGTCTCTTCCTGCCGGAAAATTTGGTTATGGAGGGCAGCTCTCACGGACTAATTCAGTTACTGGTGATGTTAACCGAAGCATCAATTTGTCTGAGTATGCTTTCCCCTTTTTGAATGCAATTGCAGATCACTATTCCTTCATGGGTTTAATTTTCATTCACTGTCAGTGTAAAAAGCTTTATCCTGTCAGCACATTACAATAAGAGAACCGAAAGTGCATTTAAACGTTTTGAATTCTATATAAGACCCGTTTAATAGTGTTTTCTCATGTAGACTGTATATATCACGATTTGAAGTTGTATTATGTTAATAATCATGCAGCTCATTAGATCATGAATCTACATTTGGAGGGCCTCATGTGATGAGGGAGACGTTGACTGAAACTGGGAAACTTGGGCTGCGTTTGCTTGAAGACCTGACATCTCTTGCTGCAGGTGGATCTGTATGTGCTTATTTGGAACTTTTTTCTCCCCCTAGCATGATATCCATTTTGTTCAAATTTCTTGTCTATGTGTGTCTTAAGAAATCCGTTTAAGCACTCATATTTTATTCTTTCAATTGGTGGTGATGCTGATACTTCGTTAAGTGCCATTGCTTACTTGATGACATTAGCTTCCTGTCTATTATACAGGCAATTTGGCTGCGCGTAAACATTGTTCAGAGGACGTTTGCACTTGATATTCTTGAGTAAGAAATATTTTGGAACTTGTGCTTTGTGTTATTTTGCAGCTACTTTTTTATTGGAAAAACCAAGTCCCACATAGATTAAAGATAAGACCTGACTAGAGTTTATTATGAGTGGCACCCCTCACCTTACAAGCTGGTTTTGTAAGAATGTGTTAGGCCCAGTGTAAAATTCTAATATTTTTTGATCAGATATTCTGGTTGAGTTACCTCGATTCAACTGCCTGTTCCATTGTTTTCTTGTGCTTAAATGTCACCTGATTGAACCATGAACCCATGATCAGTATTAGTATTCTTTTAATCACAAGAAATGTCCAAAGTAGTGTTTATTTATTTTACCATGTCTTTCTTCTTTGGTTGAAAAAATGGAAGTTCTTGTATTTCTTATTCACTAAAGCAAAACAAGAATCAAAATGTGTTGCAAGATGGAAATAATTATCTACACTCTTCACCCTTCAAGATGTATTTTCTAACTTGCCAATCTAGTCATTTTTTTTTTTGTCAAAAAAGAGAGGACACTCTTAGACCTACTTAACACAGACCATGTAGTCCACGTTGGTATCACATTATATTCTAATCTTTTTAAATGATTTTGGTCATTAGAATGTGGCTTAATATAGATAATGTCTATGTGGCTTAATATTGATAATGCTCATCATACTCATTATGCATCATTTACTTTTTGGATGATATTTCAAATTATCCAATTTCATATGTATGTATAATTTGATTTGTAAATTAACATTTGAATTTTGGTGACTGGAAGCATTAGAGGTGAAAGTTAAATTATTGGTTTATCTGTTGAGTGTTTCTTATTATACAGTGATGACTTTTGAAATTTTTGCACTGTGATTGCTTTCCAGTTCCCCCCTTCATAATGGTTTATCATTATCGCAAGCCTCACGCAGATATTAATTCCCTAATAGAAAATGTTCTCGTGTATTTTTTGTATTACGTTATAGTCTACTAATGTATGAGGCTGATTATATTCTTTTGCTTTTAAATTTTGAAAGTCTAATAAATTGTTTTACATTATACATTAATTTGTTTCCACTTACGTAGCGTTCCAAGCCATAGACATGTATGTTTTACAAATCGGGTCACAACAGTTCTTTTGAATTTGTTTCACCAGGATGGTAGATTCTATTTAATTGTTCTACTTAAACACTATATTAATCTGCAAGATTCTGCACTGCTCTTCAATCTTCATGATAATATTCTGAAGGTGTTTTACAGGTTCATTTTGTCCAATTATGTGGCTGTTTTCAGAACCTTGATACCCTTCGAACAGGTGAATATGTTTGTTGTAATTCAGAGTGTTGTTGCTGGTCTTTTAATCATACCAGGCACTAGCATTTCTTTTGTTCATTTATTTTAATATATTTGCACAAAACTTGTCAGGCTTTACGACGGCAGATATGTTCAATTCTCATGACTTCACTTCGTACTAATGCTGAGGTACCCTGAACCATGTAGTATGATGATGATATCACTGTTGAGATTCTTTACCCGTAATTTTATGTGTAAATAGAACACTATTCATAATTTTTTACTATGTCAATCAGCTTGAAGGAGAAGCTGGTGAACCTAGCTTTCGTCGTTTGGTCTTGCGTTCAGTTGCTCATATTATAAGGCTTTATAGTTCTTCCCTTATCACCGAGTGTGAGGTAAGCTTCTATTTCCTTTTTCATCTTGCCACATGGCTCACCAATTAAGTTACAGAAATGGTCGGTGCAATTGTCTTTTTTTGTGTGGGTGTGTGGAGCAGGGGTAGTTGGTAATTGAATGATGTTAATTGTAATGTTCCGTGACTTCTAAGAGTATATAAAGCCATTCCCCAACCGAGATCTAATTTTAGTTGATAACCTAAGATAAAAAACTTTTGTTATGTTGACGTTTATTGTCAAAACCCCCTTTGAAATATTTTAATAGCATCTCACAGAATTGACAGATGCTAATATTTTCGATTTATGTGCAGGTTTTTCTCAGTATGTTACTGAAGGCTACTTTTCTTGATTTGCCATTATGGCATCGTATTCTTGTTCTTGAGATTTTGAGGGTAATGTAATTGTGTTGTATTATTTTTTATTTTCTTTTGTATGAGTTGTTGATTTACTCTTAAGTTTTTATTAATCTAACAACCAAAAATGGTGGTGTGTAGGGATTCTGTGTTGAGGCCCGGACATTGCGGATTCTTTTCCATAATTTTGATATGTAAGTTCAATGTATATCTGTGTAGGGAAATGCTAACGAATGCCCTTAGGGAACTCTTTAACAACATTTAAATAGTAAGTTTTTTTTATAGAAACGGACGCATTCAATGAATTGAAAATTGAAGTATTTAACTTTTTCAATAAACATTTTCTTAATTAGGAATCCTCAAAGAGTGCACTAAGTTAGCAAGACCCATATGGGTATGTGTGTAATAAACTCAACTATATTATGCTCAATGCTAGAGTCTAGAAGGCCTTGCTCTATGTTTGTGCGTGTTTATTCTTGAAGCCTTTATGGCGACATGCAGGTTATATGCAATTCTTTGGTGCATGTGGCTTGAGTTGAATGCTTGGGATCTTTAAGGGTGTCTTATTGCCCCAGTACTTGTTATATTGGGAAAAACCCAAGTCCCCACATTGGATAGAACTCTTGATAAGAGTTTATAAAGTGTAAGACACTCTTCTCCTTACAAACTGGTTTTGTAATGATGAGTTAGGCCCAATTTCAACATGGTATCCAAGCCTATCGATTTGGGCCACCCACCATTTATGTACGCACCAAGCTCAACAGTGTTGGGTGAGGGGTGTATTTGGAAAAAACCCAAGTCTCACATTGGATTGATAGGATTCTTGTTAAGAGTTTATAAAGAGGATGTACTCATCACCTTACAAGCCGGTTTTGTAAGGATGAGTTAAGCCCAATTTCAACATGGCATCAGAGCCTATCGATTTGAGCCACCCACCATTTATACATGCACCAAGCCCAATAGTGTTGGGCATAAGGGTGTATTGGGAAAAACGCAAGTCCCACATTGGATAGATAGAACTCTTGATTAGAGTTTATAAAGAGTAAGGCACTCCTCTCCTTACAAGCCGGCTTTGTAAGGATGAGTCGGGCCCAATTTCAACATGGTATCAGAGCTTATCGATTCAGGCCACCCACCATTTAAACATGCACCAAGCCCAATAGTGCTAGGCGTGAGGAGGTGTATTGGGAAAAACCCAAGTCCCACGTTGGATAGATAGAACTCTTGATAAGAGTTTATAAAAGACACTCCTCACCTTACACGCTGGTTTTGTAAGGATGAGTTAGGCCCAATTTCAACAATGTGCTCCAGTATATATACATGATTTCTTTTTGGTGCTCTACCGATGCATATTTTGAAGAAGCTAATTTTCTGATATGCAGAGAGATCGGGCATCCTAGTTGGTTTCTTTAATTTTGTTTTTTTCCTTCATATTTCTTGTTGTATGATAGAAAACATAGGCCAACAATTTAGAAGGACTCGGGGGTTAAACAGCTTGTCATTAGATATTTTTCACGACAGGATATTATTATCCATTAATGCTATCCATTGGCATTGTAGGCACCCTAAGAACACAAATGTTGTGGAGGGAATGGTCAAAGCTCTTGCTAGGGTTGTTTCAAATGTACAGGTATGATTTGACAGCTTAAAAATCCATTCATTTTCAATGTATCATGGTACAAAGAAAAATTGAATTGCATATATCTGGTTGATTGCTTAGAACACTGCCTACTTTCTTCAGCTGCCTTTAATTATTACCATACATCTTCTCATCCTGCCCTTACATACCATGCATAGACTTGGGGGAACAGGAGTCTGAGTTTCTTCCTTTTGTCAATATTTGAAAATAAAGCTTTTGGTTATTCAAAACTTTGTGTGCATTCTGTAGTTTCAAGAATCAAGTGAGGAGAGCCTGGCAGCTGTTGCAGGAATGTTTAGTAGCAAAGCCAAAGGTATTCATTTTCATATTTTGGTGGAACAATGCTGTTGAGATCTGTCTCTTTTGTGAAGTCAAATATTTGTTATAATTTCCTTTATTTGCTCAGAGGTTCATATTAGCTGAGTGGAAAGTCTGATAGTAATCCTGCTGCGGTGTTTATGTTCAGTCTATTTTGTAATTTGAATGGATGATACTTTGTTGATAATACCAATTCCTGTTTACCGAATTATTTTTTACTATATATTGGGCCAACTCTTCTTATTTTCCTATCTTTAGATGAAATCGTACATTTGTTACGTAGGTGTTTTTACTGTCCATTACCATTTTTTTATATCTTTAAAATATCTAGCCGGTAACTCGTTTGCTGACATTGAATGTTTTCTGCTATTTCTATCTTTTGTTGTTTGGCTTTTCAAAATATTGCATTTTTGTTTTCCATTCTTTTTCTTATTCCTTTTCAAGTACTTAGTTAAACTATCAACCCCTATTTGACATGATGATTTTAGAGCTCATATCTGGTCACGCTTTGATTAGTCTTTTTTTTTTGTTGAAGAATTTGATTAGTTATTTTTGCTCGACAGCTGGAGTGATTTTTGTACAAATGGGTCCTTTGTATAAAAGAAAAAATTCATTGAGATGAAAAGAAAGAATTACAAAGTGTGAGGAGGATACGAAATCCAGTAAAACAGAAGAACAAAACAATCAAACACTTGCAAAAGAGAAGATTAATATAATAGTTTCTCAATCTCTCAACGTATCTGTGAAATAGGTCCATGATTCTAGGACATACCCAACGTTGACTGAAAACACCAAATACAGATTGATATATAGAAACAGAAGCAGAACAATTTGATAACAAATTTAGTGCAGATTCTGAGCAAACACAATGCATTGCACACCTATCAGTGGAAGTAGTCTTATGTGGCCTATGAACCTGCAGCATGCCATTAATATTAGTTCTATTATAAAGTACCACACTCTTGTGTAAAAACAGGGTAGGCTGCGTACAATACACCAAAAATGGTGGGACCCCTTCCCGGACCCTGCGTATGTGGGAGCTTTAGTGCACCGGGTTGCCCTTTTTTTGTTTATAAAGTACCACACTCCAAATAATATGACCTGATCTTAGAGGGAGATTTCGATATCTTCATTAGTTTGTCATGAAGACAAATATCCCTACTCCATAGACGACTTTATTTTATCTTTTCAGATTAGAAAGTATCTTATTCAGGGAATGATTGAGGAATTGAAAAATCTTTAGAAAGATCAAGGGATTAACTACTCTTATTGGGGAAAGAAGATAAATGAAGAGTCTAGGTTTCGAGGACGCCCAAAAGGGACTCTGATTCAGAATTTCCCTGTCATTTGAACTTCCATAAAAAAAGGCGCTATAAAATCAGTATAAGAGATCAATATTTAGAAGAAAGTTGATACAAGCATGGAAAAGCACAACAAACAGAAATATCTCCTAACTGCAGGCTTGTCAAAATTTGATGAGAATTGTTACTGTCCTTGAAGAAAAGCAAAAACTTGAAGGTAGTTTAACCTAGAGCAAGAAATTTCCAAAGACTAAATGAGAGGCTTCGACGACATCGACGGCATCCTATCATATAAACTATGGATTTCCTAGTGCTAAAGGGAGTAATGTTCCAATGAAAAGCACCAAATCAATTTAGCATTCAGAGCAAAATATTTTACACTAAATTAACTAAGAATCAAAACTCCTACGGGAACAGACTGAAATATATTCCCATTAACATGTAGGGTATGTGGCGAAGAATGGAATAATTATTCCCATCTTTGTTTATGCTTGGTTAATATCTGAAGGCTGAAGCTTCATGTAACACGATTCATTGTTGTGAATTAGTTTATTTGAAGTCTTCAGTTATCTATATGATCCATCTCTTCTAATTATGATCTAAATTCTTGACAAAAAATGAAGTGATGAACAAGAAATAAATTGTTATTGATGTATATCAGGCTATATTTTGCCAACTGGAAAATGTTCCATAATTTGAATTAAAATTGGTCTTGCAGTTCTCTGTAAAAAAAATAAAATTAAAATGTATGACATGATATATTTGATGTGGTTGTCCATTCATTTGTAACAATTCTGAGCTCTTTCTGGATATTCATAAAAGTTACCTGTCTTCTTCTTCGTGGCTTAATTGTTTTGCACCTAGGGGTTGTTTAAGTTCAGTAGTAGCATGGGACATCATGATATTTGAGTGATATGATAACAAATTATATGCCATTCCTTCTGTAGGGGTTGAATGGAGTCTAGATAATGATGCATCCAATTCTGCAGTCTTAGTTGCCAGTGAAGCACATGCCATAACTTTGGCAGTTGAAGGACTCTTAGGAGTCGTTTTCACTGTTGCGACTTTAACAGATGAAGCCATAGATGTTGGAGAGGTAATTTTACATATTGCCTTCTTTTTTCTTTCTTTTGGTTATGTTGCTTAATGGCCAGTTGTCTACATCAATTCAGCTGGAGTCCCCTAGATGTGATAATAATCCACCTGTGAAATGGGCTGGTAAAACTGCAGCTCTCTGCCTCTCAATGGTTGACTCGCTGTGGTTGACGATACTGGATGCGTTATCCCTTATTCTATCAAGGTTTGTGTTCTAACATTCATTTTTTGTATAAATAAAAATTGATACTGGTGGAATGATCTTACACCATTTAATAACCTATTATAAAACTGACTTCGTTCTATCTCAAACTTTTTTATTTTTTGACTGTCATGTTAGTCTTGCATCTGATTTTTTTTTTCTTTCATCTGATGGTATTTTTAAAAAAAACATGAAGTGTACAGATAGAGTACAAACTTATTCATCCGAAAATTGGGTGTGGACAACATTTATGGTGGCCATATTTAATAGTTTGCTGGATTTTGAGAAACTTATTCGATAAAATGTTATCTAAGAATTATTTTATACTCAGCTGGTTTCAATTTATCCTACTCCTTTGTTGTTTTTTATGATTTCAGTATATTCTTGACATCTGACTTGTGGTTAATTTAAAGGTCACAAGGAGAGGCCATTGTATTGGAAATATTGAAGGGATATCAAGCATTCACTCAGGTACCTCCATTTTGGAGTTTTTTAGTGACATCTGAAATCAACTTGGAACTTTTAAAAACGTTATAGGGATTATATGATTTCACAGGCTTGTGGGATTCTTCGAACTGTAGAGCCTTTAAACTCATTTCTTGCATCCCTATGCAAATTTACCATCAATTTTCCCGTTGAAACTGAAAAAAAGAGGTATGGTGTTTAAATGTCGACTTATTTCTTTCTATTTACTATCATTTATTTGGCTGTCTTTAAAGAATTTAAGCTGACAGTACTGAGATTTTGGCTATAATTTGAGATATCAGCAGTGCTTTGCCGTCTCCTGTATCAAAACGGTCAGAACCATCAGTTGACCAGAGGGATAGCATTGTTCTTACGCCCAAGAATGTACAGGTATTCCTTCTGGTTATATGTATGGCTATGTGTATAACTTTCCTTGACTGTAATAATTTTTCTCCTAATAATCTTTCCTAGTGTATATTTTATTGTGTCATTGTAACTACTTATATATATATATATACATCCCTGGTTGATTTTGTGAACTATAGGCCCTAAGGACTCTCTTCAACATTGCTCATCGATTGCATAATGTTTTGGGTCCATCCTGGGTTTTGGTACGTTCTTATATTTTTCTCCCGTTTTCTGTTAATAAATTTGGTTTTTTACCTAATGAGTGGTCATGATTAATACCGGCAGGTTTTGGAAACTTTAGCAGCTTTAGATCGAGCAATTCATTCCCCACACGCTACTACTCAGGTATTTTTTTTGTTCTATTATTGTCCAGTCAAATGAGCTTCAATTGCCAAACAAGTTTTGCGGAATTCATGGATTAGCATTATTGAAGCAATGACCTTTTTTCTTGTTGGTGATAAGATGTGGTCACTATTATGTAGGGCCATGCTATGGCCATGTAAATGGATAAATGGGCTTGTTGTTTGATTTTGAATTGCTAAAAGATAAAGCACTAAAAGTAGAATACAGAGATAGCTTTTGAGTCCCAATGTAATTATTGTTGTTGGAGATGTAGATCAAAACCATTCTTGGTCCTTCTCCTTATAGGTCAAGCGTTCTTGATAACAGCTGTTTTCTACTGATTGCTGCAAAATAGGAGACATAGAAAGCTATCTCTTTCTCTTTTTGTGTATCATGTGACTTTAGCCATGAATTGGTTGCTTGCCTTTTTACATTTTCTTATTGCTCAATCCATCTGGGTCAGTTCCCTAAGCTTAGTTTGAAGGGTTTGTACCATAGCTGATGAAAGGCTCTATATTAATACACTATTTATGCTGTTCTTTGGTAGAAAAAATATCTTTCTTGCTAACAACTCTTTTTTAAGACATAATTGTCCTTTCAGCCTTTTTTAGTGCTTGGTAAAAGTTTCTTTTAGTGATTGTTAATAATGCTTTTAAGGATCAGAGCTTTATTGTTTTTGATTTGTTTGACTTTTCCAAGTATCATGTGCCTCTTCTCACTAGGATATCTTATCCTGTTGTACTCTATTCTGTTTACTTATAAAATGACATTGCATAAAAAGTTTCTCAAATTAAGTTTCATACGCGGCATAGTTTTGTAAAATTTCCTTCTGGACTCTGGTGTCTTTCAGTAGAAGCTTACAGAGTACATGACCATCAAATCTGCAGGAAGTTTCTACCCCTGTCCCAAAGTTTGCAAGGGAGTTATCAACTCAGTACAGTGACTTCAATATACTCTCTTCTTTGAACTCTCAGGTGAAAATTGCTCAGTAATATTATTCATGTGCTTCAGTCTCGTTATCGTACAAGTCCCTTAAAAAATATGTTTTCCTTGTTGGAACTCTTCTTGAAATCCTTTTCACATTCAAAGTTGAGAAATCAAGTCTGATTCTAATTACTGACTAAGCATTCATTTTACTTTTCTGCAGTTTTCCTTCTAGAAAAATTTATAGCCCAGTTGATCTAACCTTGTATTGTTTTCTGTTTGAAAGCTCTTTGAGAGCTCTGCTTTGATGCATATATCTGCTGTAAAATCCCTCCTCTCTGCATTATGTCAACTTTCTCATCAATGCATGTCGGGTACTTCAAGTGGTGTGGGACCAACAACAAGTCAAAAACTTGGGAGTATCAGCTTTTCAGTGGAGAGAATGATATCCATCCTTGTGAATAATGTTCACAGTAAGTAGCTTCAAAGATTATGAACAGTTAATGTTCATTTGTGCTGGATGTCGTTTGTCCTTTACTGTTCACCACTTGTAATATTTAGGATATTCAGCTATTTAGATTTTGTTAATATATATCCACTCTTGAATGTTTTATTAAGGCTTGAATATTTTTATCAATTTTTTTTCACTGTAGGGGTTGAGCCGTTTTGGGATCAAGTTGTTAGTCACTTTCTTGAGGTTTCCTTCTCTACCTTTTGTTTCTTTGATATGGCATTTGCTAGTTTCATTTTCATCTCTCCTGATATTCTCATGTGATTTTGCAGCTTGCTGATAATCCTAATCCACATTTGAAAAATATGGCACTTGATGCGCTTGATCAATCTATTTCTGCAGTATTAGGTTCCGATCAATTCCAAAACTACAAACAATTCAAGTCTCTAAAAACATCTCAGGAAGTGAGACCTTCTACCATTTTTATAACCAGAACCCCATATTTTATATATGGAGGATTTTTAATGTGTCCGAATGATATGCAGATGGAAGCCAGTCTCGATAGGATGATGTCTCTTGAATGTTCTGTCATATCTCCTCTAAAGGTTCTTTATTTTTCTACCCAAAGTGTAGATGTTCGTCTTGGATCTTTGAAAATTCTTTTGCATGTCTTAGAGGTAATGCTATTGCTTATTGTTCAAGTTTTGTTTTCTTTTTTTATTTCATTATTCTTAATTTCTTCAAGTGATGTTATTTTTAAAATTCTTCTAGAGGTATGGAGAAAAACTTCATTACAGCTGGTCGAATATACTTGAAATGTTGAGGTTGGCCTTCTAATACCTGTGCTCCTGTTTTATTTTTTATTTTTTTGGTAATTCTTTGGTTAATCCCTGTACTTTTGTCTTGCTGTAAGGTATGTAGCAGATGTTCCAGAGAAGGATCTTGTTACTCTTGGTTTCCAGGTATCTTGAGTTAGTTTGCAGCATTTATTGTGACAGGGCTATTGATATATTGATTCATCATTTTTGTGATTTTGACAAAATAAATCCATCCTGTTCTATGTAGATGGAGTCATCTAAGTAAATTAAATGATTCCATAAGGCTATAGACCATTTATTTTAATGGTTTTGTTTTAAAAAAAAATCTCGATTTCTTTCTACCTCTAGCTGTTGTTTATTGGCATTGTCATGCTTTTTGATTCATGTGTGCTTCTAGGCATAAGATACGTATCAATTGTCATTACATTACAACCTACATGTTAATTCTGGGGTATAATTTGAAGTTATTATTACTTATTACAACAACAACCAAGCATTTTCCCACTAAGTGGAGTCGCTACATGGATCAAATTACGTCATAATGTTCTATCATTAACCATGTTTCTGTCCAACTCATTAATTTGAAATCTTTCCTAATAGCTTCTCTGATAGTTATTCTGGGTCTTCCTCTACCTCTAGTGATCTAGCTACATCTGATCAACTCGCCTTACTACAAAATCTATAGGTCTTCTCTCTACATGTCTAAACCACCTATTTTCCACCATCTTTTCTAATATAGGTGCTACACCAACTCTCTCTCTCTCTCTCAAGTTTTTATGTATCAATTTGAAGTTTAAATATCTCTTGTTTTAGTTTCTTATCAATGTAGCCCATTCTTTAGGGCTCTTTCTTATTTCTAGTTTTTTGGGACCTCTTGCTTGTTTTACTAACAGCAACAACAACCAACCCTAATCCCACTTGGTGCTTTTTTAACTAGCACTTGTTAAATACTTGAACTAAATGATTCACATGTTTCCAAAAAATTGTTACTTTTTTTTTAACATATTCCTTTTGCTTTAACATTATAATGTTTTTTAATTTTCCAATTTTTATTTATGCTTAGAACCTACGAGTGATAATGAACGATGGACTGTCCGCCTTACCTAGAGACTGCCTTCAAGTGTGAGATTTCAAATTCAACTTTATTTACACGCATACTGCATTTATGCATAAATATGATTTCTTTTATTTACTGACCATTTTTTGGGTTCCAATCGTAACATGTCTTTCTTCATAAATGTTGTATTCATGTGCGCACAACAAACACAACTCGCCCACATATACTACTTCCTGGCAGCCTCTTTCTGTCATCTTATGTGGATACATGTATTACAGGTGTGTTGATGTGACAGGAGCATACAGTGCTCAAAAGACGGAGTTGAACATAAGCTTGACAGCAGTTGGACTTCTGTGGACTATGACTGATTTCATTGCAAAGGGCCTTCTAAATGAATCTTTTGAAGAAAAGGAAACAGGTTTAAATTACATTGTCAAGCCAGCTGTGCCATAAATTGTCATTATTCTGGAATTATACCAAGTGTTCTATAACGGTTATACCTTTCAGGTGTTGGTTCCATAGTCAAACAGATAGACAGCGAAAAGATGGAGGATCAAGCACATAGTGTTCCTAATAATGCGAGAGACCGACCTTATGTAGATGGTGTTGATTATGAGAAGCTTTTATTCTCTGTTTTCTCATTACTTCAAAACCTTGGGGCAGATGAGAGACCAGAGGTATGGTGATTAATTTTCTAATTTTGTTTTACCATATACTTTTTCCCCCTCCTTTATTAAATGTACTGGTGATGTTCATATGTATCTGTTAGGATAAATAATAAAGGGAAGTTAGAATAGTTAGGATTAGTTTGTTTAGTTTTAGTGTGTTATAAATAGCAGAAAAAAGGACAGAGGAAGCAATTTTGTACATATGATAGTCGTATTGTGAAAGGAGAAATCCTCTGTAAGGGGGAAAACCCTTGAGGGGAGAACCGTCTCCTATTCTCATTCATTCATTAAATAAAACTATCCTCTTTTCATTTTTTTTCTTTCAATTCTTCTCCGTAGACCTTTAGAAATCCATCAGACCACTCTGATCTCCCTAGATGTGCTAACTTTAAATAGAAGCAACCCAAAGGTTAGGCATCGGAGCCAACAAATGAATGTCTTTCTTTTGTGTATCTTTTAGTTTTGTTTCTTAATGTTGAACCTGTCTCAGCTAAGATAGTATCGATGCCAATCTTAGATATATTATTGGGCCGCCTAAATTTATCAACGCTCATGTCTAGGCCTAGGGGTGAGGGGTGGTTGACGGTTGTTAATGGGCCACCCGATTTTGTCGATGCTCCAAATGTCTAGTTTCAGGAACGAGGGTTGTTGATATCCCACATGACCAGAGTAGAGATATGGTCAAAATAATCCTTAAAAGACTTGAATTCTCACCTCTTAAGCTAGGTTGTGGGATTGAGTTATGTTTAGCCCAAGTTCTAAGATCTCCAAACTCCCATTGCTCTGTGCCTATACTTTTCCTGTGCCAATTAGGGAAATTTGGACAATAAAGCAAAACTTATTTTATAACCACCTACTATTACTGCTGGCCGTGAAGGATTTCTCACTGAATGTTTTATTTTGCAGGTGAGGAATTCTGCTGTCAGGACACTTTTCCAAACATTAGGAACTCATGGGCAAAAGCTTTCAAAGAGAATGTGGGAAGATTGTCTTTGGAATTATGTATTTCCTACATTAGATCGTGCTTCTTACATGGTAATATGAAACTATTGTAGTTGTATTTTTGAGCTATGTTCAGCACTAGCGGATGTATTTTAAAATTTGGTTATATGGCAAGTAGGTTGCTACTTCATCAAAAGACGAATGGCAAGGGAAAGAACTTGGAACTCGAGGAGGAAAAGCGGTTCACATGCTCATACATCATAGGTATTTGAAGTTTTCGTTGATTTTGTTATACATCTTAGGTATTTGAAATCGTCGTTGACTTTGTTAACTTATTTTATTTATTTGTGGTCTCGGTGATACACATGGTTGAGAGGAAATAGTGAGAATGAGGATTTATCTAGCTAATCCCAGAGCAAAGCTCCGAGACAACTCAGAGAGGAATCTTACTCTGGCCGTAACAGAAACTTATTCGGTCATATTTTGCAACTCCTAAGAATTTCCCTTTATATATAAAGAGAACATTCTATTATTTAACCCAAATGGGCCTTTTATTATTTAACCCTAATGGGCCACTTACTAATAATCTACTTAACCCTACTTAGCCACCTGCTAATTACTTAAAACACCCTCTCATATTGGGTCCTAATAGACCCTTTAGTTTGGATGTGCCAAAACTACCAAATATTTTTAAGGGAAATGTTAACGAGTGCCCCCAGGGCACTTTTTAAGAACCACAAGTAGTAAATATTTATGAAAATGTGTGTAATCTATGCATTGGAAATCGAAATATTTGACTTTTTAAAAGAATAATTGCTTGTTTTAGAATGCTTAAAGAGTGCCCCGGGGGCACTCGTTAACAAGACCCTATTTTTAATTCCACATCCTGTGTTGTTAAATTGTGGCAATGGTGTGAAGGATTTTGTACCAGCTGTCATAGGAAATCTGTTAACTGCCATGGCAGCGCTATGGGTTGCAATCCTACATTTATATCAAGGAGTTATGCCGTCTGGCATAAACCACCATTTGCCATTGATAACGCTTTTCCTTAAGCTGTAGCCTATGTAAGCCTTTTATTTCTTTTGAGCAAGCCAAAGCTGACAAATGGAAACTTAAAATCAGGTAAAATATAAAGAATTGTGATTTGCAATTTAACATGCAACTCCAGTAACAGCTTGTTACGAGCTTCTAACAACTAAGACCAAACTAACAAAAGAACTCGTAGAGAGATCAATGGATGACAACTACTGATTTGAGCTAAGGGTTAAGGAGTTGGAGGTCCAGGGTTCAAGTCCTGGCAAGGAGAAAAAACTGACGTAACAATTAAGATACTAACATTTGCCATAAAAAATAAAAAAACAAAAAGAAATGGATGACAAACCACAACTTGCAATGAACAATAGCTCATGTATTAAACCACAAAAAAGACATGATATAGTCTGATAGTTGGATCCACAAACTGAGTAAAAATTGAAAAAGGAGAGGAAAATGGCTCTAATAACAAATTAAGGAACACAGAAATTAAAAAGATAGAGAGAAAGGTAGGTTCGAAAATCTCTTCCTACACCTGTGTTTAAGTTGATACTATGACTGCATAATGCCACTTATATCTTTCACTATAGATGCACTCTAGGTAGCTACTTTGTTGCTTTCATAACCTACTCCATAATATCTTGATATGTACTTACATTCTAATTAATTTTGCAGCCGTAACACTGCTCAGAAGCAGTGGGATGAAACCCTTGTGCTTGTTCTTGGTGGAATAGCACGCATATTGCGATTGTTCTTTCCTTTTTTTACAAGCTTAAGTAACTTTTGGTCTGGTGCGTTTATTACTTAAACTTGATTTATCTGCTAGTTTCATTCGGTGTTATGTACAAGTAGTCCTGATTTAATTTGGTCCTGTGTAGGCTGGGAATCATTGATTCAATTTGTGGAAAATAGTATTTTAAATGGTAGCAAAGAAGTGGCACTTGCTGCAATTAGTTGTTTGCAGACAAACGTTAACTCCCATTCCTTGAAGGTATTTAAGTAAAAGCTGATATTCTGTTTATAGATGTAAAGTAGGCTGCCGAAATGAGTCGCTCACTCCCATTCCTTGAAAGCAGTGTTAATTGAAATGTACTCATTTAAGTACTGACAGAATTTCATGAATTAGGGGAATATGCCGATGCGTTACCTGATTTCAGTGATTGATGTTTACGAGCATGTTCTGAAAAAGCCACCCAGTTACAGCGACAAGGTGAAGCAAGAGATTCTGCATGGTCTTGGTAATGTATTGGTTTTCGTTTTATTATTATGTACGAATTTATTTTTGTATGTACGTTACTCATAGAGAATAGTCATGCCTAAGTTTCTATTTGCACCACAGTCAAGTTAGTTTCAGATAGTGGTAGTCGCATGAGGCTGATTTCACTTGATATTTTGAACATCTATCAGGAGAGATTTATGTCCAGGCTCAAGGATCATTCAATGATGTCATATACACACAGTTGGTAGCAATCATAGATTTGGTTGTGAAGCAAGCCATGATAACAAATGATAACTTTGAAATGGAATTTGTAAGTCCATATTTTGACACAAATGAAGACAATTTATTGATCCTCACAGCACACAACAATTACCACATGTATATTATTTTTCAGCAATTTAATATTATAAAGTTGTGAAGTTCATGTATTGTTTCCTTGGAAAAGGAAAGCAATTATGCAATCAATTGCTGTTCTAATTGTAACTGTTAAGTGTTAATCGATGATTTACTCATCGGTAACAAGGTGTTATCATATTACTATGTATGGATATTGTTTTTGTAATGTATAAATATTATTATATTTTGGTAAAAAGAAGAAAATGAATGTGATGAACTTTTGTTGTTAAATTTTAGGTAATAATAAAAAAAATTACATGTATAAATATTATTATATTTTGGTAAAAAGAAAAAAATGAAAGTGATGAACTTTTGTTGTTAAATTTTAGGTAATAATAAAAAAAATTACAATTTTTTTTTTTTAAATGTTATCCAGGGACATCCGTGTATACCCGTGGATATCTCAAAATTCGTGAATAACCCGCTTAACGGATATCCTCGCGGATATGGAGAGGGCACGGGTATCATTTTTTATCCAACGGATATCCACGCCCATGGATATCCATTTACATCCCTAGGTGTTAGCAAGGTGTGAAAATTCAGAGGTACCTGAAATGTTCACCAATTGTAAAGGTGGATTGAATAGTTCTTGAGTGTCTTGTTTTGTTCATGGCCCAAGAGAAAGTTCGCGAAATTATTTGAAAACTATAATTTGTTAAAAAATGAAAAGGACTTTGGACAGTAAAGATAAAATGCAGCACAAGATGGAATGCTATTTTTATTTTAACATGACTGTTTCTTGTAATAAGTTTATTCATGAATATATTTTTTTGTAAACTTAAGATTGCTTTGTTTTACATTCTAAAATGTTTCCTTTAACTTCATTGACATCCTCATAAGGCTTTATACTCACTTAGTAGCAGAGGTGGTAGTTGTTGTAAAAACAGGAGTTGAAGTTGTAAACTAAGGAGTATCATGAGGCATTCTCTATCTTATTTGGTTAATTGCGCAGTTGAAGAAAGAGAAATAAATTTAATATCCTCTCTGCAGCAATAATAATTTGCTGTGAATTCCATAATTTGTATGAGCATGACCCTTTATTTTTAAGTTCCATCATGTTAACTTATTTATGTTCCGAGCGACTTTTTTGTAGTTTTCATGTACGAGACATTGCTTCCTCACATTTTGCTTTTCTTTTTAGAAGAATCCTGTTGTTTATTTCAAAGAACCTATTTTGTAGGGTAATATCCCACCTGTGCTACGGACTATACTGGAAATCTTACCGCTGTTAGGTCCGACTGAACACATTTCTTCCATGTGGCCTGTTCTTCTTCGAGAGTTTCTGCAGTATCTTCCTAGACAGGATACCCATTTCAAGAATGAGGACGGAAAAATAGATCAAGCAAGAGGTTCGGATCTTATCCCAGGGATGGAAATATCTGATTGTATCTGAGCTAGTTCAGTTTTCCCTTTAAGTTAAAATATAAAATCTATGCTCATCTGTGCAGATTCTCCAGTGAACTATGAAACACCTAATGGCACTATTCCAATATCACGTGATAAAGTATCTGCGTCTCCTGGTTCTGAGTCAACTGCTGCTGTAAATGCAGGCATTCCTAGTTATATATTTGCAGAAAAGCTAATTCCTGTGATCGTAGATCTATTCCTACAGGCACCCACAGCTGAAAAGTATATTGTATACCCTGAAGTTATTCAAAGCCTGGGAAGGTAGTAATATCTCTTGATTAATATTTTCTTCTGCCACACTGTTAATGGAAGATAGGAATAGGATAGCTTGCATAAGGTTTGGAGAGTGTTTTTCAAAATTTTAGTTGAAATTTTTTATATAATGTAGCCAGAAAAAGGCTGAGATTTTTATATAATGTAGCCAGAAAAAGGCTGAGATTGTGTTTCTGTGAAGAGTCAATTCAGGCAGAGTACATAGTCACTGTAGCTACAAACATCATAGGTTTTATGATGTTTTAATTAGAAACTAGGGCAAAGAAAAATGGCTTGAATTGGGATGAATGTGATAGAAACTGATACCAAATACAAATTAATATTAATAATACAGTAGTTCCTCAAGAAATTCGAGAGTTGATAGAAACTGATACCAAAATACAAATTAATATTAATAATACAGTAGTTCCCCAAGAAATTCGAGAGTCTTGGTTCTCTCCCCTCCAAGAATTCGAGAGCTTGGTCTCTCCCTTCCAAATAACCACTTTCTAATCTTTCAGAATCCACAAAAGCATGTGGCTTCCCTTTTATTCACACACAATACATAACTAACTTAATGACTACTTGTTGCATAATAACTTACACAATAACTGCCATAACTGCTATTATAAAATATAATATTTATTTCATAATAATGAATAGTCTAACAGAATGCTAACCGTGGAAGTGCATATGTCCTGCTTGCATTTCAGGAAGATGCGTGGTTGCATAATTTTCTTTCTTTTATCTCTTTCTTTTCCTCTGGCACATAATGCTTCAGTCATTATTTTCTTTACTAATAGGTTATTTTCATGAGATGTCTTGAAATATTAATTATGGAGAGAAGTGTATTCTAGTTTCTTTGCTGGTATTAAAAAATAAAATAAAATGAGAAAGAAACGAATTCTGAATTTGAAGAATGCATATTCTTATTGGTGAATTTGAAGAAGCTGAGAGCACTCAGTTGATAGGGACTTGGTTATTATGATATATGGCTTGGTGTTTCACCCTTAATAGCTGGCCGGAGAACCCCGCCTTGAAAGCTAGCTATTAAAGATGAAGAATCATGCCACTTGAATACTCTTCTGAGCATCCCATGTTACTTGATGTGGGGATTGGGCACTTCATAATACCCAAGTCCCTATCATATCACCGCCCTGGGAGCCGTCATCTCAGCGGCTGCATTCTACGATGCTTTACTCGGCCTTTTAAGTGCACCCCTCTGTAGGTAGCCCTTTACTAGCCACCAACAACCAGCCTCATCGTTTTGTACTCATAATGATAATTGTAGAAAGGGAATCCAATGTTATAGGGATCGAAACCTGTCCTATTAACTTCATTATAGATGTATACATGGAATTAAGGAACATTTAGACAGAAGGAAAATAAGATGTAAATTATCCCGTAAAAACATTTTTTTTCTTTCAAAACTCGGTATCAGGCACACAGACCGACTAATCCGGTCTGTGGTAGATTAGCAGTGCATGTATTTGCAGATGAAGATTCTTAAGACACGTGTGACTTGTGGCCTGTACCAATTGTTTGATTTTCTACGCTAGTCTTTAAGATTGAGAGATAGGAAATAGAAAAAAGCTATTATTCTAACTCTTAATCAACAACTTTTGAAATTGTAGCTGTCTTTTAGGTTATTTTTTGCTCATGAAAATGAGAGCTGTGAACTTTTTACCACTTGATCAGATCTTCTTTTATGCAACAAAATAGGAGAGGGAAGTTGACCCATATGGCTCTAAGATAGGTGAGGGAGAAGAGGTAAAAGTTACTGAAGGATAGTGAGGGAGAGTGCAGCGATCTCTTGAATACCATATTATGTCAGTTTTAGTCTTTTTCCCTTATTGTAAGTTTACCCACTATTACTGCTAACATACCGATATCATTATTCACTTGGGAATGACAGTACATTTACCCCTATTGAGTGCTTTAATTCACCTTGTTGGAATGTGCATAATATTTCCCTTTTTCTCTATGGATTTGTGTGTATTGTGTAATTATACCTTTATGTTACTTCTCAGATGTATGACAACAAGACGAGACAATCCAGATAGTGCACTTTGGAGGTTAGCAGTTGAAGCATTCAATCGTGTACTTGTTGACCATGTTACCAAATCAACAGATGGTGCTCAACATTTGGGCATTACTAAACCTGTCAGAACACGTATATGGAAAGAAATTGCTGATGTTTATGAAATATTCCTTGTTGGATACTGTGGACGAGCTCTTTCCTCAAATTCACTCTCGGTGGTGGCATTAGAGGCTGATGAGTCTCTTGAGATGACTATCTTAAATACTCTTGGTGACATTGTCCTCAAGTTGCCAATTGACACCCCTCTGGATGTAAGTTTTTTACCAATAATATTATGTCATCATATTTTCATGCCAGCATGTAAGGTACTCAGACATTCAAGAACCCAATATGAATACTTTGGTATTTATCCATACATGGAATTACGTGTTAACAGTTATGTAGATTTATCTACATTGTCAATAGTTTTCAACTTAATGTTAGACCTCCTATTAAGAGGGTGTACATTAGGAAGAGTGATAAGAGGATCAGGGAACCAACCCAACTAATAATGGTGAAACAAATAGGAACTTTCACTGCAGAAATAACTGATGCTTGCATGGAAGGGAGAGAGGTAGAGGGAAGAAATCAGGGAAAGGGTGTTATATGTTGGGAAAGAGATAAATGTGGACATGGGGATCTTATCTTGGGGAGGTAGGAAATCATCGAATGAGGATTTGGGAGGGTTTTCTCTAGAATGGCCTGTGGTATCATCTCATTTTCTGTTTTAAGGAATTACAGGGGACTGCTAGCCTGTGGTATCATCTCATTTTCTGTTTTGAGGAATTACAGGGGACTGCTACTGCTTTAAGAAACTAGTCTATATTGTTCCCTAAATGAATATCTGTTTCTGTCAGGTTCCTCAATCACTCACCCATACCCTCAAAATAAATATAATTTTTTTTAACTTTTGATTATATCATATATGTATATATAGTTATACACTTATACCTATATGCATTCATAACTGGACAACAAGTGGATAAAACTTATCTAAAAGTTTTAAATATTTTATTCGATATCAGTTAATTTATCTCTTCAAATGATAATATATGTGGTGCTTAAAAAGTTTATGCCCATCTAAGAATCACATTGCTCACATTTCTAAGTTTAATTATGGTTATGATTTAAAATGTGGTTTTAGTCAAATTTGGAATAAACTTCCGAGTCACCAACCATAAAGCTGCAAAGATATGTAAATATTGATACAGCTGATTCCTACTACAGGGAAAAAAAATTCTTTCAGAACTTTTAGAACAACCTATAAGTTTTATTTCGTATAAAATATGACTCTACCTCTCTACAATGGTTATTTAGCATGTAGTACTGCTCCTGAATATGGTAGCTTATCACCGTTTTGGAAAAGTAGCATGTAAATTACTGATTATTACGAGTTCTTAAGTTTCGTTGTCAGAGTTGGCTCTCTGTCCGAGTATTTTTTAGCTTTTCTTGCCCTTTAATTCAGATTATATAGACCAATGGAAATGCCATTAGCTTGATGTTTCATTGCAAATTTTACTTTTCCTTTCTAATACCGCGCGTGTTCTCAGGTTGTCGAGCGGCTGATCTCCACATTGGACCGTTGTGCATCACGTACATGCTCATTACCTGTTGAAACTGTAGAGCTGATGCCTCCACACTGCAGCAGATTTTCTTTGACTTGTTTACAGAAGTTATTTTCTTTGAGCAGGTGCCATCCTTTGAAGGCTTATCATTCATATTAATTTTCAATTTCTAATATCTGAGCATATAGCATTTTTGTACTTGATTGCAATTAACATGGGGAAGCACTAAATTATCTTATATGAGATAGTGTCGATGTCATGGACTCTTTTGCAATCTAATTTTTGTGTATTGCATACAGCGGCCTACTTGGTCTGGGATTTTTTTTCTTCTAATGCTTCCGTTACTTATTTAATTAGAAGAGAAATGTTCCTAATCCAATTTTTGATATATTTTATGCATTTTCCTTTTTAGTATATCTTAGGCTCCTGGTTAGTAGTTTGAGTAACACCATTGGAGACCCGAATAGAGGCCTCATTCTATTGCCAAATTTTCCTTTCATGAGATCTGATCAACTCTCCCTAGTTATAAATACGACTATGACGTCCATTGCAGATTCTCCCTCTTTGCTTTTGTTTTTTAAACAATGATTTTAACCAGCTTTAATATGAAGTCCTTGTGTCCTCTCTCTTCACCTTTCAGTTTTCACTATATAATCTTAGTAATGTTGATCATTTCATCGTCAAAAAAGGTTGACCATCTTTTATATAATGTTCTCAGTTATTCTAATGAAGTCAATTGGAATATGACGAGATCTGAAGTCAGCAAAATCTCAATTATGGTGCTTATGAACAGATGTGAATACATCTTGAGCAGGTTTCTGAAAGATGAAAATATCTTAGGTGAGCTTCTTCTTTGATGAAAGAGTGTAGACAACGATAATCTTTATTTCATCTCCCATGGTTTCCTGCTTAATTATTTTCTTTTCCTGCAGGGGAGTGTCCATTACCGAAAGCAAGACTTGAAGAAATTATTTATGTCCTCCAAGAACTAGCACAGCTTCTAATTCATTCAGATGTAGCATCCATTCTCCCCTTACACTCATGCTTGAAAACTGACCTAGCAGAGGACAAGGCGAAGCGTGGGAATCGTTTTCATCTGTTTGTGCTATTACCATCTTTTTGTGAGCTTGTTACATCGAGGTAAAGTTAATATAAAATGGGCGAACTATGTTTTTGGTTCTTGTAAAGTACAATAAATGTTGATTTCAGTTTCTATATAATAGTTCATATTTTGTCTTCATGTTTTACAAAATAATATATTTAGTTCACCACTAGCCCCTCATCACAAGGACTAAAGCACATAGTTCTTGGATTTTTAGGGATTAAAAGCGTATAAATTTTTAGGGGTTAAAAGCGTATAAATGTTTTAACATCTAACATTTTTTCTTTTATTGAGATCAAAAGAATATTTAACTCATAAATTTAAGTGACTATGCTTAATATTTGGCATGCACACCTGCAAAAATCTTGAGTGGATTATACTGGGCTGGGTGGATATTAGATTTCATAGTATTCATTAATGTTCTATATTGTTAACCTTAGTATTCATTAAAATAGAAACAGTTTCTATTTTAAAAAGAAATAGCAACAGGGTTCTGGATAAGATATCTTCCAGGAACAGTAAAGGATGGGAAATAAATTAATTTAATGCAAGAAAAGGCATGCATCCACTAAGAAAGACGTGCCTCACCAATGAAAAAACACCCCTGATAATGTCGTAGCCTATGTGGATGCCAAGAATAAAAGCTTGTCCACAAGAATCAAAAGTCACAAAATCACCGAAACAAGTTCTAGTATCTAACAAATAAATTAGACATGATCAAACTATTCTAAGGGAGTGGAGCAATCTCAACATTTCCCACATTGAGGCACTAGCTAATCTGAGTATGCTAGGCCATTTGACAGTATAAAACAAAAATAAATACCTTTTGGATTCTGAACTCTGAAAAAAATCAGATATATCAAGAAACAAGGCATACTTTGGCCTACATTGTCCAACATATCGTTTTTTTTTTTTTTTAATCCTATTTAGTTTTCCAATCAAAAGAAAACCTTGTATAATCTTAGAATGAATTTAAATTTCTAGCAGAAAGAGATAAAACGTAATTTTTCCTTTTTCATCATCTACTCCTTTCTTCTTCCTTTCTGGTTTCTAAATTTGATATTTTGATGGACAGAGAATTAAGAATACGGGAGCTGGTGCAAGTACTGCTTCGGTTTGTCAGCAAGGAATTGTGTCTGGAAAAGCTCAGCTTAGCATGTGGAAAATAGACAACCAGATAAGCCCACTATCGAAGTTGATTACTTCAACTTTTTAAGCTTATGCAAAGCTTAGGTTTTTTACCCCCCTTCATCTTCTTGGCTGGGACTGTATATTATTTTGTAGACTAGATTACTAGATTAGAATCACCTAGAGGTTTCCCCGGTCTAGTCATGCCATATTGCCGTCAGAAATTATGGTCAACTGTTTCTCAGTTTCATCAAGTGTGTGCCCATAATTGGCTTACCTGAAGTTGTTACATGGATCAAAGTTTTCCATACACTCCATTGCTTCCAGCGCAAACACAGCTTATTTGGGGCCAGAACCATAAATTGGAAAAACCAGTTGTGCAGGTGATTGAAATATATGTGTGGTTAAACACCCGGGTGATATATAGACAGGAACAGAGAGTGGAATGGAAAAAACCTATTAAAATGATCCTAGTGAGCAGATCCATATTCCCTTGCTTGCCAATTTTGTTGTATCCAATCACACTGTGAAGTATGAAGGGCTTTATTTTTCAGAAAATAACTTAAGCCAGGGCTTTCTCTTTGTTTTTATATATACTAACAGCTCTTCTACTTGCAATGGTCAAAGATATGTAAAAAGTTGGTTTGGTTTTAGACTGACATTACATTACCGAACTCTGGAATTACAAGATAATCTGGTGAGGAATAGTTTGAAACTTCGAATCCCATCCCCACCCTTAACTGCAGTTATTGAGAAAATTCTTGTAGCATGGCTATATTGTATGTGCAGCTCAAATCCATTGTATTGATTTTTTTTTTTTTTATCTAAAATTATGATGGTTAGCTGTTGGAGTGTAATCGCAAGTAATTTTAGAGAGGATTTTGCTCATCTCACATAAAAAATTGCTCCATCACACCCTGAAACAAAAACAAAACAAAAAACTTAAATTTTAAAAGGGAGGTGTCAAATGTTGATGTAAATGATATTTTTTTCTGAATTGAAAATGTTGCAAATATCTTGGCCAAGTATGTTGTTGTTAGCATTTGAAATTCTTGAGTTTATCAAAGCCGCAAATTGATATCTAAATGTTTCAATTGCTTGTCATATTCTCTTAACTATGCCAATGATTATTGCATCTACATAAAAAAAAGTTTTCGAAGTTAAAATTATTGAAAAACTACTTGTATCATCAATGTCACAAAAAAAGTTGAATGGTTTAACCATTTTATATATTGAGAAAGACATGCTATAACATATTGATGTAGACATAATTATTAGTGACTTGCTTGGTGTTGGTTTGTAACTTTGGAGTTTGCTCGTCCTTAATTTGGGTGGGTTAGTTTAGCTTTATAAAAAAAAAATTATTAGTGATTTTGGATGGATTGCCTCCTCCCGCACTTGTTTAAGGTCTTTAGTATGACCTTTGTTTTCTCTCGCAGGTTAGGGTGGATGAAACATCCGACTTGCTTTTCTCTTAATGAATTTTCCTCCTTTGCAAAATTTTGGTTCCTATGGTGCCACCGTTCTAGATTTTTAGTAGTTATAACATAAGATACCTTGCAAATTTTGAATGGACCATGTCACCTTGATGTAGAATTACCTTGCTAGTGATCTACACTAGACGGCTAAAACTTTGTAGTATTACTTTTCTCGTTCATTGATTTCTCTTTCGCATATAGCAAGATGGGATTTTCATCCAACAATTTTCTCAACTTCTTAATGAATGTTCCCTTCAATTTGGTTGAACTCTGATCCATCTTGGGATGAGAATCCTATAGAACCTTTCTCAAAAACATGATTCATCAAATCAATCTTCCAACAAGAAGCATTCACAACTAAGCTTTTCATTGGGTTAGTCGGATTAAATTCAATTGATTCATTTTTCTTTTATAACCCCTCATTAGTTTGTTGGGTTTTTATATTTTCCTCGTCGTCACTCTTTTTCATTTCTTTATTCTTTGCTTCTTCTAATTGTTTTTCAAATCATAGGGGAGACAACATTTAGGTGATCTTGGGAGCTAGGGATGGGAGGGACATGTTTTAATCTTGTCATTCTAGATATAATTTCATCAAACTTTTTCATGACACTTTCTTCTAAATTTTTAAACTCAAGACTTTTTGGGTGAATGGAGGTCATTTGTCTAATAATACTAAGACATTTCTTAATTTCAATACTAAGCAGAACAACATTCTCAAAAAATTAAAAGACAAAAATGGAAAGAAAAAAATTACCTCAATTTTCAACAAGTCCCCGTCAATGATGTCAAAAACATGATAAGCTTGTAAGTGCACAGTTTGATCGTCGTAATAAAAATATGGATCCCACATGCACTTGTGAATCTCAAGGATTTATTTTTTTGCTCAAGTACGCAATTAAAAAATATTTTTAAGTTTTTGAAAGATTGATGACTGGTTTTTTAAAAAGGTTAACAATATAATAAAAATACCTTAGGATTGTGAGTTTTCATCATTAGATAGAATTTCCAATCTCAGGGCTCTATGTTGCTATGCAAATGAATGTTATAAAATATTTGTTTCACCTTATAATATGGTATCTACCTTTGCCTTTTAACAAAGATTCATGCCTATGAATATGAATTATAATGTTATATTTATTCAATTATTTTAGAAAGGTTTGATTATAACTACATGTTTATTTGATCTTGTAATATGTATACCAATTGTCACCTTGATTGCCAAAGCTCAAACATCCATACCCATAATTCATATAAACAGATGATTATTAGATCTTGTTATGCATATACCAATTGTGACTTTGATTGACCAAGCTCAAATAATCATATGCCACAAGGCTTTAAATTTTAGAGTTCCTTGTAGACAAAAATTAAATAAAAATAAAACAAGAAGTATAAAGAAACTAAAATTTATTGAAATTGCAAGAATAAGATACAAGAGTTTCTAAATGTAATAGATGATGGGAAAAGCTTAAACTACAAGCCTATGTATAGCCACTAAAGTCACAAAATTTGTGCATTATCAGTGCATCAATGCATAAGTGCTTTTTATTACATGAAACCAATGGAAATCTAAAAGTGTAATCGAAAAAACTTCGTCAGTTTGGCCATTACGACATTGAGCTTCCATTATAGGTGACCTGCATGGTTACTGAATAATGTGTGCTTTATAATTTTTTATCTCCATCTTCCGTTGAGTTATTATTTCGGTTATTTATCCTTAAGTTACACACTTTGGCCGTTTTACTTTGATTTTCCACTTTCTTTGTATTGAAGAAGCTTTCCCCTAACATTAATTGATCTTTTGCCATCAAAACTTCATCAAATGCATTGTTTCCCAAAAATTCTTCATCATTTACTCCATTTCTCTTGATATTTTTTATTTATCGGAAAATGAAGAAAAAATAGTAAAATACTTCTAAAAAATAATAAAAACATCTACTTATTTAAATAAAATATGAGTATAAAAATATGTTATCATGACAGGATGATAGAATGGTTGATTAAATGAGATTGGTGGAAAATTATTTCATGGCTTAAATCTTACATAATGACCAGGAAGTTTTTTTTTTTTTAACAATAATCACCAGGAAGTTATGTCAGCGTACCAGAGTCGAATGCATTAAAAAAAAAAAACATTATTGATTGGTGAAATGTAGAGTCTTGTCATAAGCTCGATCATTTGGCATAACTTACATTGGGCTCTCTCTCTCTCTCTCTCCTTCTTTATTATGTCACATATGTAGGAAAATGGTTGTATAGTCTTTGGACTAGGTCAAATCTACATCGCAATATCTTAGACTTTCCGTGAACATCGTCACAACCCTAATAAGACCCTCCAAGTCCATTTTGGACTTGGTAGCCATCTTAATCGTCAATCGGGAGTTGATTAAGTTGTTAGTCGATTCTGCACCACATGTCAACCAATTCAACATTAGCTGATTCTAGAATTAGTTGATCGTGATGCAGATGATAACCAAATTATTCCACTTCGCTCTAATGAGAAATATATGATTTCATTGTTTATTTTTTGGTGTAAACACACACACACACACACACACATATGTCAATCTCATCAAATGCGTCACTTTTAACGCACCCGATTACGCCCATGATTGGACATATGGAGTGCGACCCGAGTAAAATAGTAGCGGTAATATGGTAGTAGGTGGTCCAATAGATCTTGGATAGGCCCTGATATCATATTAGAATTTGAATTGTGTCTAACTCAGCCTTACATAACTGACCTGTAAGGAGAATTTTGTCTTGCTTTATAAACTCTTATGAGACCTTATATACAATATAAGTCGAAATTGAGTTTTTCCTATTACACCCCATGCCTATCAGTAGTGGGCTTGGTGTATGAATACAAATTATGGGTAGCCCAAATTTATAGGTACCCAAACCATACTCGGGTTTTCATATTCTTTTTTCTCTTTGCCTTTGTTGCATCCTCGCGTGTTTATGCCGCCGATCTCTGTTTGATGCTTGACTTCAAGTTGACATATTACGTTGATCCACATTGTTTGCTCTTGAAGTTCAAAACTTTTCACAACTTCAATGTAATTTGATTTGTCAGAAAATACTTTCAATTCTAGTATATCGAGATTTTTATCTTTGATTTTTTTCCAAAAAAAAATACGGTGCAATTGAAAGATATTTAATATGTCGTGATTAATTTTAAATTGAAATTTGTGTTTAAATTTTTGCAAACATATCAACTACTGAAGACTCACACATCGAAGGATCTGCTAACTGTTAAAAATCTAATTCAATGGCGCCCGAAAAAAGTTATTTGCATCAATCGAAACATCCATTCGATGCTAATTATCGTAAGTTTTCTCTCTTCTTTTTCTTGATTTATTATTATACATGCATGAGAAAAAAAATCAAAAGAAAAATATATAAAAAAATTATCATGGGATTACAACATTGACTTTGTGATATTGAAAAGATTGTCATTCGGTAATAGCGCTATAATGGATATTCATGGCGCACATAGTATGATATATGTGTCTACCTTGTTGGATAAATATGATATGGAAAATTCTATGGTGAAGTTGTTAAAATGACTTTTTTGGTAAAGTCATTAGAATGACCAATCATAATGCATTTGTGTATTTAATGAATGCCACATCAAATTATATTGTGTATTGTACATTTGCTCATATGGTGTACCGCTATATTTTTACTTATTGCAATTGTGTCCT
>Ga0228711_1000661_pt1 | contig 44810 bp, 28 predicted proteins | sample MedpolnodulmetaG_2_FD_177996 | JGI IMG/M metagenome (GOLD analysis project Ga0228711, IMG submission 177996) | Root nodule microbial communities from Medicago polymorpha collected in Santa Monica, California, United States - brown nodules | ecosystem: Host-associated > Plants > Roots > Nodule...
AGCTTAGGTCATGTGGAGCTTGATGAATGTATAAAAATAAAAACATATATCTATAGAATGCTAGTAATTTTAGCTGAAACGAAAAATACAGTAAGAAAATGCAAGCATGTGTATACCTCATTGACATGGAACTCGCAGCAAATGGTACGGTATTGAAGCCTTTTGCTCATTCATGATCTTGTCAACATCAGTTGTTGGATTAGGGTCCAAAGGAGCTGGTTAAAAATTAAGAGTAGAGAATCAAACAAAAAATTATATAGCAAAAAATTAAGAGCTGGTTAAAAATTAAGTAGTAGTGCAATAACAGAAGACATAGCATAAAAAATATGAAATATGTTTGCTCACCCTTCAAGCAATGGAGTGCAAGCAGGGTTTTGAATTCACGGTAAGACATGGTGGCTGAAGTTTTGAATCACTTATAATATGAAATCATTGTCCCTACTCAGATGGCTAATACAGTTTTATAATATGAAATCATTGAGTGTTCTTTTTGGTAGCCCATTCCATAAGAACTCCACAGTTAAGTGTACTTGACTTGGAGTAGTCTTTGGATGGGTAACCTACCGGGAAGTTTCCCGTTAAGCGTGCGAGTGAGGACAAAACACGCTGAAAAGACTCGTGTTGGTTTGTTAGGTTAGTCGGCAATACTTAAAGTCGTCTGGAATGTTACATGAATGTAATTCAAGCTTCTCTTAGTAGTGTAATTTATCCATCTCCAAATTATTTTCTAAGATTTAAATTAAACGTTGTATAGAAATACTTATTTAACTTGACAAAAAAAATGAAAATTAATATTTAATGGATATATATTACTAAAGAAAAAGATATTTACACTGGTATGATAAATTTAAGATTACGATAGATTCAATCGAGAAGATGATGTGAACTGTCTTTGATTCCAAAAATAGAGGAGAGTTTGAGTAAAAAAAAAAGTGACCGAGAGGGAAAATAAATTAATTACATATGTATTTGATTCAGAATAAGATGTTAATTTCAAAATACTTTTTTTTTGGAGGACAAATATATATTTTTATTATTTAATAGGGTTTTCACAATCAATTTACTTTTTTATCTTTGTAATCCTACAAGTCTCATGGTGTTTATGGTTCATACTACGAACATAGTTTTCGTTCTGAGAGCACACATCGTAAGGATCTATTTTGTTATGGGGGCTTAGAGAGGTGAGAATATTTTACACCATAAATCAGCCGCGACCAAGGTATTCCTTATTTCTCATTTGAACATTCTTTTTCAATTTTCCTAAATCATCATTCCCAATTCCACTTTCTAGGTTTCTGGATTGTATCTACATTGGAATTATTCGAATACTACTTTCATTAATTTCAAAAGCTCGTTATAGAATTGCATAATGACTTGTATTGTAGAAAATTATTCCGTATTGTTTTAACCTTTTATGATTATTAGGTATTATAATCTGGATGTCTAATTCAGCTGAGGAGATCATGAACCCACCATCGCCGAAGAGATTAAAGCTCAATGAGAGTGAAAATGAAGATAGACTCAGTGACTTACATGACTATATTATCCTTCACATACTTTCATTTTTGAACGCTAAACACGCAGTTGGAACTTGCATTTTGTCCCCAAGGTACAAGGATCTCTGGAAACAACTTCCAAATCTTACATTTCGTTCCTATGACTTTCGAACTTACAAGATATTCACCAACTCTGTGTCTAATGTTTTATCTCTTCGTGATTCCTCTATCACACTCCACGCTCTGGAATGTTCCAAGAGCGGTTGCATTGAGCCTCGCTTGCTCAAAAAGGTTGTGAATTATGATGTTTCACACAATGTCCAAGAGTTAGATCTATCTTATCTATGTGACATTGTACTAATTTCCAATAGTATCTTTTCATGCGAGACTTTAACATGTCTTAAGCTATCTGCTTACCCTAGAAAAGATATTAAGGAAAAAACATTGTTTCCAAAATCTCTCAATTTGCCAGCATTAACTATGCATCTAGGGAATTTCGCCTTTTGTGCCAGTGATAATAATGCACAGGTCGAGCCTCCTATGTTTCTACTAAACTGGTTGTTTAAACTGATAATAATACAAAATCATTGACAGTCACCGCAAGTACTCTTCAGGTACCATAAATTGGCAGGTTTTGATTGTTACTTTCTTTCTAAGATGTTTTTCCTAATATCTAAATTCCAAAATCAATTGACATGCATAAGATTGATCCACCCTCATCCCACGTTGAGTATTCAACTTCTTAAGAGAGAGATTGTAATAATTGGTTTGGTTTTTGTTTCCTTCTATTTCAATTTCATGCTGTCTCTTTTGTTACAAGAATGTGTCCAGTTTCAACTTATCTAATCTTATGTGGGTGTGCTCTAATGCAAGAATTAATCTGTTGGTTAATATTTAGGGATTTACTTTTCTCACCCGTGGGTTTCCTCGCGCACCTTATTTTTTTCAAAAATGCTCTTGAGTTTTCGGATTTTATAATCCGAAATGGTGTTTTCTTTTGTTAAAGGTGAAAAAATGAGTAACGGATTTTTCCAGATTTTGTAATTCGGAAACTTCATAAAATAGGGCGCTTTACATGATGTTTCCGGATTACATAATCCGGAAACCCCCTAAACACCATTTTTCAAGGTAAAACAGTTCGGATTATATAATCCGAACTGTATCAGCACAAATTTTAAACATGTTCATAACATGGATAGTCATTTTTGGGACAATATTAATCTTCCTAACTCTCATCCTTTTGTTTTGGGTCATTGTTACCTGTTCTTAGTAAAAAATTAGGTTTTCGGGCAACATGATCGGATTGCTCCGAAACCTCCCCAGAAAATCAGAAAAAATTCAAGGACCATGACTCCCATAGAAGAGACTTTTTATGGGACTTCGCCCCTCAAAATCCAAAATTCCTTCGTTTAGACCCATTTTTAATTTTTTTTTAATTTTTCATACTCTCAGAAAAATCCGAAAAAAATTGCATTAGTTTTATTTGATTTTTAAAATTTTTTGGTGCTATTTTTATGATTTTATTTGACAGATTTTTAGCATTTTTTACATAGTTTTTTGTTGTTTTTAAAAGCAAAACTCAAAACTGCTGAAATGTGAGAGAGTCTGATGGCTGATTATACATAAGAATTGTCCGGATTATAAAATCCGAAATAGTAAACATGAATCCGGATTTTAAAATCCGGAATGCACAAGGGCGTTTTTGTAAATTTTACAGGGCGCGGGAGAAGACCATATGGTGGAAAAAGTAATTCTCTAATATTTAACCGTAATGTGTGTGGCTCAAGGCCGGTCCATAACCCGTCGAGGTTGGGCTATGGCACTGGGCCTCAATTTATTTGGGGCCCAAAACAATTTTTTTATTTATAAGCCACTAAATTAATTGTTATATATATTAAAAGCGAAACTTTTTTGAATTGATCATGCTGACTCAGTGGCACAAATGCTGGTTTACAAGTGCATGGTCATGGATTCATTCAAGTCCAGCTAGAGTGTGTGTTTTAATATTATTTTATAGTGCCTTATTTAATTTCTTTTGGAGCCTAAAATTTAATTTTTTTTACATTCTTCAAAAGTTTAAAACTGGGCTTACGAATTTGTTGAGACGGCCCTGGTGTGGCTTCTTATTAATCACATGTTGGACCAATAAGAGATTGTTCACATCTGTGATCAAAGTTAGTTCCCAACATGCAAAATAAGTTAAACTTTGCAGCTTCCTTCAAAAAAAAGTTAAACTTTGCAGCTTATAGGTACTTCTAGCTTTGCAAGATTGAAGGCCGTGAGATTTTTGAAGCCACACACGTTATTCAAACACTAAAGAATACTGAATTCAACAAAATAATCATTTTTTAGTAAACAATAAACAAATTAAACAACCCATTCACAAAAAAATAAAATAAAATAAAACAACCCTTAAAAGAACAAATTAAACAAAAGCAGTAAAATATCATTTTATTTAATATTAAATTCTCACAAGAGCCGTCAATTACACATAATGTCACTCTTTATTACTATTGATAATTCAGGCTCTTTTTTTCTTGTCAAAAGTGATAGTTCAAGTATCGAACACCTTATTTTAACACGAAAGTGAAAACCAAGACCTAAACCGGGGGAGGAGGCGTGCTTAGGTCAAGAGGGTTAACAAGATCAATCCTAACATGACCAGGTTGAATAGCGACAGGAGGTTTAACAGGAGCATGCCTTATAGGGGCATGTTTAACAGGTGAATGAGGCTTAAAAATTGGAAGCCTAAATCGATCTGTTTCAATGGCAGGAGGTGTATTTGGATCAAGAGGGATAATAGCAGGATCAGTTATAATAGGATCATTTATAACTGGATTAAAGATAATTGGATTGGTCTCAACAGGGACCCGGGGACTAAAAATCGGAAGCCTAAAACGATCAGGTTTGTCAAAATCAGTTTTAAGCTCTTCAGCAAGTGCATTGAAAGTAATTAGTTGGAGTAAAAGTAACAACAATGCTAGGTTTTTGGCCATTATCCGTGTAAGAAAAAGTAACCTTGAAAATAGGGTGAAAAAAGTGATGTTTGTATTGCGAAAGTGTAAGGGTTGATTTAAATGAATTTTCCTAAAATAAAATTGTTTCTTTAATGAATTCCCAAATTCATTAAGCTGTATTTAAAAATCTAATAATTTTTTTATTTAGTTATGGGTTTTAATGCAAGATAATATAAGCAACAAAAAATTTTCTCATGTATCAAAAAAATACTTACTCAGTTTCTCTTTAAGTGTCGTTCTATTGCAGGTTTTTCGTTCCCATTTAATTGTCGTTTTGCTATTTTAGGGATATGATTTGTCAATTATATCATTTATCAATTACTCTTATTTTTTTCAATAAAACTAATTAATGTCATATATTTGGAAAACTAAAGTTTGTTTTTTTTAAACAAAATTTGTTTTCTTTTTAAACAAAGATTGTTTCTTGATAAAAGTGATAAAGTAAACAAACGTAAAGAGATAAATATTGTACAAGTATCATTGTTGCTCTCTTTTGCCTCCTCTTCTAAGTTATATTCATCTGACTCCTCTAAATCAAATACAGGTTGTTTTATTAATGATGTTTCAAAATCAATATTTAAATCTGGTAAAAAAAGTAATCTCAACATTCAAATTTATGTCATACAATGTGGATTTAGCATTGATTGAAGTCATAGTTGAAGCCTTAACTTTGATTAAAAGAGTTGGAGGAAAGTTAATTTTTTTTTTAGTTTTTGATTAATGTGAAGTTTGAATAATTTTTATATTGACTTAAATTGATTAAAGAGATGTGCACAATATTTAGAAAATTGACAATTGTTTGTTATGAGAGTGTGTGTGCAAAAAGAAAAAGTAAGTTGTCGGGAAAAAGATAGCAACTAACAAATAATTGTTACAAGGGAAAGATAAACATATTAAAATTATTGAAAAGATAAAGTGTGTGCTGAAAAATTAGAATATATTGATGGATTAAAATGAGGTTATAATAGGAAAAAATTGTGCAAAAATACACTTTAATATTTTTGTGTTAATAAGCTAAGATGACAATTTGGAAAAGAATTGTTGAAATATAAGAAAATAAAATAAAACTAGTGTTAGAACTCGCGTCGTGCGCGAAAATGGATATTACTAAAGAAAAACATATTTACACTAGTTTGATAAATTTAAGAGTACGATAGATTCAACCGAGAAGAAGATGTGAACATCTATCCTTGATCTAAAAATAGAGGAGAATTTGAATAAGAAAAAAAGAGTGACCGAGAGGGAAAATAAATTAATTACATATATATTTGAGAGGGACAAATATTTTTTTATTATTTAATATGAAAAAGTGTGTTCTGACAATCAACATGTTTTTATACCATTTGTTTTTGACATTTTCGGTTTCCTAGCATCAAAGGCTGTTGACCTTCTGCATAGAGTTCAAAAGGTCATGCATAGCAATGTCATGTCTTCTAGCATCAAAGGTTGTTGACCTTCTGCATAGAGTTCAAAAGGTCATGCATAGCAATGTCATGTCTTCTAGCTCCATGAATGTTGTGTTCACGAGGATTGGTTTTGCCATCCAAAAAGGTCTAGCGGTGCAGCTTGTTGTCCGTCTGCCTTCTATTCAAGTGTAAATAATGGTTTATATATACATTAAATATATTATGATTTATTTAATAGGGTTTTCACAATCAATTTACTTTTTTATCTTTGTAATCCTACAAGTCTCATGGTGTTTATGGTTCATACTCTGAACAAAGTTTTCATTCTTAAAGCACACATCGTAAGGATCTATTTTGTTATGGGGGCTTAGAGAGGTGGGAATATTTTACACCATAAATTAGCCGCGACCGAGGTATTCCTTATTTTTCGTTTGAACATTCTTTTTCAATTTTCCTAAATCATCGTTCCCAATTTCACTTTCTAGGTTTCTAGATTGTTTCTACATTGCAATTATTCGAATTCAACTTTCCTTAATTTCAAACGCTCGTTATAGAATTGCATAATTACTTGTATCGCAGAAAATTATTCTGTATTGTTTTAACCTTTTATGATTATTAGGTTTTATAATCTGAATGTGTAATTCAGCTGATGAGATCATGAACATGAACCCACCGCCATCGAAGAGATTAAAGCTCAACGAGAGTGAAAATGAAGATAGACTCAGTGACTTACATGACTATATTATCCTCCACATACTGTCATTTTTGAACGCTAAAGACGCCATTGGAACTTGCATTTTGTCCCCAAGATACAAGGATCTTTGGAAACAACTTCCAAATCTTACATTTCGTTCCTATGACTTTCGAACTATCAAGATATTCACCAACTTTGTGTCTAAGGTTTTATCTCTTCGTGATTCCTCTATCGCACTCCACGCTCTGGAATGTTCCAAGAGTGGTTGCATTGAGCCTCGTCTACTCAAAAAGGTTGTGAATTATGCTATTTCACACAATGTCCAAGAGTTAAAACTATCTTATCTGTGTGACATTGAACTAATTTCCAATAGCATCTTTTCATGCAAGACTTTAACATGTCTTAAGCTATCTGCTTACCCTAGAAAAGATATCAAGGAAAAAACATTGTTTCCAAAGTCTCTCAATTTGCCAGCATTAACTATCTTGCATCTAGGGAATTTCGCCTTTTGTGCTTGTGATAATAATGCACAGGTCGAGCCATTTTCAACCTTTAAACGATTGAATAGTTTGGTTCTTAACAATTGTGCTTTGAAGGATGCAGTAACCCTTTGCATATCAAGTGCCACACTTGTCAATTTTACAGTGCGTAGTTACTCCTATGATTTTTACAAAATCGAACTCTGCACTCCAAGTCTTGGTACATTTGCCTTCATTGGTAAACCATTTCAGAGATTGTCTGGGAGCACTCTTTCTTATGTTAAGCATGTAGATATTGATGCAGAGATTCTGTCAATGGAAATGGAGCCTCCACTGTTTCTACTAAACTGGTTGTTTAAGCTCACTAATACAAAATCATTGACGGTCACCGCAAGTACTCTTCAGGTACCATAAATTGGCAGGTTTTGATTATTACTTTCTTTTTAAGATGTTTTTTCTTATATCTAAATTCCAAAGTCAATTGACATGCATAAGATTGATCCATCCTCATCCCTTGTTGCTTAGGTTCTCTCCTTAAATTCTGATGTATTGAAGATCAAGCTCCCATCCTTAGGTAACTTGAAGTCATTGAAAGTGAAAAGGGAACCACTTGCATATAGTTTTCGCAAGATGCTGATGGAGGCCAAGTTACAGGAAATTAAGTCGCGGAAAGAAGCTGCAAAGTTAAGAAAATCGTTTAAAGCAGGATTGGAACCATCAGCATCCATACCCGATGGAATGATAAACTTCTTGCTTCAAAATTCGCCATCGGCAGAAGTTTACATGGTAGATTGCTGAGTTTTCAACTTCTTAAGAGAGATTGTTATAATTGGTTTGGTTTTTGTTTCCTTCTATTTCAATTTCATGCTGTCTCTTTTGTTACAAGAATGTGTCCAGTTTCAACTTATGTAATCTTATGTGGGTGTGCTAGCTTTGCAAGAATTAATCTGTTGGTTAATATTTCACAGTATTGTATGTTGGACAAATAAAAATTAACTTCTAACTTTATATTAGGATGTTATGTTCACAGCCGTGATTAAAGTTAGTTCCCAATATGCAAAATAAGCTTTTGTGCATCTTACATAAGCTTTTGTTCGTACTAGTTTTCGGATTAGTTGCAATTTCCCAACCTTGTTTACCCAGCTTTGCAAGATTGAAGGCCGTGAGATTTTTGAAGCGACACACATTATTCAGACAAATTAATCATTTTTTAGTAAACAATACACAAATTAAACAACACATTCACACAAAAAAAAACAGATTAAACAAAAGCGGTAAATATCATTTTATTTAATATGGAATTCTTACAAGAGCCGTCAATTACACATAATGTCACTCTTTATTACTATTGATAATTCAGGCCCTCTTTTTTTTTTTTTTGTCAAAAGTGATAGTTCAAGTATCGAACACCTTATTTTTAACACAAAAGTGAATACCAAGACCTAAACCGGGGGAGGAGGTGTGCTTAGATCAAGAGGGTTAACAGGATCAAACCTAACAGGACTAGTTTTAATAGTGACAGGAGGTTTAACAGGAGCATGCCTGATAGGGGCATGTTTAACAGGGGAACGAGGCTTAAAAATTGGAAGCCTAAATCGATCTATTTCAGTAGCAGGAGGCGTATTTGGATCAATCTCAACAACAGGATCAGTTATAATAGGATCATTTATAACTGGATTAAAGATAATTGGATCGGTCTCAACAGGGACTGAAGGACTAAAAATCGGAAGCCTAAAACGATCAGGTTTGTCAAAATCAGTTTTAAGCTCTTCAGCAAGTGCAGTGAAAGAAATTAGTTGGAGTAAAAGTAGCAACAATGCTAGGGTTTTGGCCATTTTTCCGTGTAAGGGAAATTAACCTTGAAAATAGGGTGAAAAAAGTTATGTTGATATTGTGAAAGTGTGAGGGTTGATTTATTTACAGGAGCTAATGCCCATAATCATTGGAGTTTTTGTATATTTGTAGTAAATGAATTTTCCTAAAATAAAATTGTTTCTTTAGTGAATTCCCAAATTCAATGAGCTTTATTTAAAAATCTAATAATGTTTTTATTTAGTTATGCGTTTTAGTGCAAGATAATATAAACAACAATATTTTTTTTCATGTAACCAAAAAAATATAAGCAACCATTTGGGAAAAAATGTTGAAATGTAGGAAATTAAAATAAAACACGCGTCGTGCGCGAAATATGTTGACCTATAATATTTTAAATAATTTATAAAAAAAATTACTAAACAAAATATCAGTCTAAATTTGTCAAAAAAATATCAGTCTAAATATTTTCATTGCAATTTTTAAAGCAAAATATTTAATCATATTTTATTTTAATTGTGGGTGGTGCAATTTTTTTGTGGAGAATACTGAGATAAAAGAGAGACAAATGTTAGTAGTAACAAAGAAAAAAAAAACTAAATAAAATATATTCGAATAGTAGGAAACAAAAAGAAGAGTATTGTGATGTATAATATGGTAAAAAGCAAATGAAATTTTGTGATTAAATATATATGAGAAATGATATACGTAGTAATTAGTAAAAATTTGAGATTGAGTGGATTAATACATATATTAATGGATATAAAAGAAAAAAAATTGAAATTATGGGTGCTAGACTGCTTGTAGTTTTTTTAATAGACGAAATCATAAATAACTATGAAACTCATGTAGACAGAATGACAATTAACTACGAAACTAACAAACAAGTGAAGTAACTCTAGTTTGAAACTCGGTTATGCCGTTTGGTCTAATAATTTTTGCATTTTGTCGGTTGAGTTGGGGACTTGTGAACTACTGATAAAAAAAATTGTCAAGGAACTTATTAGCTAAAAAATCATCTCTTAAAATAAATAAGTGAGATGTTTGGGGTTTGAATCTCAAACTCTATATATATAATTCAATGGTCATACTACCTGACCTAAGTTGTATATATAATTCAATTTCCATACTAACTGACAAAGCTCACATGACGGTAGTTTCTTTATTAAAGGCAATATCCAGTATCAAATTGGAAAGAAGAAAAAATTAAGGCATTTGAATTCATTTTTATGAAATTGTTTAATGCAACCATTAAAATTAAAATCAAATATGGTCGTAAAAAATTTTAAATTTAAAACCTGTGCATCGACTTCTTATGTCTATTTTATTTGTTTTTTCGTAAAACTCGGTATCTGATTCAAGGATCGACTAATCCGAGGGGACCATTTCCATTGCTCACTTGCAGGGGGCCCTTACCCACCGAAATTGACACCAGGGGGAATCAAACATGAAACTTTCAGAGGAGCACACTCTAAGATCTCAAGTCAACTACTATGTCAACCCCAAATGGGTTTGTCTATTCTATTTGTTGTATTGAAAAGCAGATTTTTATTCTATTTCTTTTAAATACATTAATGCTGTTTTTATAGGCATTTTATGTTGTTATTAGAATCCATAAAAAATACTTATGGACAATCAACTGAGACTCTTTCCATTGGTTTCAAAAATGAGACCTAAACTTAATCACTAAAATTCTCAAAAATAAACCTTGTTTTTGGGATTCCTAAAATATGCTTAATCACTAAAATTCCTAGTAGTGTTTTTAAATCATTTTTTGTAAGAATTATTTTCAATCATTTAATGTAAGAAAAATTGGAATTTGTATTCTGCCATCGACAGTAAATGAAATGTCCTCGATTTTATTGCCCTGATTCAAAAATATAAAGTTGGCTTTTTTTAGTTTTCGATAAGTTTTTTGTATGAATTTGACAAGAACGTGTAAGAGCATGACACATTCAATTGCTTTGCTAGGAATGAATCATATATGAAAAATTGCATGAATTTTTTGATTAAATACAGTGGGAGACAGAAAAAAAAAGTTAGGGTGGACCACTAAAATTAACCGTTGAAAAATTGTTTAAAACCTCGCAAAATAGACCTATAATTGAATTATTTAAATTTTTCGGATGGACCACCACACCACTTTGTGGGAATTTGGATCAACCGAAACCTATAACCGACATAAAATTGTATAAAATCTCGCAAAATATACCTATAATTGAATTATTTAAATTTTTGGGTGGGCCACTACACCACTTTGCAGGAATTTGAATCAACCGAAACCTAAAACCGACATAAAATTGTGTAAAATCTCGTAAAATAGACCTATAATCATGGATTTTTTAATTTTTCCATATGGGTCGTGGCCCACCCCAGCCCATGAAGTGCTCTGCCACTGATTAAATATATATGAGAAATGATACACGTAGTAATTAATAAAAATTGAAATTGAGTGGATTAATACATGTATAAGTGTAAAGAAAAGAAAAAACCGAAATTATGGGTGCTAGACCGCTAGTAGTTTTTTTTAAATAGACGAAATCAAAAATAACTATGAAACACACATTCAAGTAGATAAGTATGATAATTATTTTTACTTTTTATGTGTCTTTATCTCTCCAAATAGAACAAATGGAGAAAGTTATAAATGGAGATGATCTTAACCCTTTTTATTGATAGACGGAATGACAAAAAACTACGAAACTGACAAACAAGTGAAGAGATCATTGTTCAAAATCTGGTTGCGTCGTTCGATCTAACAACTTGGTATTTTGCCAGTTGAGAATGGAACTTGTGGATTACTAGTATTATTTTTTTTTCCTCGAGAAATCTAATGGCTAAAAAATCACCTAGAGAGTGAAATTGGGAATGATGAGTTAGGAAAATTGAAAATGAAAATTCAAACAAGAAATAAGGAATGCCTAGGTCGCGGATGATTTATGGTGTAAAATACACCCACGTCAAAACACTAAGGTATAAGTTAGCAAATTAAGTCGCGGAAAGCAGCTGCAAAGTTAAGAAAATCGTTTAAAGTAGGATTGGAACCATCTGCACCCATACCCAATGGAATAATTAACTTCTTGCTTCGAAATTCGCCATCGGTGTTAAACTGTATCACTGATGTATTATTAAATAGCTTGGAGAGCAAGTTACTTTGTAAGTCCATGGAACTTTACTATGTACTAGCTGCACTTGATCTTAACTCAGTTAGAAGTTTGTTAGGATCATAAACAGCTATATATATATATATATATATATATTTGTTGTAACCGTTTTCACATTTTTTTAATTCAATGAATCTAGAATTTTCTCTCACTTTCTTCTTTTCTTCTTTGTTAAGCTTCTGCATTTCTTCTACTTTCACCATGGATATGGTGAAGTTTAACATGGTATCAGAGCTCTTCTGAGCTCTACTGCGCCTCGTTTTTCGTTTCTTCTGTTTCTTCGTTCACGATGGTACGTGGTAACGCCGTTAACGCCGTCGTGAACGATGGTGTCAATGGAGGCGTTGTTATTCCTCCATTTCTCAATCCGTCTCAACAACCTGGTAACGTGTATTACGTTCATCCCTCCGATGGTCCTTCCTCTGTCACTGCTACTCCGGTATTGAACAACTCAAATTACCATTCTTGGGCGCGTTCAATGTGAAGAGCTTTAGGAGGAAAGAACAAGTTTGATTTTGTGGATGGATCAATTCCAGTTCCTACGGAGTTTGATCCAAGTTTCAAGGCATGGAATCGTTGCAATATGCTTGTGCATTCGTGGATCATGAATTCTATTGAAGATTCCATTGCACAGAGCATTTTTTTCTTGAGAACGCCATGGATGTTTGGAACGAACTCAAGGAAAGATTTTCTCAAGGTGATTACATTCGAATTTCTGAATTGCAATGCGAGATTTTTGGATTGAAGCAAGATTCACGCTCTGTTTCTGAGTTTTTCACTACATTGAAGGTTCTATGGGAAGAACTTGAAGCACATCTTCCCACTCCGGTTTGTGCTTGTTCTCATCGTTGTACATGTAATACTGGTGTGGTTAATGCTAGCATCAGCATCAGATCACACACTCCATTCTCTTTCTCACTGGTCTTAATGATCAATTTGATCTTGTACGTTCTCAAATCTTGTTGATGAACCCTTTACCAACTCTCAACAAGATTTTCTCAATGGTATTGCAGCATGAAAGATAATTTACAATTTCTATTCTTGTTGATGAGTCTAAGATTCTTATCAACTCAGTGAATCTTTCTAAGTTTCAAGGACGAGGACGTGGTAATGGAGGTTCTTCATCCACTTCTGGTGGTGCAAAGCGTGTTTGTTCTTTTTGTGGAAGAAGTAATCATACAATTGACACTTGTTATAAGAAGCATGGCTTTCCTACAAACTTTGGTAATAATTTTGCTACTGCTAACAATTCCTCTCTTGAAGTGCATGAAGAAAGGGAGGATCTTGATGATTCAAAGAGCTGCAAAGGGAGTGATTCATTTGGCATCACAAAAGAGCAATATGAGCAGCTGGTTAACCTTCTTCAAACTCAAAAGAGTTCTTCCAGCAAGGTGAATCATGTCACCAATCATGTGACATCAAGTATATCCACACTTTCATATGCTCTGAATCACTGCAGTTTTGGTTCATGGATAGTTGATTCAGGTGCAAGTGACCATATATGCTCCTCTATTAAAGCTTTTCATTCTTATCAGTCCATTAAACTAGTTCATATCAAGTTACCTAATGGTAACATGGCTATAGCAAAACTTTCTGGCAGTACAGTTCTCCTCAGGTCATGTTGCCAAGAATGTGTTATATGTTGCTGACTTCAAATTGAATTTACTACCTGCGCCCAAACTATTAGTTTGGCTGATTTGATTGAGGGATTGTATTTTCTAACTACACAAGCTTCCCCATCAACCAAACCTCAACCTGTCATAGCCTCAGCTAACTCTCAAAGTTCTTCTTTTCTGCCTCAAGAAGCCTTATGGCATTTCAGATTAGGTCACTTGTCCAATCATAGGTTGCTTAGTTCGAAACAATCATTTCCTTGTATTAATATTGATGACAATTCAGTTTGTGATATATGTCATTACTCTAGACATAGGAAGGTACCTTTTCATCTCAGTGTAAATAAAGCAAACAAATGCTATGAAATGCTTCATTTTGATATATGGGGTCCTGTCTCTATTCAATCTATTCATGGTCATAAGTATTTCATTACTACTCTTGATGATTACAGTCATTTTACTTGGATCATATTATGTAAATCAAAATCTGAAGTTCAAAATCATGTTCAAAACTTCATTATCATGATAGAAAATCAGTTTAATTGCAAAGTTAAAACTGTTAGGACAGACAATGGTCCTGAGTTTCTTATCCCCAATTTCTATTCTTCTAAAGGCATTGAGCGTCAAACAAGTTGTGTTGAGACTCCCCAACAAAATGGGAGAGTAGAAAGAAAATATCAACACATCTTGAATGTAGCAAGAGCCTTACTTTTCCAATCAAAATTACCCAAGCAGTTTCGGTCTTATTCAGTTTTGCATGTAGTTTACATAATCAATAGAATTCCTACTCCTCTGCTGCAAAACAAATCTCCTTATTTTCATAGATTTGATCATGATTGTGATTTAAATAATTTCAAAGTCTTTGGTTGTCTCTGTTATGCTTCTACATTACAAAATCATAGAACAAAATTTGATTCTAGAGCCAAAAAGTCCCTTTTCTTAGGTTACAAGCAAGGTGTTAAAGGAGCCATTCTTCTTGACCTTAACACCAAAAATATATTTGTGTCTAGACATGTAACCTACCATGAACATATTCTTCCTTACTCTAATCAAAATCAACCCTTTTAATGGCAATATCATTCAAATCAACTTATTGGTTCCGCCATTGAACCTAAACCTATCAACAACCCTAACACTAATCAACATGAATCAACTATAACCAAAGCCACTAACCCTGAAGTTTTTGAACCTGAGATATCTTCCAACATAGAACTTGACAATCATAATCAACCACCTGCACAAAACTTACCTACAACTGATTCATTACCCCTTAGAAAGTCAACCAGAATCATACAAAAACCAACACATCTGTCAGATTATGTGTGCAATCTCTCTAAAGAATCAGCTGATTCATAATCTTCAGGTATACTTTATCCTATTACTCATTTTCATTCACTCAATAGTTTGTCCCCTTCTCATCAGAAGTTTGCTTTAGCTGTTAATAATGCTTCTGAACCTACAAGCTACAATGAAGCAAGCAAGCAAACAAGAATGTTGGATTAAGGCTATGGAATCTGAGCTTGATGCTTTGAGACACAATAAGACTTGGATTTTTGTGGATCTCCCACCAAATATCAAACCTATTGGAAGTAAATGGGTGTACAAAGTAAAACATAAGGCAGATGGGAGCATAGAGAAGTACAACAAGACTGGTGGCAAAAGGTTACAATCAAGTTGAGGGAATTGATTTTTTTGACACTTTCTCACCTATAGCCAAAATCACTACTGTCAGAACTCTTCTTGCCTTAGCATCAATTAATTCATGGCACCTGCACCAATTAGATGTGAACAATGCTTTTCTACATGGAGATTTATCTGAAGATGTTTACATGTCAGTTCCTCAAGGTGTTGTAAGTCCTAAACCAAACCAAGCATGTGAATTGTTGAAATCTCTTTATGGTTTAAAGCAAGCAAGCAGAAAATGGTATGAAAAATTGATTGGTTTCTTAATCAGTCAAGGTTACAAACAGTCTTCTTCTGATCATTCTCTCTTCACTCTCCATTCAGATTTCATGTTCACTGCATTGCTTGTCTATGTAGATGATGTTATTTTAGTAGGGAATTCAATGATTGAGATCAATAAAATTAAAGATACCCTTGATACAGAGTTTAAGATCAAGGACCTTGGCCAACTTAAATATTTCCTTGGCATAGAGGTGGCCCATTCTAAAATTGGAATCAGTATATGCCAAAGAAAATATTGCCTTGATCTTCTTCATGATACAGGCTTGCTTGGTTCAAAACCAGTCTCAACACCACTTGATCCATCTATAAAGCTACATCAGGATATTTCAAAAGCTTTTGAAGACGCTTTTCAGCTATAGAAGACTTGTGGGAAAACTCTTGTACCTCACCACAACCAGACCAGATATAGCTTTTGTGACTCAACAACTAAGCCAATTTTTGTCTGCTCCAACTATTACTTATTATGAAATAGCTTGCAGAGTTGTCAAGTATCTTAAAGGAACTCCTGGTCAAGGCTTGTTATTCAGAAGAGATTCAACCTTACAGATACTATGATTTACGGATGCAGATTGGGCAGGATGTCTTGATACTAGAAGATCCACTTCTGGTTATTGTTTCTTTCTTGGATCTTCACTTATTTCATGGAGGGCTAAGAAGCAGCATACAGTTTCCTGAAGCTCATCTGAAGCTGAGTACAGAGCACTTTCATTTGCTAGTTGTGAATTACAATGGCTTCTCTATTTGTTGAAAGATTTGGGAGTGTCATGCATTAAGTCACTTGTATTGTACTGTGATAATCAGAGTGCAATACACATAGCTGGGAATCCTGTGTTTCATGAAAGAACAAAGCACTTGGAGATAGATTGTCATTTTGTTAGAGAAAGATTACAGCAGGGTCTCTTCAAATTGCTTCCTATCAAATCTCAATCACAACTTGCAGATTTCTTCCCTTGAAAAGTAAAATTTATACTCCCCTTTCATGTAAGATGATTGAATTACAACTCCCTCTCTTTATAATTAAATATGCATTACACTTTAGTTTATTTTAACATAAATAAATATTTTTATGATTTATAATAATTTTGAACCACCATTTAAGACCGTATGTTATTGAAATTGTGAATAAAAAATAGCAAAAAATATGTATTCAAATTTTGATTATATTAAAATAAACTCACAATACTATTTTTGTTCCTAAGTGTGTAAGATTATTATTTTTTTAACTAGATTATACAAAATAAAAACAATTATTGTGGGATTAAAGTGTTGATTTTTTTTTTGTGGTATCCGAGGTTCAAACTTTGGACCTTGCATATATTATGTATTGTCCTTACCAACTAAGTTAAGCTCACATGGACAAAGTGTTGATTTTAACATAAGAAGGAAGAAGAATGTAATTCAAGCTTTTCTTTGAGAGGAAGTGGGTGTAATTTACTCTATGTTTATCAGTGATAAGTATTTGTCATTTTTTTTTATTTATATTTATCAATGAAAAATATGTCATGTTTTTTATGTTTTTTTTATGTTTTTTTGTGACAGTGATAAATATGTGTCCCGTGATTTTTATTTATTTATTTAGTGTAAAATAGAGGAGATTTGTGATTATTTTGAAGTAGAGAGAGGCTCGTGATTATTTTCTAGGGAAATGAATGATAAGATTTTATTGGCTAAACCTCCGATTTTTAGATAAAAGGTGCCTTTGCTAATTTGGAGTTTGATCGAGAGTTAAATGAAGTCTCACCAAGAATTTTTATCCTGAAATCGAACTCAAGTTCTCTTAGATAATTCGTCTTCGGATATATCTCATTTATCATTTAAGTTTAATTGCTTGATAAAAAATGAGGAGGTTACTATTTTATTTTTGATTGAAGATATCAAAGGTTTTTTCCTAATAAATCAAACTTTTTTTTTAATTCAAAAGAAAGGGTTTTGTTTGAGAATTTATTTATTTCTCCATAAATGGCATTCAATTTTGTAGTTGGGCTAATATTATGTTTTTCCTAAAATTTAGAATGTGGCTATTTAATTATGTGGTGTCGTGTGGTTTATTTTATTAAGTAATTGATAATGAGTTGCCACGTGTATTTGTCATTTGGTTGGTCTCGTAATGTATGTGTAGGAGGTTTTATTGCTCTAATTCAAAAATATAATGTCGGTTTTATTTTAGTTTTCAATAAGTTATTTTATATGAATTTGATCAGAATGTGTTGGTGTCTCCTAAAACACTATGGGTATTTTAAGACGGAAAGATTTAGTGTAAGTATACATTGTTCAAGCTATAGCATAAAAAGATATCGATCCCACATGAACTGAGGAGCTATAAAAAGTTATAGTATACACTATCTAATGCTTAGGGTCGTCAATTTTGTAGAGAGATGCTCATTCGCGCGTAGAGGTATATGGGGTTCTTACTCTCTCAAAGGTATTTGAATCAATGACTTAAATTAGGGGTTCCTAAATTCTCAATGATCCTAAAGGTTCCCTCATCAATTAAATCTTAGAAGGACATCAACATATTGTCCCTCTTCGTAGTTCTACAAACGGGCAACCTTATCTCGTCTACCTTACCAAGGATGAAAGAAGAATAAAGTTATTGTGCTTATTTAAATCCCTGAAGTTACTATGTTTCCCTAATTACGTGTTCCGTTATTAGTTACTTCATGATTCGGGTAGGTTTGCATCAATATTATGTATGTCACTTCCCTAAGTACTGTTATCCTAGGGTTATTTTGATTCAGAAGAAACAAAGTCTTACAATATTGTAAAATTAAATAAGATTCACAAAATAACTGAACTTAAAATAAATAATCCAACAAATAAAATAGAGGTTCATCTTAGAACCCTACCCTAATAGGGTCATGGTAACTAAAGACAAATTACTAAAGAAATAAAACATACACTAGAGACTTAGAGTGAGGAGAGACTTCTCCCTTAAAGCTCATAGTGTTTTCCTTCCTCTTGAACCACTTTGTTCTGAATGCAAAATAATGAATGAGAGGAGTTGTATTTTTAGGCAAAATTTCCACCTGAATTTGGTTTGAAAAACTGAGCTTTTCCACTTAAAAAGTGGAAAAGGCAATCCTGACCCGCCCACAACATGTCCAAGGCGCATGGTGAGGCACATGAGTGCAAAAAACCGCACCCCTGGCGGATGGCATCACGCCCAAGGAACATGGTGCATGCCCAGGTCGCATGCCAGCATGCCCGGGGCGCATCAGTGTAATTTCATGTGTGTAATCGTTTATTTCATTGTCTTTTGGGTGTTTTCTTCCATATAAGATGTCTTTAGACTTAAGAACGTAATTCTTCCCTTTGTAATGTCTTTAGAGGCCTCTTGAATCTTCATTCATGGTCTTCCCAAGTTCTTCACGAGTCTTCAAATGTTTTACTTTACCAATCTGCATGATTTATTCTTGAATTACATCAAAACACCCTATAATTGATATGTTTCGAAAAGAACTAGAATTACATGACTCAAGTAGAAAACATTATAAAATGTTCCGAAAACCTAGATAGTTTTTCTAATTCTCCTATTTTGGATTAAAACTTAATGAAGATGATCTTTTTTTTTTGAACAATTAAATGAAGATGATATGTCATCAGTTAGAAAGAAACGTGTTGCGAGCAAACACCAACCAGCAACCTCTACGCGCATAACACAGAAGACATCATTGGAGAATAAACCAAGGCATCGCCACCAAGTAAGAGGACCATTCAAACCAAGATCCAGATCGAACATGGCATGAGTTCCATATCAAGACCGATAAGAACTGACCCACAAACATCCATCCAGACTCTCATCGAAGACACGAGCGGACCGCTTTGAGCTTGAGTGAACAAAACAGAGGAAACGATCAGAACAACAAAAAACATCAGAGCCAAAACCGACCACCACTGCCACATCAAAAAACTGCGACGACCAAGAGCGACATGGAAATTTGAGCGTTACAGGAGGAGTGAGGCCACCGACGAAGTTGAGTGGTGCGGAGGGAAGATCTCATCGCACCTCTACTCATGGAAGGTGGAAGGTGGTGGTTGAAGAGAGGTCAGAGGAAGGGAATTTTAGAGAGAGAGAGAGAGAGAGAGAGAGAGAGAGAGAGAGAGAGAGAGAGAGAGAGAGAGAGTCATATGTCTACACTATCGGTCTAAAAAAGTTATATGAATGCATTCAATTACATGTCACATTATTTAATGAATTATAAACACATGATTTATCATACCTCATTAAATGAGGAAGCAGCACAATATTAAATAAATGTGTAAAACTTTTTTACACTTATCGTGTATATAAATATAAATTAAGCTGATCTATTTTTCAACTCGATGCATTTTTTGAATTAGACCCTCAAGCTGATTATTGTATCCGGCATATTTGTAAACACGCACAACAATGTTTAAAATGAGGAAACAAACGGAAGACCAACTGCAACATGGCCAAATTTTAAGGCCAAGCCTTAATGTGCTACTTATAATAGTGCCCTCCCAGAAATACATGAAATGGCCCCTCATCTTTATTTTGAAAGTTTTTATGTTTGAATGTAAAAGAAAATAAAATAAATATTTTTCATTAGAAAACAAAACCATCTATACTTGGGTAGCTTTATCTATAAATAATTCCTAATATACAATCCGGTGATGAGTTTCAAATCTACTCATTGAAAGTACCATTTAAATGCACAAGTTAAATAAGGATCTCCATCTCTATCTGCGAAAGAAAAATATACCAACTTTTATTTTATTTTATCAAAACATGATCAAATGTATATACATAATCTTTTCAACGAATAATCCTGTCAACCTTTAAGCTCCTATTATCTAATAAATTAAGAAGCCAAAATTGCAAACTGACCAGAAGCTACATGAATATTTATATACAACCCCCGAATGTCACTTTAGGAAAGAGATGCCTGCAAGCTCTTGATCACTGATGACTGAAGTTGTTAAGGTATAAAATGTTAGATGTGTGGTTTGATATGGAATGGAAAGTGTCAGATGACAGGAAGGCTCTCTATCACCAATGACTAGGGTCGCCACGAAAATACACACTTGATAGCAATTGACATCAATCATGCATTTGTCTAAAATGGATCCCCAATTTCTGTTTCCATTCCAGGTGCCCCTCTGCTTAAGATGTACATATTGCAGTTTTCAACCGAGGCTCTTAACAGAGTAGATCATCTGATGCATTGGTGTATCCTTTAGAGCATATAAGAACTGGATCAGATGTGTGTCATGATCAAAAAGTAAGAAATCTTTTGATAACTATGAACATTTCTACTCGTGAAAATCTTCATACGGTGAGGATCCACTTGAAGAATCACTGTCAAATGGGGTTGTCTCTCTTGGAGATGACGGTAACGATTCTCTTTGTTGGGAAGATGAACCTGCAAGAGATTGAAACTTCATCCTCAAATAATCAAGTAAACATGATAGGATTTGGCTAAAAGAGATGAATAAATAAGATAAGCAGTCAAATATCAAAACACAATATGTTGTATAATTTCATAGTCATTTTCAATTTCAAGCCTTCTTTTTGGGTGGTTGTACTTCTCAGGGAACACTAGAGGTATCCTTTCACCTTGATATCCCTTGGATTTAGTTTGCTGGTTTTTGGAGTTGGGCCTTGTATTCTGATTCGTGCTTGGCTTCTTAGAACCAAGGATAAGTTAAAAATGGTTTTGACAAAAGTAAAGAGGATGTGAATTATGGAAGTAGCTGTTTTAACAATTTTCTGGTGTATTTACTTGAAGAAGAATGTAGGTGTTTTGACATGTCTTTCCATTATGTTTGTTTTAGGATAAGCTTGTTTCCTTGGATTCTCTTTCGAGCTTTTCTTTTATCAATTGTCAAGAGAAACATTACTGATATATAAACATTACTATTTGCCACTTTGCCTTTCCGGTAATATATTCTTCTTTAGACCAAAATTCAAAACAAAAAAGTTTCACAGATTAAATGAATATTAAGCAGTCATAAATGCTAAAGCAATAGCACAAAAGTGACAATTTAGCAAAACCTTTTTGCCCTCTGGAGCGGAACTTCTTAGTGTGCCTCCTAATAAGTTTTTTAGTAGTAATGGTGAGCTGCCTAGCAAAAGGAGAGAACTCTGTATCATTATCACTCGAATCACCTTGAAAATCATTCTCTGTGTCACCCCTCATAGTATAGAGCACAAATTTCTTTGCCTTGCGACTCTGAGCACTAAATAATCCTCTAATGGATGTCACAAATCCATCACCTGCACCATCACTTGGACGCTTGAGCCAGGATGGCGGATATTGATCAGACTTTCCTCCTTGGCCTTCATGTTGACTTAAAATGGTGTCAATTTCAGGAAGACCAGGTTCCGGAGGCTGGCTCTGACCTTTATCTTTAAACTTTCGACCCTGCATGATCCAAAGAATAGGCAAACCTTTAAAGGAATTCGGTAGAAAAGCAGATAAAGTTGACACCAGTTAGATGTAGGTATTCAATATAGCATATACTTCTCTTGATTGGTAAGAGCTATTTTAAAGGTGATTACGAAAAATAACAATTCCACTTGATTTTCTATTCTATCTAGTTAGCTACGTAATCATCACTCTGTTTTAAAAGAGAAGGAAACTGTAAGTCATTCATCACCTGCATTCCAGTCACAGACTTCAGGACCCCCCATATAATGTGCTTCTTAACTCGTGAAAAGAGTTTTCGCCAAGTCCCAGTAAACTCAGCCCGGTGAAATTGATCCATCAGTAACTTAAGATCATTTACAACAATCCTTTGCCCTTCATATGTAACCAACAATTCCACCTGTAAGAAATAATGAACGATGTTTAGCAGAAATTTGAATTGTAGCATCATAAGTGAAGATAGATAACAGCTTTACCAAAAGCCCAAAACAAGCAACCTGGCTAATTTTGATGTTGTGAAACTCCATCATTTTTCGTGGCCTTGATCTCTTCTCTTCATGCGACTTAGCCACCTTTTTTTCTTCATGAGATGAGCGACCACCTTTAACACCTTTGGAATCTTTTGATTTATTCTTGGCTTCATCTTGATGCTCAGTAGAACTAAATGGGCCATTTTTTGAGGAAGAGAAACTTTGCAATACAAGTTCATTAGCTACAGATTCTGCAACAGTCTCTTCCCAAGATCGATCAAAAGATGACGTCCTTCTCAACTCAGGGATTATACTAGTACCAGGGTTTTCTTTGACATTTTGCACTTTGGATATCTGCAGGCAGGTTACAAAAAATCCTTATGGAAATCTGGCTAACATCTAAAATTAATATAAATTGGGAGAACATTAGAACAAAGCTGTATTCTGCTCTACCTCTCCCACCAATGCACCTACCGTAGTATTCTCTATCTTATCAGTAATCTCTATATTATTAGTAATCTAATATTAGAGTCATGTACTTGACAAACAATCAAATGCTTACTTGAGCTGAATCAGCATGGACAGGAGGCTGACTTGTTGCTGGAAATAGCATTGCAGATATGCCGGATTTGGTTGAGGTCTCGGACTCTTTTACTGATTGACTGCTTGAAGCAGAAGCTTCGAGGACAGATGAACCTTTTTTTACACGCCTTGCACCAGCAGTGGTAGAAACCTTCCAAACTTCCTGTATAATAAAATAACCCCAATTATAACTTTTGCCAAAATATGTCTGCAAATTTAACCTTGGTTTTTACAGACGAGGTAATAAGAATTTGTAATCTTAAACTAACCTGCCTCCGTTGGGAATCTTGTTCTTCTTCTGGGAAGAAATACTCCCACATCATTCTGTACATTGTCTCAGTTAAATGGATCTTGAGGGGGTAAATCTCTACCTATAGTAGTAAGTATTTTGACATTAGTTAGAGCCCAAAGTCAAAATGTAGGCCAAGTTCTGGATAATGCAGAAGACAAGCTTAAAAAAATAAGATAATAATAAGTTGTAATATGTGAATTGCATGATAAAACAAATATCCAGTAGTTAGTTAATTGTGTGATTGCGTACTTATAAAGTTGTGCAGTTATGTAGCAGTTAATAAATTTATGTGTTGCAGGGGTGCGGGTACGGTACCCGGTACGGGTGCGGGTACAGGATACAGCATTTCTCAAAAAACAAAGGTACGGGTACGTTAATATAAAAAAAATTAATTTAAAATAACATAGCATATGAGGAAATTATATTGCTCAAACGGCGGATTCAAACTTGTTGTTCTAGTAGGAAAAGGAACTTGTATTGGATTTGCTTTTTCATTAGCAATTCTGTCAAGTTCTTTCGTCTCAGCAAGATATTCATTTGTCACTTTTGGACAAATAGCTATCCCTTTTTCTTTTCTCGGAGCAAATGACATCTTATTCTAAAATAAGAACCCTTGTATGATATATTGCAATAGTTGCAGTTCCAGGTTGCATTATTTCCTTTTCCTTCATGCCTTTCTTGCACAATTGTCACATAAGCCTTGAGAGGAAAATCATTGTCTGTACTGCCAGTTCCACTTGTATATTTATCTGTTAAAGGTGTAGCACTATTGTCTGTGCTACATCCTACTCCCCTAGTATTAGTACTTTGTGAAAACATTTGAAAAATGGTTACTAGTATAGAAGTGAGAACAAAAGCTAGTATAGAATACGATAAAGGAAGGATTGACTTTTATAGAATATGAAAAAGGAAGATAAGAAGATACAAGAAAAGGCTCGAGTGCTAGACTTTTCTACTTCTGCAACTATTGGCAGACAAGAAAAAGTGGACATTAAGTAAGTAGCAGCAGTTCCAGAGTCTAGTAAATGTTGTTGTGACTCTTGAACCGTTTGAGTTTATAAAAAAACAAAAAAAAAACTATAATTGCTATTAATTTTCATGAAAAGCCTCATTTTCTCAAGAAAAAAACGGTTATGCGTACCCTGAGAGTACCACCTCTGTACCATAACCGTACCAAGGTTTAAAAACAAAAACAAAAAATCGGTACATCATGGGTGCGTACAGTACGAGTACCATACGAGTACCAGTACCCGCGGAGTACCCGGTGCGGATACGTTTTGCAAATTGGAGTACCCGTGCTTCAGAAGGTGTGATTGTAGAGAAGATTTGTGAGAATTTCTCTGGTGTTCATTTAGTATTTCTTTTTGGGGAAAGGCTAAGAATTGTTTTCTCGGAGGAGAACTTTGGCTGGTAGGGAAGTTGAAGTTCATTTACCAGATTTGTGCATCTGTGTACTTCGTGTGGGAGTTCAGTGAAGTTTTTGTTTTGAACCTAATCATTGGTCTGACTTTCCGGATTCGAGAGGATTTGAGTGACTTGGAAAAGTAACAACGATGTCAGACAGGATTGATATGTGAAAGAAAGGACGGCAATAAGGCAACACGAAAAATATAAATGGGACGATGTGCAGCACCGCGAATCTGTTTTGTGAAATATCAATTCTATGTGAGTGTTCATGAATTGTTATGCCAATATCAAGCATGTGAGTGCTAGAGACTTCGTTGGAAGAAACTGTGAGAAGAGGTGCATGATTAGGTCGAACTAACGAGGGTGGAAGAGAAAAATTTACATGTCAGCATATATCATACAGAGATTCATGACATTGACTAAAACAGGGCACTCTTGAATGGATTTGTCTGCGACTCAAGTCAAATGGAAAAACAATTACAAGGATAAAAACCGAAATGACACATCGTAGGGACTATAAAACACATTTAAGCCTAGAAAATTTTAGAATGACAGAGAACAGATAGTGTATTCTCTTACTTTGGAAAATAGGTTTACAAGGACTTAAACAGAGGCAGCCTCGAGGCCACTCTAAACTCTAGGAATGAAAAAGGGAAAATTAAAACATAATCAAACCATAAACTAATCAACATGAAGATATGGTAATGTAACTACCAAATACCTCTTATTTAAGGAATCAAATAATCCTAAATTAAAACAAATTAATACGCCAAATTTACACAAAAACATAAAGGTTGATTTCACTATGTGCTAAAACAACCAAAACTATTTGCTAAAGTTTTGATAATTATTAATCATAAAATTAAAATATTTTTATTGAGAAGATATTAAAATTTAAAATATACACGAAATAAAATAAAAGAGTACATAAATATGAAATAAAAAACAAATATATAATTTTTATTAGCGGGGAGAGCATCAACATGTACACCTCAACTTTGAAATATGGGAAAAATCCAACCCACCCCTGCCCCTAGTCAACGCATGTTTTCCCCTTCAGATTTGGTGGATTCGCACGGGTATCCGCGAGATCTGTCCCAGGTACCATGCCTACCTAGAAGACATATCTCTCTTATATCTTCTAAACTTCTTAGAATAAGACAATATGTAAACTATGTTTTGAAGAAAAATCCACGGAATGCAGATATAACATTTTCTAGCACCTCAATATTCACATTTTATATTTTCGTTGCAATTGAATGTGTGGTATGAATGTAATATTCACATTGTAATGTTTTTTCAAAGAAAGGTGTAATTTAGGCATGTTTATAATAATATCATTGTTGATAATAGGCCCTTGACATCAACAAACATTAATCCCACGCTTACTTGCATCCTACCAAAATTTTGAAGCTCACGGCAATGACATATTGATAACTTTCCTGCTCTAAAATTTGAATGCCAAATAAGCTCCTCCTTATACTCATGCCCCAACAGGAATTTATTTTTAAACTTGCAAATCTAGGAAGAGAATCAGAGCGCATAATCATCTTGATACTAACTAGACATTATTGTTTATTTTTGGAGAATGTATACATAAAGATAACTCTATTACAGTATGACCAAATGGTCCCATCTTTAACCAAATACCACCCAAATAATAAGCAAGAAAGAGAAAAAAAAAACACAATTAGAAAAGGAATGTGTTCTATTTTTCTTTTATTGAACTTTTTTAAGCATTAGACTCCAAAGTAACCAAAAGAAATGATTACCTGGAAAAGTTCAAGGGAAGAGTTTCCATCTCTTGGAGCTCCCTGTTTTGCATCTACTCGAAGCATCTCTTTTCTGGAAAAATATTCATAAAAAGGAAAGCAGTCAAGCATGCGATACTTGCAAATTGCAATAAGGAACACAAATACAGCAGGACTCAATATGCAGCTGCTCACCCCTTACAAAATGTATAGAAATTTTGTATAGAAATTTTTCAAAATAGAAATGAAGATATGACTGAAGGGAGTCTTGGCGCAATATCGGGAATAGTTGCTTGACTGAGATCTAGGGTGTGAAATGTGGAATTAGTCTCTTTGATAATGTAAGCAAAGGGATTCATACACTAAATTCATGATGGATATGTCCCTTCCTTAGACCTCACCATAGGGGAGCTTTATACTTTATAGAACCAAGTTACCATTTTTAGAGTATAAATGTTAAATTTATAAATATCTTCAAAGAGACACCCTCCGTCAATCAAAAAAAAAAAAGATACCCTCCAAATTAACTACTTCAAAGACATAAGGCAATCACCAAGGAGCAGAATCTGCTCAATTCAAGAGTATGAAGAGTATGCAAAACATATTGTTGCACTGTATAAGCAGTGTGAGTAGAAGGAAGTCTAATGGTAACAGAACACTGAATAATACAGATAATTGTATGCATATTCCCATTCAATGGAATAACCGTGACTTAGGAAGTCTGGGGCCATTTGCTTGGTTGAAAAAATGACCTTTACAAAATAAATTGTGATATATGTTCAAATGTATGATCTTGTACCACTTATCATCCAATACTGGCTTGGTCCAGCACAGAGGCAGAATACAGGAGTTTGGCTCTTGCCACAACCGAGGTTTATTGGATCCAATCTCTGTTAACTGAGCTGGGTGTGCATCATACCTCTCCCGTCATCTATTGTGACAACATGAGCATTGCACTACTACTCTCACTCATAATCTCGTCCTTCATGCTACTAATTCCAAGCCATATCGAGCTCAATTTATATTTTGTCCTAGAAAAAGTGCTTAGCAAGAAACTGCAACTGGTTCATGTCCATGCAATTGATCAGTATGCTGAAATTCTCACCAAAGCTCTTTCTCCTATGCACTTTGAAGCCGTGAGGTCGAGGCTCAGTGTGTCTGATCTTGCTCTTTTACAAGCATCTCAACCACCTTGAGCTTGCGGGGGAGTATTAGAGTTAGCTTTAGTTGAAATAGTTTAGTTTTTAGAAGCTTGACCTACAAGCTTTTGTTGTAATAGAATCTTACTTGGCAAGTGTGTGCCAGCTATAGTGACAGTTGTGGTAGTTGCTCTATAAATAGTTAAACAGAGCTTCATGTACTTGAGTAACATTTTAGAAAACAACACTTGGAAGTTGGAACAGCAAAACAACAGATATCAAAACATCAACCTATAAGCACCAATAAATTAAGAAAAAGTCCAGGAAAAGTTACATACAGTCCCCATTCGGATGGAGGATTCCATGCTGACAAAAGCATATCAGACTTGGCATTAGGCAGGCAGTTTCTGACAACAAAATATTTTGTTGTAAAATGAGCAACACCTACATCCTTGTAATCCCGGTCAAAGTCATATTTCTACATGTTAACAAAAATCAAACTGAATTAGCATACTCTTACAAATTGAGACCAAAAAGATAAATAGGGAAAGTTACAAAACTAAGTGCTAGCCAGGAATCACCACTCTCAGGTATTTGAATTTGGACAAGAAAAAAAGACTAAATAAGACTGATGTGATTTTTCCCTTGGTCCCAATAGCGTTCAGTTTTGTATACATGCAGACCATGTAAAAAAATTACAAATAATGTAAGAAACTTTTAGGACATATATTTCACGAGAAAATTTGACAGGGACACCATTTTATACTTCATGTGAAGCAATTTTAAAGTGCACTCCGTCAGTTTTGGAAGTAAACGTAGAGAAAAGTGAGAGAGAAGTTTCCTAAATAAATCTTACCATGTCATTAATCTCGGCTTCCGCAAAGGATTTACCATCAACAAGCATGCTCCAAACAACTTTGTTAATTTCCAGGGATATCCGCATAGCATAGGAAGGACTTTTGTTCATCTCCTTCTCTGCCAGCCGTAGCTGTGCAGCTTTTTGGAGAGCTAACCTTAATGCTACGGCTGCTGCCTTTCTAGATTTTTGTGCACTTAGAAGCTCTCTCTTCAGTCCTTGGACCTGCCAGTGTGCGATTACTATTTGATTAGGCAAGCATATTTGTCATATATTGAAAATGAAATATGCGTACAAATAAAAATACATCTCAAAAGTTACTCCCTCTGTCTCATATTAAGTGTGGTTTAAGGTTATGCACACTTCTTAATAAAACCATTGAGTGTGCCAATTTTCATGATTAAATGAGCTTCATGACTACAATATCCTTATTACTATAGTAGTTAGTAGAGTAGTTAGGTGGGTCGAAATAAAACAAACAAGGGTTGGAAAAGAGGTAATCAATGCTTCATTGGTATTTTAAAATGACAAATAATATGAGACAAACCATAGGATGAATATACACGTGAAAACTTAGGATCTAGTATTATGCTAATGAAAAATGCAATATATTTTGCATCAACAAAAAAGAATAGTGCGGTATCTTTCCCCACTACTTCAAAAAGGGTAAAGAAACCAAGCAAAGATAGTGCCACATCAGATGAGAAGAGCCATAATTTTAATGGGATGCAGGCCCCACTGAGCAACATCATTAAGAATGCAAGGACCATAGTTCACAAAATGGAATGGATGGTGTACTTGCGAGAAGTACGATCGTTCCCACCCCCGCTGGTATGGTGTCAGGCAGGGTGGTGATGTTTTTCTCTTTTTGTGAAAGTCTCTTTTTCTCAAAGCCTTCCTTCCCTTTTATAGAAATGTTATTGGGAGTTTAGGAAAGTTACGGAGTTAGAGATGTTTGGGCGGGTCGGAGCATAATGAGCGACTTGGCGTGTAAGCGAGACCCATGTTAAATCAACTGACAGGTCGATGTAACTTGCCTAGGGCTGTATCCCTGGCCGAATATTATTCTATTCCCTTATTTAGGACGGAGGTATAGAGCTATATATCATATGATGGTCCACAGCCCCCCAAGCACGAGGCTAAAACTTAGGCAAAGTGCTTTTTAAGCATAAAATTAAAATGTACATTTGATGATAGATTACATATATGGTGAGGGTGTGGAACGATATTCCTTTTATGGTCCAGATGGGCCACTTTGAAAGGATTTTTTCCAAGCTGGGAGTGATAAATATTCATTCACCATCTTGAGGGGGAGTGTTGTAAATAGTGTAATTGTTAGTAATAATTGTGTTAGGCCCATTTACTAGGCCCGTTAGGCTTAGAATAGCCTATTTAAATGTATCAGTGCTTGTACTTGATTCATAACTTAAAATTTATCCGTGATATTTTCCACAGTATAGTTATTTGTTTCTAAGCCTATATAATAGAATCTATTTGGTGTAGTTGAAACACACGGTTTATGCATATGTCTCTTGTATCCTCTTATTTTCTTTCTCCCAAAAGATACTTGTATTTCAAGTACCATACGCATAAAAATATCACCAAGCACGGTACGTATCTGATTTCTTTTTTAGTATACAGAAGAGCTAGAAGACTTAAGAATAAGCAACTATAATTTAACGAATACTTTCAAGTCAATTAGAAGATTGTTGACCAAGTTCGTTTCTTACCAGCATAGATCTTCCACCAGTTATCATCCACAAGTCACTTTCCTTTTCAGGATGCACATCTCCAGAAGGGTCACACCAAAGAGACAATTTTCGAATATCATCAAGAAGCAACTTTTGTTCCCTCTCTCTTTTTTCAAGGTTGATTTTTGCAAGTTCCACCTCTTCAACACCATCAGGAACCACCTCATCTGCTTCTTCTTCAACATCATCATCGTCTTCAGGAAAAGACAGGCTACTTTTCCGAGGCCTGAGTGGAGTCAAATGCATATTTTATTTCAAGAACTCATCATATATCACAGAATATATTGGGTTTGTTTAAGTTACTTGAAAGAAAAAAAGAGATCATATCAAATTAACTAACTTGATGATCAAAGTCAATCTATGAATAAAAATCTTAAAAAAAAAAAAAATTGAAATAATTATTTTCACACAATTAATAAAAAAGTAAATCTAAAAAGAAAACTATTCAAGCATAGATAAATATTTAACCACTATTTCGAGTTAGTATCTGCAATAAGAAGGCTAAGAGTCGATAATAAACAGAGGTATATGCTGATGTGAGGCTTCATCATGCCAATTGCCAAATAACTATACCTACACAGCAGCGTATTGTTCTATCAAAATAAAGTAACAGCTGAAAAATCTGTCACAAAGGAAATCTCTGGGATCTGAACCTCTTCACAGAAGCCAATAGTCATCCTAGATTATGTAGTCAACTAGTCATTTATGTAGTAATACACTTTTTTAATAACAATCAGGCCTATATTAACTCATCAAGTTTGGAAGAATAATTAATGTTGTAAACATAAAAATGAATTGCTACGTTCATAGATATAAAACACAGTAAAGATGAATAGCATTGTGATTAGGAGTGAGATGCAGCAAACGTGTGATAGAAATAGGTAAATGTTAAAAAGATAAAAGTAATTTAGAATGAGCGCTAGGAGATAAGTGGGCTGGCCATTACTTTGGAAGGCGTGCAAAGAGAAGATTGGTCAACACATCCAGCATGACCTGAAACTGGCGAGACGTCATTGTTGCTGTTATATTACGAGAATTGAATGTGAGCTCCTTCAATGGCTTCACCTGCGGTAGAACTCTTTTTAAAACTAAAGTAAAGCATTTGAAATAGAGTATTGATAGCCATGAGAAATGACATTTACTAACTAGAGAAACAAAGTTTTCTAAGATTTGTGTGTCTTGGAATATATGCACTTACGAAAAAAGACGCATTTATATGTTAGCAACATAGGTATAAAATAGCTTACTTTCAGTTCTGGAGTACCGCCTTTGTGCCTTGTGTACCTAAAATACATATCACAGGGCATAAAAACTCTCTCGAGAAGAGCACCTGTACGCATTACTTTAGGAGAGCTTCGGAGAATTTTCGGAAGCCACTGCAATCCAGCTCCAGGATCAACATCTGTTGGTGCAACATGAGCCTGTACATGCTCCAACATAACAGAGAACTCCATTCTTTTCCATGTCATTTCAGGCTGGTATTCACTAATATGTACGTCAGTAGCACCAAAAGCTTTCTCAATCATGTCAAGACCAACATGAAGGACAGAATGAAATGACCGAGCTAAAACACGGCCACTTACAGCTGCAAGCAGAAATCTACCCTGTTTGTTGAAAATGTGAGATTATTTTAAAACCATGCATGATGTCACAGTATCGATAAATGAATAAAAATATCAAACAAAGAAACGAAGCACTGCGGAGGTAAAAGAAGTAAGCAGGGCATATTTATATGTTCAAAACAAGGCAAGGCGCTAAGTAAATTGATTGACAATACTGGATAGTAAAATGAAAAGGTGTCATAGGAAGGGATTTAATCAAAAACAAAATTGAAGGCAAAATAAAAACCGAAAAGCTGCCCGCTTCAAGTGTCCACATTTGACAAACTTACATTTGCATCCTCTGAATGAAGGTTAAATTGTGGCTCAATGACATTCACCATGAAGTGCCGGGTCCCCTCTGAATCTGAATCATCTATGTTCTCCATCTTAGCTGGCAATGCACCAAAAAGAGGAAACGAAGTGGGAATAAAACTCTGAAAATATTTGATTCTTAGTAAAAAAAAATAAAAAAAATCAATGATCTTGCATGCAATAATACTACTTGTAGCAACAGATGGTATATTTAACTATCTCTTTATTGTTATTACTGATTTACAATCTAATTTGCATATCCAAATTCATAGCAGTTAACAAAAGATCATAAAACATATAATACATACCAGATAGGGAGGTGTCCGCTTTAACCGAATTTGATGGAGATGAAACTGAACCAGAAGTACCTGCTTGCTGAGAAGAGGGAGACTTGGAACTTTTACCAGTTGGACATTTTGAAACATCACCTTGACCTAAATCAGCTTCATCATGCTTTTTATTTTCATCAAGTAATTTCCTCTGTGCATGCTGCCGAGATGGAGAAGGCTTGGGAGGCTCAAAGGCTTTGGATAGACCTCCAACCCAGGCCCAAACAGCATCTCTGTTTTCAATGGTCCACAAAAGCTTAAGACCATAGACAAACACACGTTGACAACCGTCAGCTATTACCACATTGTAACCATCATCATCACTTGGGTCAGACCGCATATGTTCATCAGTTTCACTCCCATTGTCAAACTCAGACCGTACATACGTCATCTCAACTTTTCTTCTTCTTCCTGCTTCTTGCCACGCTAGTAACCTAGCAGGATCAGCCTTTGAGGATTGTCTTCTGATAGTGAAGTAATCGGAGGACAATAAAAATCCATCATCACGATTTTTCTCTGTCATGTAACCTTTGTCAGTTGAGATTTTGTCTGTGGATACAGATTGCGAACTTTTCAGTATCATGTTAACTACTTTAGCAACACTAGCACAGGCTTCCTTATTTAGGAAAGCTTTGAGCATATGAAGGTCAAATCCCTGGTAAACAAGATCAAGAATATCACGCTTGCTTTCAAAAGTATATTTTTGCTTGCCCCTACTATAACACAGTTCATACTTTAGTTTTCTCATTGTGAAAGTCAGTCCTTTGGCTGGATCATCATCATCTAAAGGCATGTTCTTTATACAGGCTGGGGTGGCATCTAGACGAAGCATGAATTCAGTCATCACTTTATCTAGTGAAAGATTGCCTGACCTGGCAGCTCTCGAAACTCCAAAACGCGGCCAACGGGAGAAGCTCCGCAGCTTATGTGGAGGATTGTAGTTCAAGCTCCAGAATCTTAATATCCATGCTAGATCATGAGCTCCAAAGTTAAATGTAGGGGACACGCGTGAAAAATTTTGAGATACATGAGGAGGATCAAATACAGTAGATCCTTGTTCAGTATTATCACTAGCAATGGACAGTGAGGAATGTTTTTCTAATGAAAGAGGAAGGGGTCTAAGAGAGAAGTTCCATCGGAGAGAAAGAGAAGTCGATCTGAAGGGATCAAATACTTTGTCGCGAGGTTTTCCCTCAACTGGTAGTGCAAATAAATAATGATCCATGGGATCTCCAGATCCACATTCCCAGTCCATTGTAACTTCGAGAGTAAAGATAGGGGCTTCCAAAAATGCCCCAGAGACTCCTGTTGGAATTTTGAAACCACATCTGTTTGCCAAACTTTCCAAACTACTTAACAAAAACTTAAAATCTTTGGCAAAAACAAAAACACGACCGTCAGACTGGTGAATTTCCATACAGCTGCTTACAATTTGAAGTTTGTCAACCTTTTCATATGGATCTGTAGTTGCCAAAATATTCCATCTTGATTCAGAGAACAGTAAGGAAACTTTTCCATGGATGTAATTTCTCATGTCGTCCCACCATGGTAAACTCCGCTCCTTCTTTGGTGGATGAACAAGTGGACCAGGATTCCTAACACTTAGATTAGCCCTCCGAAGTGCTACGGTGAAAGCGTAACTAACATCAGCAAAAGCTGGTTCATAACCCACCCCAAATGACACCTCACCTTTCTGGAAATGTATTGGCAAATCCGAATATGTCTTTATAGGTGGAGTAGTACCACTAGCCGAACGTAGCATGCGAACCTTTCTCCATCTCCCAACATAGACATCTTGAAATATTTGAGGTTGAAAGCTAGTTGCCTAGTTGAAGTAAATCAATGAACAATAAATAAGACAAAGGAACGGAAACACTGCATAAAACGTTGCTAAACCCCAAAAAAAAGGTTAAAAAAACAGTGAGAGCAGAGAAAATATACAATCATGTTGGCTTGTATAAAGTAGTAATTAGATATTATATGACACGTCTTAAACAACAGAACTATCTGAAATCATTACCAGAATTTTCACGGGTAACTTGTTGCTTTTCCACCTATTTAATAAAGTGGTTATCTTGTCATCTTTTATGGTTCAAATGGTACCTACAATTATATTTTTACCTATAGTAACTCACCTAAATCTGTCGTACTACTGAACAACGTAGGAACCTACTCGTTTATAAAATTGTGTTCTTTCCCAACTTTGACCATATCTATAGAACAAGAGTCATAGAAAAAACCACAACCAAAGTATTGAATAGCGAATAATGTATTCAACTGCATCTAGAACATTATGTCTCGTTTAATGGTCAAGATAGAACAGGGACGAATAGGATGAAGAGACTTGGATAAGGTCTAATCATACCTTGTTTTTGATGTACACCTACTAACAAACTAGATAACATTATATATTTGAGATTGACCAAGTAATAATATGACAAACATTATACTAAAACGACAGAATTACCTTCACGGCAAAATTACATCTAATTTATGGCAAATGCTAACGTGCCCTTAGAGCACTTGTTAATGAACTAAATAAAGAAACATTATGCTGAAAATTGTGTATTCAATTTCTTGAAAATTTTAAAATTATTCTTTTCAAAACAAAATTAAATTTTCAATAAAAAAAAGAGAATGAAAATGAATAGAATATATATTTTTGAGAACTGAAAGTGTGCAATTGGTAATGCAGTGGATCAGCTACCTACATCCAACCCTATATATAGTAAAGATCAACCTCAAATTTACTGAAGTAGTTGCACTGACTGATGTAACAGATTCTAGGCTTCTATAATTTAGAAGACTACTCGAAGACAGATGTAACAGATTTTTTTCAAAATATTTCTGTTGTACTTCATTGCAGGTAAGACGAGGAACCATTATTTACATTTGAAAACACGCAAAAATTCAACGGAAGTGCAACAACAATTAAATTTCAATTGAAACACTTCCAAGTTTATTCCATACGGTAACTCAAATGTGATTAATCCTTAATATAAATTAAAGGCAGGATTATATGCTAAGACTCGTGCTTACTTCTCTTTCAGTCATTCTATAAGATAACAGTATAAAAATCATGTTTATTTTACGTGATCAAAAAAATAAGAACAATGGTTAAATATGTTTCTAGTCCCCATGAAATTTCAAATTTTCGTTTTTAGTCCCTACAAGTAATTTCTTCGACTTTCAGCCCCCACAATATTTTCTGACATTTTAAAATCAAAATAAATAGAGGCCTGATCAAAATGAGCTCAAAATTTGATTTTTAGGTCCATTATTTTTCTTGAGAGTTTGGCACTTAATTTCATATTTAATTCACCCATTGCTAAAAACTTCTAAATTTTTGTAGGGGACATGTTTATAATGTTATAAATATGCCCACAAAAAAGTCATTCAAAAATTCGAAGGCTACACATGAGCTGACTTAACAGTAGGGACTAAGACTGCCTTCAAAACAATCGTTCAAAAATTCGAAGGCTACACATGATTAACAGTATGGACTAAAACTGCTGACAGGAAATATTATGAGGGCTAAAAGTTGAAGAAAATTTGTATAGGACAAAAAACGAAATTTTGAAATTTTATACGAACTAAAATCATATTTAACTCTAAAAATAAAAATTTAGATTTTAAAGATGAAGTGAATGTAATGAGATACCCATTCAAAGTTCATGCCAATAAGAAATTTGTGGACTTATTCTGAGTGAATCAATTTCTTGTATGCCAGCATGCCAACTTATAGAGAAATGTGAGAATTTTCAATGATATTTCTTTTGTTGTTAGCTTCTTTATGGTGCTTATGAATATACAGAATGACAGGAAAAAACTATGTTCCATGATGTGTTTCTTAGTTTTAATATTGTGGATTTTGTAAGGAAGTTATCTTTTCTTTTTCTCATAGACTTCCCAACCTCTTATCTATTGTAACTTTATCTCAAAGGGGACCAAGTATGACAATAAGGTATTTCTCAAAGGTAGGTATTTTTATCTTTGAATTTACTTTTCTTTCTCGTAACAGGAATATGCAATCAATATCAAGTTAAAACAGTGCCTATAAAAGGGAGACAATGAGGTTCTTTTAATATTACCTGTTGAGCCAACACAAGACGACCTTCACATTTACCAGAACTTCCAGAGAAAAGAGGAAATGTGTAATTCCGAAGCTGGACCACAAGAGAGCTCGTGTTTAAGAGGATATTTGTCCCATACAGTCGGGAGAATGGTATATTATTTTCAAGGCAAACAGGATCAAGCTTTTTCAGAACCTCGATCATCCCAGCATCTCCACCATCAATTTTTCTCAAGCTTACATCTAAATCTAATGCAGATATAGAAAGAAGAGAAGTCCTCGAAGTACTGGGTTTGAAACCAGCCTGGAAATCTTCTTTACAAGCACCTGATCCTTCAGATGACACTAGATTCTGGCATGCCTGGTAATATGATCGGAATGATTTTTTATATATCTCTTCTCTTATGGACTCGAGAGTAGAAGAATCTTTTACATCAACCTCAATATTGTTATAACAAAATTTTCCTTCTTGAGAAGAACTAATGCTGTCGGTAGATTTGGGAACATGTTTCGCCTTCGATATTAATTCATCTAGAAAGTTCAACCGGATGGCTAACTCACCAGCCTCCTTCTTCAGTAATTGATAGTGCTCATCAAGCCATCCCTGCATTGGTTCCTCTTCGATATCAGCAGTTAACTTGCGTATGCAAAATTTTAGGCATCCAAATTGTACAGAACTAGGTTTCTTAACCTTAGAGCTGTCTTTCTTCACAGGAAAAATCAAATTTGTCTTGGTAGCAATTATGAGCTTCAGACCTCGTAACATATCCTCAATGACATCATCAATGGCACGCAATTGCAATCTGTATGGCATGCAAATGTGAACTTCGAGACCTTGGATTACCCAATCCCATGTTGTGACCACATGCTCTTTTGCATTAGATGGACTAGCAGAGACACTGGGAATTCGTGAAATTTGCATTCGACTACTCTTGAGGATCCTGGCTCCGTTGAAGCTAAGCATAAGTCCTTCAAGGAGCACTCCTATACGAGCATTTTCAGAGAAAATTGACTGCACCTGAACCATACCATCAACTCCATCTCCTAGCCCAGCCGAAATACTTAACATTTCTACATCAACAGCAAAAATTGATTCTTTCTGCTTCTGCTTTCCAAGATGCCCTGATTCAGTGGTAGCTTCTTGTTTCCAATTAGCATCTCGACCATGAGACGCATCTCCCATGTGTTCAAGCTTGCTGTTATGTACCAATAACTGCAGCTGCAAGACAAGTTCAATTAGTGATAGATGTACATCAGGCTCCCACCTAAGGGTGATGTCAGTAGCACTGAACAGAGAACAGACAGCAATCTGTTTTAGGCCACCTGATCGTCGTACAAATTTAGCATTTTGCAAATCAAACAATGCCACCTTTGTTACTGGCCGATTTTCCTCCATATATTCCTGATAGACAGATCTCGCTCTTTCAAGTTCAATTTGTGTGGACTGTTTCTCTTTGTTCATGCACAAATTGAATTGAAAAATTTCAAGAGAGACAGAGTACTTGAGCTTCTGGTATTCGTTGGAAGTAGTAGGCATTATGTGGGCATTTCGTGGGGTACCATCTACTGAGACATCTATTATAACTCTACCACCTTGTGAGCCATAATTAACACGCTTGGGGTCTGGAACAATTGCATTATCCAACCCTACCTCGCCCCAAACATATACAGAACACCTCTCAAGATTGACTTTCAACATTTGAGTTCCCTTCCCTGAAGATTTTGTTAAACGCCCTTGGCTCTGAGTTAATTTTTTCTTTGAACCAGATAGAGTTTTTAATAGAGCTTGAAATGATATGGCTGTTGATATGAGTGACGCTATTCTCTTGAAAGTTAGATAAATTCCCATTCCAGTCACATCAACTAATAAACCTAGCCTAGGACCATCCTCTTCGGATGATTCCATGTCCTTTTTCCCCCAATCCAAACAAACCTTTGCAATGTGCATAATGGAGCCACAATTTGATTCCACACCAAAAACACTTTCTTTTAAGAACTCTTGATATTCATCAGCCAAGTGGAGATTTAACTCTCCAAGTTCAACATGTACTGTAGTCCCCGTATTCGAAATGTTGTTTGCAAACAGATGTGATGATTGTGAGCATCCCTAGAATTGGAAAGCAATAAAACTGATGTCATTTTTTAGCACAACTAATTTAAAGGAAAACAAAATATGTAAAACAAGGATAACTACCTCTAAAACAATAGAACTCAAGTGTATCGATATTCAATGTATATTAATAAATTAAATGAAAGGAATTTCAATTTCAAACGTACAAAACAAACCCCAATAATGTGTGTAAAAATATAACTCTCTGTAACTAGTTATGTTGTAAGCCCAGTTAAATGTCATTAGTATAGTTGCACTTAGTTTTACTAACTCTTGTACAAATGTCAATGGCAGCTGCATCTAGACTCTTCCTATATATTTCTAGCGATGCAAAGCTAGGTTCAATTAATTTCAATCAATTTCAGTTTTAGTCAGTTTTTTTAGGCTTTCTCTCTGAAATTCAAGATGTATCAAAGCTTCTTTATCATCAACCATGTCTTCCTCTGAAATCCATCCTCCACCGCGGTTTACGATGGATCTTCTTTCTAAGTGTCACCTATCACCACGCGTTCTCTAGTCACCGAAAAAATCACATTAGACATTAAACTAGTCATGTGTTTTTCCGAAGAAATGTTTCAACTCTCTAACACTTATTAGCAACTTGTTACAATAACAGAGACACAAATAAGCACAATGCTTACATGATATACAGGTGAACCAACCATATCGAAAAGCACTATTGTCATCTCAGGAGCTGAGACATTGCAAGTCCACATGATGATCCTGCTATCAGTTGATTGTGGCTTTACAACAACAGAAGCTTCTTCTCTAAGTACAATTTTTTTCTTCTTTGACAGATGAAGGAGAAGCCAGGGCTTTAGCCGGCTCATTATGATGTTGCACTGAGTGCCTCCTAGCTTGATTTCAGTTTCAGCTCTAACGGACGAAATTGGCTGATGCAGAGGAAGAATCCCAATAACAATAAATAATAAGTTTCCGCAACAAATACAAAAAGGAATTTTTAAGCTCGTTATGAAAATACACACACATACAAATATAACCCCAAAAAATTACGCAGTGTGTGCAAAAGAAATATGAGAATTTAAAATCCCTGTTTTCTGTTTGCCCAAAAGAAATAAGTTCCAACTTTCTTGAAAATTCTGTTTTTACTTTGGCAACTATGCTCCTTTTTCTAGACCTCCTTGTATTTATATTTTCCAATCTTTCTGTTAGAATGTCAGGACCAGTTGTGGGTGTAGTACAATAGAAGCATTGTGGTAGGGTATCGCATATGTCATCCTTCAATTATATATCCAATTCTATTCATGTATGTTTTTTTTAATGAAAAGAAGAAACAGTTTTCTGTAAAGTTTATGGGAAAACTTCCAAACTCCAACTATACATATATAATTAGAGAAAATTATATTGAATAAAACAGAATAAAACCATCAAAAGCACAACGATTTCAGCTTCTTATTATCCGAGCATTTTCAATTTGCAATTAAAAGATAAATATTAGAATTCAGGTTTTGGCCTAACTCCAACATCAAAAGCTAGCTCATGGGGTGAGGGTTGCTCCCCATTTAAATTTTAACCACTATTAATGCATATCACTGTTCTCTGTGGGATTCTGAACAACAACTTTCAGCAGAAATGCTTTCGCCAAATTATGTGGCTTTGCAAAATAACTTCAAGCATAAAACCATCTATAGTGTAGCCACCAAAAATTCTGTGGTAATTATAGATGATAAAACACTTCACCACCAAGTTAGCTTTACAATTGATGTTCTTTTTAATTTAAAAAAATTTATGTTTGCAATTTTATCACTTAACTTTGGGTAAATTTAGCTACGCAAAGTAAAGACATAAGAATGCCAGTTTACAGTGATGCAATGTTAGTGTATATGATAAGGCCGCATAATGTGCAGTACTGTATCGCCTCTTTGTATAAATAGGTGTACCCTAACAATTGTTCAAATAATGAAAAGTCTTATTCAAAATCCATTTTACAGTTTCCAGTTTTCTATCCCTTTCCTTCTGAATATTGACATGCAAAGGCTACTTTATATGATTGTAAATAATTTACCTGTACAGGGATATACACAAAAGAAACCAAATCCAACTTTAATATCTCCAGGATGGAAGAACCAGCTCCTCTAAGAAGCTGTAATATCAATAAGGCAAATGAAAATTTGTCAGGAAGAAACAAAACAAACTACAAATAGAAATCATATCACAAGAACTTCACCAAAATTAACAGTCAAGCTCATACATGAATTTCACTAAACTCCAGTTGAAAATCAAGGCGTGTACTCTCCCCAACATCCTCAGTAGATCGAGATTTGGTGCTTTTCAATTGGATACCTGTGATGTTGTTTTCAATAGAAAGACCATGTTCACGATGCACAAAATTCACATCCAACTTTGGTAGATTGAAGTTGACCTATCAATAACAAAATGCTTCACAGTTGACATTAAAAGAATTTTAAAAACCCATGTTGATTGCTACTTTTGATTAAATAAAACCAACAAATATAACCAAATTGTAATCAAATTAAGCAACATAAAGTGGATAAAGACTTTGAATTTCAATAGGCCCTAGATTTCAAAATTAAACTTACTCAAAGGAAACCAAAAGTCACCAAGGACACAAACACATACTCGAGAGACTTACAAGTGAAGGAACCACATTTTGCCCAAAAGCCAAATTCTAGTGTCCAGAGAGTCATAAAAAGTAACAGAATCAAGACTTCGAAGCAACAAGATCATTACTTATGCAGTTTCTCTACCCTTCAAATTTCTGAAAAAGAAAATGAAAGTGGCTTGAAAAACTAGACCTATCCACAATAAGGAAACCCATAACCGAACCACCACATAAAGAGCATAAAGTTGGGGAAAAGCTGCACAAAGACACACCATCGCACCACACAATCCACCAGAAAGATTAACTGATTCTATAATGCATTTTACTGATTAGCTGAGAACTCTGTGTGCTCAGTGCTTTGCTGCACAAGAAGACCAACAAAAGCCTGCGCATTCTCGATGCTTTGTGTGACTGGAATATTCAGCCGCTACTCGCTACAGTACCTGATAGAAGATGAAGGGACTTAGAAATCATGGTTGGGCCTAACACAACCCTACAAAACCTGCTTGTGAGGTGGGGATTGCCCCCACTTATAAACACATGTTCAGGCCATCTTTTGTCCGATGTGGGACTCTTTAACGCACCCGCACGACCAGCACTATTGGGGGGGACATAAATGGTGGGTGGCCCGATAGCGGAAACCTGGTAGCAGGTGGCGCAATGGATCTTGGAGAGGCTCTGATACCATCTTAGAAATTGTGGTTGGGCCTAACACAACCTCACAAAACCGGCTTGTGAGGTGAGGATTGCCCCAACTTATAAACACATGTCCGGGCGATCTTTTGTCCGATGTGGTACTCTTGAATGAGGGGATATTGTTGCAAACAACGATGTAAATGAGAACTATGGAAGCGCTCCATTTTGGAGTTGTCAAGGGTTTCTAGGTACGGTGAGAAAAGTGAAGGATATAATAGTTGAGAGAAAGGTGCCTGTGGTAATGATTTTCAAGAAGGTGGTTGATGGATGACCTTGGGGCAAGGGTTTTGGGTTTGCGGCCTTGTGGTGTGTTTACAGAGATCAAATAGTGGGAAGATGCGATAAGTTGTTCTGAAGACACCAGGTGGAGAAGATAATGGGTTTCTCGAGGTGGTAGTACGATGGTTTAGACTCTAGAGCAGTGGTAGGAGGAAGAGGAATGTGAAAAGATTCTATAACACTATTTATACGAGGAGCCTAAGGGTCTATCTGTAATTAAAAAATAATAATTTAAATCATTCTGAAAATAAGGACATATATAATGGTCAAATATATGGTCCACGGTGAACCATCCATAATGTGGCTACATTGTAGCCTCCACCTATAACCTAAACCTTGATTTTTTAGAAAGACTGACTTTCCATATTTTCCAAACTATATTTTTAGTATTTAGATGCTCGGATACATTTCTGGCTGTGAAACCTTCTTCCACCTTGTTCTCCAATAGAAAGAAAGTGTTCGCTTCTAATATCTTCCATAACAATGCAATAAAAAAAATGTCAAGGGAGCATCAAGTGAGACATCTCGTTTCAAAGAAACATCAAGAGCAACCAAAAGACTAAACTTCAATCAAACAATTCATATTCAATCAAGCCAACAAGAAGGAAAGAAGAAACACAAAATAGATTCTATTGAGAAACAAAACTAAAAACATTAGAGAGAAGGTTTCAGTGTGTTTTATATTATTGATCTATTGAAATCCGAGTGTACAAGTTGTATTTATAGTGTGTGATGATAGTCATCATAGGTTTGTTACAAATATCACACTTAGTCATTTGCAAAACTTGCATAGCTTATCTAACAACAAATAACATAATGCAGCTAGATGATAACTAATGCCAGCTGTGCTAACAGCTTGAGATTATCTAGGCTATTGCACTGCTGTGCACACTTATAGATTCAAGCAAAATCTAAGTAATGTTTGTCGTAGCAATAATAATATATTAGATAGCACTAATCTTAACGGAGAAATAGTTTCAGCTAGTTTCGAATTCAGGGGTGCGTTTGTTTCAAGTTATCGTTGTAGATTCCAGGGAATAAAAGATAGAAATATGCATTTTTATGTTTGTTGCAAGTTTATTAAATTTTATTTCATGGTATAAAATGTTCCTGGGAATAGAAGAACATTCACAAAGAAAAGGGTGGGAATGAAGTTCCATGAAGATTGGAACAATTTCAAGTGTAACTACTTAATAACTGTTGTAAATGATGTGATTTTAGTACTAATTGACTAGCACTTGGACATTATTAAGATCATAGGAAATATATTGAAACCTTGGTCTACATTAACCTACCTATTATAAAAGGTTCCCAGGAATATTATAATATTAACCAGAAATCTTTTCTAAAATAATAAAACTCCCATTCTTATGTTCCCGGGAAAGTTATTCTTAGGAATAAATCTAGTAAACTGGAAACAAACACGCCCAATAGATGATATTACTGAAGTAAAATAAACTACAACTATTTTGTTGATGTGCTTATTGTGTTTCTTATCTGGTTACCAGTTTTATTGTTTGAGAAGATTTACTATCCTCTCTGCTTGTTTTTTCTTTCTCTCTTAGTAATTAAACATGTGTGTGTGTGTGATGATTAAAAACAGAGAGTATAAGTTAATTTACAACCTTTTCGGGAAACATAGAACTGTACTTGGAGAAGGTTGCAAGTGTTTGCTGCTTCTTTGATGGTTTTTTAGTGCTTGAATCAGCTTGTGACCTAATAACACTGACGGAGTTAGAAGCCTTCGATGAACTCTTGCTTTTCAAAAGCAACTCCTCGTTTAAATTTAACGTGACCTCTCCACTGGAAATGTCCACACTCTTGATAACTATACCCACTTCCCTGTGCCCAAAAAGACAAAAGTCAGAATTAACCTAGCAACAATACAAAATAGTTAGACTAAGACTATGCAAGCTGAAGTCAGGCAAACCAAATACAACTGTGCAAAATACAAAAACAGAAAATCAATAGATGACTAATCGGTGTAGATTAAAAAGGAAGATTGATTTGGCAGATTATAAAGTTGGAAATTTCTTCAGTGCATGTGGTACACTACCAGAACTTTGAACCAAACCAATAGAAACCGATAATTGATTTGGCATTGTAAATTATTCATTACATCGTGCAATATTTGTCAAACTAAGTTCTGCTTCTATCAATTTAGTGCAAAACTAAGTGTTGAATTATATTCTCATATTAAACTAGTAATACACCCGTGTATGCACGGTGGTGGTTGCCATGTTAAGGTAGGCACTAAGCAATAGAAAACTAAACTATTTAGAATTTCATTTAGAGCCCGTTTGGTGCGCAGGATAAGGAGACAGGATATGATTAGAATATCCTATCCTGTCTCAATCCGTTGTTTGGTGCGCCCATAGGAAAGGATAAGTTTAACCTATTTTTAATCCTATCCTACCTCTCCTTTGTTATTTTAATCCTTTATTTTTGGTGGGTTACAAACCTGATAGGATTAGAAAGGCTTTCACGCTTCAGCCGCTTCACGTTTCAGCTTTTCACGTTTCAGCTCTCCCTCTCTCCCGCGAT